>Ga0207149_1042_pt2 | contig 22365 bp, 21 predicted proteins | sample Alteio_BWMinHeat_31_FD_153563 | JGI IMG/M metagenome (GOLD analysis project Ga0207149, IMG submission 153563) | Enriched cells from forest soil in Barre Woods Harvard Forest LTER site, Petersham, Massachusetts, United States -... | ecosystem: Environmental > Terrestrial > Soil > Temperate forest >... | reverse complement strand
AACTATACCGACAACGTCAATGGCGGAGCACAGGAGACCTTTATTCTTAACACAAGCGGCACCTCGACTGGCGCCATGACGATCCTTGCCGGCGATATTCCCGTTCATTTTTGGGGTGTAATCATCACGGGTGGAACAGCGGGCAATATACAATTACAATGGGCACAGGGAGTATCCAGTGGTACTGCTACGACGCTTAAGGCCAAATCCTATATGCGCGCGTATTATATTCGGTAAATAAGGTTCTCGAGGTTCGGATTTTATATTTTGTGGTTCTGTTGAATATTCTTCGTATCTTTGTGTCCATAATTCGTTCGATTTCTTTTGACGTTCTAACTAAGATAGGTTGCTTATGAGCTACATTAAAATTATTTTGTTGGTACTTCTTTCCATTGTTGTTACAAACACTCCTTTGTTGGCGCAGGAACCGACTCCATCAAATGGCTCGGATTTTCGTATTGGTATAGGGGTTTCGCTGGATCTTGGTGCTGCAGCTTCCACGCAGGAATCGCAGATAGCAGGTTCGAATTCAAATTTGAGTGGGCCGCCGATCGATATTCCCTTATTGTATCCTACGGTTCCACTTACGGTTCTGATCCCCATGCGATTCTCGCATTTCAAGATCGAACCCGAGATCGGTGTGTATAGTTATTCCTATATGGTAAACGGATCGAAAGATTCGACCGGCGCGACCGTAGGGTCATCGGATAATATCAGCTCGACCAGTATCCGCATCGGTGTGGGGCTTTATTATACCCAGCAAATATCGGGGAATCTTTCCGCGTCTATTGGGCCTCGTGTGGGGATCATCACGAATAGTGCCGAAGTCGATGTCACGCCGCCGCCTGCGGAATTGCAGTTCCAAAAACCTTCTACCGAATCTCTGTCGAGATCTGATTTTTTTGTGGGCCTCACCGTAGGTGGCGAATACTTTTTTTCAAGCGCATTCTCACTTGGCGCAGACGCGGGCTTCGAATACATAAGCCTTGGTAACCAAACCACAACGATAACCCCGACGGTAAGTGGGACTCCGGGGACGATCACCGGTCATTCTTTTGAGACCAAAGAAGCTATCGTGGCCCGAGTCTATTTTTAGAACTTGATCAGGATGTATAACGGTCTTTAACTATCTCACCGCATCCAACACGATCTCGGCAATATCGCGTACCTGCACGTTATCTCCTTCGCCTTTGGCTTTGACGCCATCGGTGAGCATTGTCATGCAATAAGGGCAGGCGCTGGCTACAACTTTCGCTCCCGTTGCTAAGGCTTCTTCGGTGCGTTCGATGTTAATGCGCTTGCCGGCTTTCTCTTCCATCCACATTTGTCCGCCGCCGGCACCGCAGCACATACCTTTCGAGCGGGAACGATCCATTTCGATGATGTCGAGTCCGGGAATGCTCTCGAGCGCATTACGCGGCGCATCGTAAATATCGTTCGATCGCCCAAGATAGCAGGAATCGTGATATGTCGCGCGCTCGAGCAGCTCTTTCGTTGGCTTGATGCGTCCGGTATCTAACAGCTCCTTGATGAACTCCGTGTGATGTTGTACTTCGTAATGCCCATCGAAATCCTTCCATTCATTCTTGATGGCATTGAAACAATGCGGGCACGTCGTTACGACCTTCGTAACTTTATAGCGGTTCAGTGTTTCGACATTTTCTTTGATGAGCATTTGCGCGAGATATTCATTGCCCATTCTTCTCGCGGGGTCGCCCGTGCATTTTTCTTCATTGCCCAAAATCCGAAAATCAATTTCAGCTAATTGCATCAGCTCCGCAAAGGCCTTAGTAATTTTTTTTGCTCGTTGGTCATACGAACCTGCGCAGCCAACCCAAAAAAGAATAGGTTGTTCGCGTAGGTCGGTGCTTCCAGCCCGACCATCTTCTGCCATGGTCTTAATACCAAGATCATGCGCCCAATCCCCGCGCTCGCTGGGTGAAAAAGCCCACGGCGAAAAATTATTTTCCATGTTACTGAAGGCGGGCTGCAGCTCCGATGGAAAACTCGATTCCATCATCACCAGATTGCGGCGCAGATCAATGATCTCATCGACATGCTCGATGGTGACGGGGCATTCGGTCATGCAGGCCTGGCAGGTGGTGCATTGCCAGAGCATTTCTTCGGGAATGTAATCGCCGACGAATTTTCTGGACTCCACTTCCTCGCGCTTCATCTTCGGCTGTTGGAAGAGAAGCATTCCCTGCGGATGATCGATCGAATGATCTTCCGGCGTTACCACTTCATCGCCTGAGGGGTTCCCATTCGTTGCAACTTGCGCTTTTACAATTTCACCTGACCAGGAATTGAATCCATAAGCCCCTTGTGCCGTGAGATAGGGAGCTTTATCCAGCATCCGCTGATGCGTAGCGATAATAATTTTTCTCGGATCGAGAATTTTGCCCGTTGCATACGCAGGACACACGGCAGTACATCTGCCGCAATGGGTGCAGGTGTCGCCATCGAGAAGTTGCTTCCATGTCAGGTCTTCGATGTCGCTTGCGCCATATTTGGTGATGGTCTCGTCTGCAAAATCGATCGGCTTGAGATAATTCTTTTTGCGGAGATCGGAGAAATACACATTTGGCAATGACGTAATAACATGCAGATGCTTCGAATACGGCAGGTAATTCATAAAGCCAAGCACCGTTACGATATGGATCCACCACGCACTCTCATAAATAAGAGAAGTAAATGCAGTTCCCACAAACATCGGCGCGATGAGCGCTGCAAGCCAGTGAGCTTCATGCGGATACGCGCCATTCATCGCGATCCGCGCGGCATTATCAATCGTAAGTGAGCAGACGATGATGAGAATAAGAACAAGGATAAGCGTGGCATCTAATTTTTCGTGCTTATCGCCTTCCAATCGTTTAACATGAGTGATGAATCTTCGCCAAAGCGCCGCGACTACAGAAATGACGACAAGCACAATGAACGCATCCTGCGATGCTGTAATAATGGCATAGACCGGCCCCAAAAACGAAAGCGAGAAATGTCCGCCCGTCAATCCCTCGCCAATGGACTCGATGACGGCGAAGAGCAGCACCATAAATCCCCAGAAAATGAACGCATGGATCGGCCCAGCTATGGGATCGCGGAATATCTTCGATTGGCCGATGGCAATGCCGAGCACACGCTTGACGCGCTCGTTGGGGTGGTCGAAACGGTTCGTCCACTTGCCGAGGCGCAGGAACGCGGTCAGCCGTTTGGCATTAATTAGAATGCCGGCGAACGCGGCAATAAGGACTGTTGCGAAAATAATTGCTTTTATCATGCAGAAATTGCCTCTCTGAGGCTTCGACGCAACAAAAATACGACGGGGATGGAGCCTTTCCGCTATAGTGGATCAATGATTTCAATTATTCATTCGTATTCTGTGAGAAAACGAGTATAAACTGAGTAGTCAGCATTGTAATTATTCAGAATTAATGGGTAAAAAGTTATGTAATACGAAGCAGTCCATTCAATGCATTTTATTTTCAGATAAGGAGTCTTTATGAAAAATAAGATTTTTTTCGCAGTCATCCCTTGCTTATTATTCTCCGCGTGCAGCCATCCCTCTGCACCTTCGGATACACCGCTATCGGGAACCGTCGTTTTGGAAACGGACAGCTCCAATTTTGGAAATGCGTGGGTTCAGTTATTCGGGGTCGATGGAGCGAACGCACTTTTCGTAGATGAAAACAAAACATCGCTGACTGTTGGAGGAACCTATACATTCGGCCCCGTCTCCAATGGGAAGCACACTATTTTCATCAACTACCCAGGTTATGTAACCTGGAAATTGTATAGCGTCGATCCATCAAGCTCAGCGGGCATTCCGTATGCATTTCTATATCCTCCGACATTCTTGCGATCCTCAATATCGGCTCCGTACGTTGGCACTGACACCATCATTTCCAGCCATCGGTCTGGCGTTGTTGTGAATTCACACGGAGATACCACGAACTACGGCACTCTATATTCGGATACATCTTATTCCACGAATCTTCGTATTGATGCGTCCGACGTCTCAGTGCGAGGGGATCGAAATTCCAATGCTAGTCTTACTTATCTCTACATCTCAACAACTAGCAATATCGATCCTTCCGATCCAACCACGTATGATGAAATCTATTCTTATGGCGTTGGGCCGAACGATAGTACCTACCGTTTTGAACTAATTCCTGAATTTCTCCACACCTGGACTGGATTCACTCTACCCGCCGGAACACACGTGTACTGCCAGGCTTTCGCATATCCTAATGTTAGTTCAAACCCCTCTTATATTGGCAACAATGTCTCATTTTACAGCTATCAGGACTCAACCGGGAAGAAATCGGTTTATCCTTACCTTGCGGGACACCCTTCCAACACCATCGAATTCAATTTGCCCTAATAAATAGAACCATTCTCCGTCCAAAAACTGTTAGCCGCGCCACTTAGAACACACCCCTATGAAACGTACTTACCAACCCAGCCGCCGCAAGCGCGCCAACAAACACGGATTTCGCTCGCGTATGGGCACAAAAAATGGCCGCCGCGTTCTTGCCTCCCGCCGCGCCAAAGGTCGGCATAAGCTGACCGTCTCCGACGAACGCGGGAAATAATTAAGAATTAAGAAGTAAGAATTAAGAGTTATAGGACGGGGAATACAATCCCTAACTCTTAATTTTTAATTCTTACTTGAAACGCCTCAGCGTAGATCGCCACCATTCTCTCTCGGGACGAGACACGCTCGATTGGTTCTTCACAAACCGCAAGTGGATCCGGCTGGGTCAGAATTCTATTATTGAATGTGCGTGGGCCAAGCGCCCATTACCGGAAACAGAAGCCGGCATTCGTTTTCTATTACTCGCCCCCAAACGCTCCTATAAACGCGCACACGACCGCAATAGAATAAAACGCTGGCTCCGCGCAGCCATTGCGGAAGTTCCTGAATTTTCCACGCTCGAATCAGAACTTACCGCTCGCGACGAGCAAGTGCTTGTGATGATGCGTATCTCAAAGCCGATCCGCGATGTGAAATGGGCGCAGATTTTAGATGAAGTTCATGTCATTGCAGGCCAACTTGCCAAGCGCCTTCATTCGTAGGGACGTGCTGCGCACGTCCTTTCCCCATTTTGGATCTTCGATGGGGAGGACGTGCACAGCACGTCCCTACGGTTCGCATTGTTTCATTCGATTGGTAATGCGACGAGTATTTATTTTTTTCATTCGCATGTATCAGCAGCTTCTATCGCCGCTGTTCCCGGCGTCGTGCCGATACACGCCGACATGCTCGGAGTACATTGCGCAAGCCGTCGCGAAGTATGGTGTGATCAAAGGAGGATGGATGGGAACGAAGCGCATCGGGCGCTGCCATCCATTCCATAAAGGAGGATTCGATCCAGTACCATGATCTCAAAAAAAACCATAAAATGGATGAGTACGACATCGCTGATGCTTGTCGCGATCGTTATTGCTCTTACCGGACTTCATTTATTTCGGCACAACTACCGCTGGATCGAGTATAGCATTATAGGGATCGCTGCAACACTTTCGATCATCGCATCGACTGCGCGCATGCGGCGGCGGCGGGAGCAGAAGCAAGCGTTAAAAGCTACACAGGCTTCGCTTTTGAAGCACCAATGGGAACTACGCCATAAACGCGAGTGGTAAAAAGCCCCCTCTCCCAGCAGGGAGAGGGGGTTGGGGGTGAGGCCGATAAATTTTTAGTGATACGCTGCTCGCACTAAACTATCGAGCACACGCTTTGGCTCGAAGCCTTCGGCGTAGGCCATGATAGAGCCATTCGGTTTCAGAATAAAAGTTTCCGGCCACCCGATGTTCCCATCGGCAAGTTCTGCATATTGGAGGTTCGTTAATCCTGCGCTATCAACAACGACCTGCACGCCGATCTTGTTTAATGTGTCGTATTGCAAAACGATTGGAAAAGTATTTTCTGCAATGGTAACGATTCCCACGCTATCGCCCAGATCGTTCTGAACGGAATCTAAGGAATGCTCTTCCAGCGCGGCACCGGCGGGAGTGGTATTCCAGAACGAGAGCAATACCGGCTTTCCGGAATCGCCGTAGGCGGACATTGTGCGAACGATCCCAAGATAGTCCTTCCATTTTATGTTAATGCCCGTCCAGGTTCCAGCCGTGCCGTAGGCTGCGAGTTCATAAATGCCGGAGACGTTCTTTATCTGCATGGCATCGGTGTTTGTAAAACTCGTCGTTGCAGTTGTGCTGGTCGAGGGAGAACACCCCGCCCCAAGGGCGAGAAGTAGGACGAAGACGAGATAGTGTGTTTTCATAAAAAAGCAGTCGAGTAGTAAATTGACCGTTAAGGAAAAGACAAAGCGTAAACTAAAGTTCGCGCTTCGCCCTTTAGAGGTTCCATGTCGCTAACCCATTTCCACGATACGATCGCCGCCACAAGCACTGCCGAAGGCCGTGCCGCGCTCGGCATCGTCCGTATTTCGGGGCCGGATGCCATTAAGATCGTCTCGAAGATCGTCAGCGAGCCAGAATTGCTCTGGGTAGCGCATGGCGGAAGCTCGATCTATACAAATATTCAGAACCCTTATGTAGCGCAAACTTCAGTTTGCGACCCAGCGGCGGAATCGCAAACTGAAGTTAGCGCTACACAGGGAGCATTTATTGACGATGTCGTCATCCACATTTACCGCACTCCTCGCTCATTTACAGGCGAGGATCTCTGCGAGATCACCACCCACGGCTCGCCTGTAATTATGCGGCAGGTGCTTGCGGCGCTTGTCCTGCAAGGCGCTCGCGAGGCCGAGCCGGGCGAGTTTTCCCGCCGAGCATTCTTTAATGGCAAGATCGCGATCGAGGATGCCGAGCTTATTTCCATCAAAGCGAACGCTACTTCGGAGAGGGAACTGCGCGGCGCCGAACTTGCGCTGCATGAAAAATTCGACCGGTTGCGAAATGCCTATGACAAGCTTATCGCCTTGATAGCATTGGTCGATGCTGAGATCGACTTCGGCGATTCCGATCACATTCAGATCAACGATTTTAGTTCTCGCGTGGATGAAGCCGTTCAGTCGCTCTCAACGCTCCAGCGCGATAGCGCCAACCGGCGCGAGAATGCCGGGTATTTTACTGTTGCTCTAACAGGCCCGCCGAATGTTGGTAAAAGCAGCATTTTCAACGCATTACTGAATTTCGAACGAAGCATTGTAAGCGAAATCCCTGGCACGACCCGCGATTATGTCGAAGCGTTCATTGATCTGGATGGTTTCCGCGTCAAGCTAATTGACACCGCAGGAATTCGCGATGCAAATGAATCCATCGAAGCGCGTGGAATCGCGCTTGGCAGCGGCGCGGCGCGTCATGCCGACATTTCTCTTCGCGTTACAGAGCCTTCCAACCGCACCCCACAACTTTCGAATGGAGCCGTTCTGCTCCATAATAAGACCGATCTCGATGGATGGAATGAATCTCTTCGTATTTCCGCTCTTACTGGTAATGGCATTGAACAGCTGCATAAATGGCTTGCTGCCGAACTTCAAGTACGGTCTTCGGAGTTCAATCAGATCAATCTTAGCAGTGCCGAGATCGTAAAGCTCGAATCTATAGTAAAAAGATTAGAATCTTTGAATTTAGAATTAGAACCGCCATTGCTCGCTGAAGAACTTCGTATTTCTACTTCCGATTTAGCTGGACTGCTAGGAATGAACATAGGTGAAGACAGTCTTAACTACATTTTTAGCAAAATGTGCATAGGAAAATAATTATTTCACTCCATTACACTTAATAATCACCATACGTTCCACGTGGAACACTTTGCAGACATATTAGTAATTGGCGGCGGCCACGCTGGTATCGAGGCCGCTAATGCAGCATGGAAAATGGGGCTGAAGGTTCGGCTCGTCTCTATGTCAGCCGAGAAGGTTGGGACGCTATCCTGCAATCCCGCAGTTGGAGGAACGGCAAAAGGCCAGGTTGTAAAGGAAATTGATGCCCTCGGAGGATTAATGGGCGAAATCACCGATGAATGCTCCCTCCAGTTCAGAATGCTGAATATGTCAAAAGGAGCGGCGGTGTGGTCTCCGCGAAGCCAGGTAAGCAGAAGCCAATATCCAATAATTGCACAACGAAAGCTTAGAGAGCTTGACCCGGACATCATATACGAAGGTTCTGTTGAGAAGATATGGATAGAGGATGCAAAAGCTGTTGGCGTTATCTTAGCAACTGGTGAAAGGCTTAGATCGAACGCAGTAATTATTTGCGCTGGCACCTTCCTGAACGGCGTGATGCACACCGGCTTGAGTCAATCATCCGGCGGAAGGTTTGGTGAAAAAGCATCAGAGCTTAAAACTGAGCCGGATGGAGCGCTTACATTACAAACAGCGCGCCTAAAGACAGGCACTCCGCCGCGCGTTTCGCTTAGATCCATTGATGTTTCCAATCTCGAAGCTCAATTTGGCGATGAGCCACCGATTCCATTCTCATCGAGAAGTAAGGAATTGCCCAAAAACTCAATTTGCTGCTGGATAACGCATACCTCGCCAACTACTCATGCTATCCTTGCAACCGGATTCGAACAGTCACCTATGTTCACTGGCCGAATTCAAGGAAAAGGACCAAGATATTGTCCATCCATTGAGGATAAGATCGTTCGTTTTGCTGAAAAGACGGAGCACCATATCTTCCTCGAACCAGAGGAGGCCGATGGCGACATAGTTTATGTAAATGGCTTCTCTACAAGCCTTCCTGCTGGTGTTCAGCTTGCCGCACTTAGAACATTGCCAGGCCTTGAGAACGTCGAGATGCTGCGCCCAGGTTATGCAGTTGAATATGACTATTTCCCGGCATACCAGCTACATCATACGCTTGAAAGCAAGCAGTTATCAGGACTCTATTTCGCTGGACAAGTAAATGGCACTTCCGGATACGAAGAGGCGGCCGCGCAAGGCCTTGTTGCAGGAATCAACGCTGCAGCAAAGCTGACTGGAAAGCTGGATTTCGTCCTCGGACGTGACGAGGCCTACATTGGCGTGATGATCGACGATCTAATCAATAAAGTTCAGGAAGAACCATACCGGCTATTCACTTCAAGTGCCGAGCATCGATTATTACTCCGTCAGGATAATGCCGATCTGCGTCTATCCGATAAAGCTCATACTTACGGCCTTATATCATCCAAAGAATGGAATTCCGTTCGCGAGAAACGCGATCTTATCAAAGTCGCGCTCGATTGGGCTGAAACGGAGCGAGTGATCGTTAGTAAATCTCCATTAGTTCGTGATACTGTAAAAAATCGTATAAAGTCGAAGAACGGGTCATTCCAGCAATTCATCGAAAAAAGCGATGATTCTGCTCTAAAACAGATGCTTCTCACAAGGCCGGATGTTATTTCATTAGTTGATACCGAAATTGCCTACGAGGGCTACATCAAGCGGCACAATGAGCAGATCGGCAGGCTAAGAGAAAGTGACCAAAGAGAAATTCCTAAACATTTTGATTTTACCCTTCTGGCATCTGTTAGCAAAGAGGCTTCTGAAGTGCTTGCCAAAGTTCGACCAACAACGATCGGGCAGGCAGCAAGGCTTCCTGGAGTAACACCATCGGATGCGGCTATTCTATTATCTGTAATTCGAAGGACTTAAAAACGTGTTCCACGTGGAAAAGAGTTATATTAATTGAAATAACTTAATTATTTCTGCTTTTAATACTTTTATATATAAATGGACGACCTATTTGGCGAAATTGAGTCGCTTGCGACCGAGCAGCGCAATCCTTTATCCATTCGGATGGACGAGATGACCGCCGAGGAAATTCTCCGGCTCATCAATTCCGAGGATGCCAAAGTAGCCGGAGCTGTTTCGCAGGAAATTCCGCACATCATCCGAGTTGTGGAAGAGTTGGTTTCGAGATTTAAAAATGGCGGTCGCCTATTTTACGTCGGCGCCGGCACGAGCGGAAGAATGGGAATTATTGATGCCGCAGAATGTCCGCCGACGTTCGGCACGCATTGGCAGATCGTTCAGGCAATTATCGCTGGTGGGAAAGAGGCGGTGTTTCAATCGCAGGAAGGCGCGGAGGATAAACCGGAAAATGGTGCAAAAGAAATGGCGTTGCGCGGAGTGAAATCTGGAGATATGGTCATCGGCATTGCCGCGAGCAAGAGAACACCATTCGTGCTTGGTGCGCTGGAAAAATCGTATTCCATCGGGGCATTTACCGTTTTGCTCACCACTAATCCGCGGGAATCTATTTCATATCCATTCCTGAATGAGACGATCTGCCCGGTCGTCGGTCCCGAAGTATTGATGGGTTCTACGCGCATGAAATCCGCGCTCGCACAGAAGATGGTGCTGACGATGATAACCACCACCGCAATGGTGCGCCTCGGAAAAGTGTATGAGAACATGATGGTCGATCTTCAGCTTACGAACAAAAAGCTGGAAGAACGCGCCAAACGAATTGTGATGATCGCGACAGGCTGCGATTACGACCGCGCATCGGAATTACTTAAACTGAGCGGGCGTCACGTAAAAACGGCCATCATCATGCAGATCGCACATTGTACGAAGGAAGATGCAGCGAGAGTGTTATCTGAATCCGATGGATTCGTCAAGCAATCGCTCGGGAAAATATCGGAACATTGACCGGGATATATTAATATTGTATATTTGCAGACTATGTTTCGAATAGATCTCTTTTCAGTTCAGAACGACCATGAAAATACTCAAGATTTCCGCACTCAGCATTATCGCCATCATTTTTGCAAGCTGTAAAGCATCGCAGCCGACGGGACCGCCTTCGGATGGGTCTACGCCATCCCTTCTCGATGTGACAAATATCTTGGCCGGAACGGACAGCATGTTTTATGCCTATTCTGATTCAACAAACGGCAATATCTGGGGTTCGATGGTGCTTACATCGGTGTGGGCACAGCATCAACCGAACGTGGAATCCGCGTATCTCTTGGACAGCACTAATTTGGAAATTATCTTGAAATCTGGATTACACGCCATATATTCTCTTGATGAGACGGACGCGGATAGCTTGAGCCTGACGCGAGGTGGTAGAGGTGGTGGAGGCCGTTTATCCGCCCTAGGAATGCCTTCCGCACATATCATAACCAATAAAAATGTACTCATTTATGTACCACCCTATGCTGCCTTTTATGGTAGCAATTTGCAATTACTTCAGCCCGAGCTCAAGGTGCTTCAGAATTCCGATTTGGGACTGAATGTAGCGGTATTGAAGGGGAGTGACGCCTCCTTTAACAAGATTGCTACGTTTGGAAACTATGGTCTCGTCATCATTGATTCACATGGCCAGCAGGGCGATTTTCAAACCGGAACGAGTTTTGTGATTAATTACCCGGGTGGTCCGCGTCCGAAAACCGAGGCGGACCTGAAGGCTATCTTCGATGCAGTTGACCCCAACTTATACGACGAGTGTGTAAATGGGCTGTTCGATATTGGACGTAGTGCTCCCCTCAACGCCAAAGTAATAAACTATTGGCTGCATTACGATAATAGCTTTAATGACGTGTTGATTTGGGCGACCTCGAAGTATATTAATACACTTCCTCCCATGCCAAACACCGTCATCTTCGGCAATATGTGCTACAGCGGCTCAAGCATTTACAGTATTTCCACTCTGGCTCGTACTGTTATAGTCCCATGGTACAACTCAACGAAACTGGACACGGAGATATTTCCAGCCAGAACCCAAATATTTGATCCCATTGCGCCAGCATTTGAGCATACTTCCCCAATATGCTATTATTGCTGGGCTGCGGATGATGGCAATACCGCATCGGTTGATAACAGGACTGCAATCCCTGTAGAAGACTCGTTAGTTACCTATCTTGTTAAGACTCTTGATAGCACGGGAAGTGCAAATTTAAAAAAAGCGGATGGGACAAGGTTTTTTGATCCATATGCATCTCGGTGGTTGTTAAACGTAAACACCGATATTTTATATCTCCAGTGTCTCGGTGCTCCAAATTATAGCTACAATGACTCGATCCTTGATACGCGAGATGGTCAGAGCTATAAAATTGTTCCCATCGGCACACAGACCTGGATGGCACAGAACCTGAATTACAACGCACCGGGAAGTATGTGTTATGATAACGACCCCAGGAATGGCGCGTTCCTTGGGAGACTGTATCCGTGGTATGTTGCCATGGGTGGCGCTCCTTCGGATAGCTCGAACCCGGGCAAAGTGCAGGGGGTCTGCCCGAAGGGCTGGCATGTCCCAAGCCTTTCGGAATGGAACCAATTATTCACGGCAACCGGTGGGATCACATCCTTCAGCAAGTCGGGGAATGCCCTGGAATCCCCTTTCAGGGACACGTCCGCAGGAGGGTGGCTCCCGAGTACCATAAATTTCACTCCGAGTAACTCTTCCGGTTTTTCCGCGCTGCCCGGGGGAGGATTTTTTTGGGATACCACATCGCCCCCACTGGGGACGCCCACGTTTCATTTTGTCGGTAAATCGCAGCAAGGGTTTTTCCTGACCTCCACGCTGGTTCCAGCGGGCCAAGTTTGGGCAGGCCGGGTCAACGCCATCACTTTTGGAATCAATGGCACCGTTTCAGTCATCCAACGCCAGGGGAATCCTGATGATCCCATCGACCCGTACCAACCTTCGATGAACGCTTCCTGCCGCTGCGTGAAAGATCCGTAAGACCAATCACCCCGACCGCAGCGCATTGACAATATCCAAACGCGCAGCGCGGAAGCTGGGAAGGAAACCGCCAATAAAGCCCATGACGGTCGCAAAAATGAGCGTGGCGATCACGATGCTGCCGGTCATGGTAAAGCCGAATGCGATCTCGGTGAAGGAACTGAAATCGGTCGTGGAGATCGTGAGGAAGGAAAGAAGCGTTGCAAAAACAAGCCCCACTCCGGCTCCGAGCAGTGCAATGAATAGTGATTCGATCATGAACGCACTGAGCACACTGCGCCGCTGAAAGCCCAATGCACGTAGCGTACCGATCTCCACCGTTCGGCCAGCAACGGCAGCGTACATCGTTATCATTGCTCCGATCATTGCGCCGAAGCTGAAGATGACGGTGATGACAATACCCAGAATGCGAATAAAGTTACCGAGCGTTTCGGATTGCTCGGCGTAAAATTGTTTTTCCGGTTCGATCTTTAACTCGTTCAACCGCGGATCGCTTTCGAACTTGGCCTTCAGGGCCTTAAAATCCTTCGGATCACGAAGCTTCATCACAATGGAGGAATAGGCTTGCCGATTAAAGGCTTGCAAGATCTGATTCTGGTCGCCCCAGATGTCCGAGGCGAATCCGCTGCGGCCGGCATCGAAATGTCCGACGATCTTCCACTGCCGTCCCGCGAATTTGACCGAGTTCCCGATTTCCATGCCATCGAACCGGTCGGCGATCTCGTTGCCAATGATAAGTTCTGAAGCGCCGAAGTTAAACATACGGCCTTCCGTAAGCTTCACCTGCGGGCGCAGAATAAGGCCATCCGGCGTCACGCCGCGGACGGTCACGTTGGAAAGGTCGCTGGGTCCAGCGCCATGCTTGCGGCAATTGATGATCGTGAGTACTTCTTTTGTCATCATCGGCTGACCGTCCTTGCCGAGAGCAATTTCGGGCTGGGTTCCGATCACGGCTGCTTCATCGAACGTAATGATGCTGAGCGTTTCGCTCTCGGCGGATTTGCGAAGTACGATGGCATTATCATCCGCGCCGGTTGCGACGAGCGTATCCTTCACGCCGTTGGCGAGCATGAGCACGGCCGTAAATACGAACGCAACAAGCGCCACGCCCGCGATCGTAAGGAACGTCGTGAGCTTGCGGGTCCAAAGGGAACGAAAGCTGTAACTTAGTGGAATTTTCATAAAAGAACCTGGATTACGCGGATTAGATGGATTTTCTGGATTACTATTGGCCCTTAAAATTTATTTTCATTTTTCTGGTTTTCATCCTTCGGGGGTGCCTTCGAATTAATAAGGCGCTTTACTTGAAGGCTCTTGCCACCAAAGTTAATAAGGAGTCCTACTCGCATTTTAAATGCTTCCAAATAATTTTTAGCTTGAGCGAGGTGAACAGCTTCCAGCACTTCGACGGCTTTAAGTTCAATTGGAATTCTGTCTTCAATCAAAAAATCTACTCGACGCGAACCAATATTATGCTCGTAATAAAATATCGGTAATTCATATTCTCGTAAAAATTTCAATGAGGTTTTAGCCATTTCTATTTCAAGAGCGCTTTGATAGATAAATTCTTGAAAACCGCATCCTAAGTAGGTATGTACATGCATAGCGCAGCCAATCACGATACGAGTAAGATCGCTGTCTTCCATACTAAGTCCGCTGGTTCGAGTTGGTTTACCATGCGAACCTGGATTACGCGGATTAGATGGATTTTTTGGATTACCATCGCTTCTTAAAAAATTATTTTCATCTATCATTTTTCACAGCAGCCTTCGAATTAAGTAAGATGCTTTACCTTTCATTCAAAATTATTCGTGTCACGAGCTATTGTTTTTCCGATAGTAATCCAGAAAATCCATCTAATCCGCGTAATCCAGGTTCATCCTACTTGACGCAGCCCATCGACGATCTTCATACTTGCCGCGCGATTGGCCGGGAAGATCGCGGAAATGATCCCCACCAAGACCGCGAATACCGCTGCCATGACGAGTGTACTTGGCTCGATGATGAATTGTGGTATAAAGGACTGCATCCCCTTCGCAAATCCTGCGGCCATCGGGAACGTAATAAGGATTCCAACGAGGCCGCCTAAGATCGCGATCGAAAGCGATTCGCCGAAAATGAGGATCAGAAGATGCTGCGTCGTGAAACCCAATGTTTTCAGCACTGCATACTCACGAATGCGTTCGCGGGCCGTCATGATCATCGTGTTCGCAAGCACCAGGAAAATAATTCCGATGATCACATAGGAGATCACCTGCAACGAAGTAATGATCGCGCTTGACATCGAAATAAATCCCGCCTGAAACGCTTTCTCCGTCTCGGTTTTTGTCTCTGCTGAAGAATTCGCAAACAGCACATCGACCGCGTCCGAAACCCGCGCGGCATCGTTCGGATTTTGGATCTGCACTGTGTACCACCCGACGTTATTCGCACGGCGCGGCGAGGTCTTCAGCATTTGCTCGTTCAAATAATCCCATTGGAAGTACATGGTGTTCTCTTCGGTGGCAGCTTCCTTTCCATGATAGATCCCGCGCACGATGAACTGCCACTGTCCCGGAAAAATATCGCCGGTGATGGGAATGATATCGCCGATCTTAAAATGATATTGCTCGGCAAGCTTTGCGCCGACGATACAGGCATTGCGTTCTTTTTCGAACGCGGCTCGCTGATCGGGTGGAAGCAGATACTCGGGAAAGACCGTGGGCATTGTTTGCGGATCGATAGCGATACGCGCGAAAAAATGGTTTTTATCGATGTATTGCCCCCCAAACCAATTCGCATACGATACATTCTTCACTCCTGGAACCCGAAGGATTTGATCGCGATACGATAGCGGCAGCGGGAAGATAAATGACACCGAATTTCGCGTCACCAGCCGGTCGGGTGCGGCGGCATTGGCACCCGAATACCATGAAGTAACGAGCGTGCGCAACAACCCGAAGGCCATCACTGCAATGGCCACTCCGAGGATGGTCAGAAATGCCCGCAGCTTATGCCGGAAAACGTTCTTAAAAATAAGTTTTGCGATCTTCATAACCTGGAAGTATTTTTAATTTACGGCAAGTTCACCTTTATCGAGATGCCGCGTGAGATGCGCTTTCGCGGCGGCTTGCGGATCGTGCGTGACCATCACGATCGTCTTCTTAAATTCCTGATTTAAGCGTTCCAGAAGATCAAGCACATCCTCGGCGGATTTTCGATCGAGATCACCCGTCGGTTCATCGGCAACGATGATCGTCGGGTCGGTAACGATGGCGCGCGCAATCGCAACACGCTGCTCCTGACCGCCCGAAAGCTGTTTCGGATAATGCTTCATTCTGTCGCCAAGCCCCACAACGCTGAGCGCCGTTTCCACATGGGTTTTGCGTTCCGCTTTTGAAAGCTTTGTCAAAAGAAGAGGAAGCTCGACGTTCTCGTAAGCCGTCAGCACAGGAATCAGATTGTAAAACTGGAATACGAATCCCACATGCTGTGAGCGCCATTTTGCCAGTGCGGATTCCGAAAGCGTCGAAATATCGCTGCCGGCAATACTGATGGAACCGCTCGTCGGACGATCAATGCCCGCGATGAGGTTCAGCAGCGTAGTCTTGCCGGAGCCGGATGGCCCCATGAGCGCCAGAAACTCGCCTTCGGGCACATCGAGCGATAGGTTCTGGAGCACGGGAATATCCATCGTGTCCCGCTTGTAGATTTTCGTTACGTTCTTGACTTGTACGATCGATTCTGGCATAATGTTGATATTTTAGAGTACGAAAATACGAAAATTTTATTCCCCCACCTTTACCTTCATCCCGTTCTTCAATTTATCCGCAGGGTTGAGCACGACTTTATCCCCATCCTTCAAACCGGATTCTACTTCCAAGCCATTGCCGACAGACTCGCCAAGCATGACCGGCGTTTCCGTCACTTGATCGCCTTGAAGAAGAAATACGATTTTCTTTCCGTTCTTCGAAATAACTGCAGATGCTGGAACAGTTAATTTCGGTCCACTGGAATCTACTTGGGTGGAGTCCTTCATGAATAGGACCTTCAAGCTCATTTCAGGAAGCACGCGGGCATCGCGATCGGTAAAATTTACTTTCGTCAGCACCGTCGCTTTCGAGCGATCTGCGGTGGGGACGATCATGTGTACCACCCCATGATAATGTTTCTCAGGAACCGCATCGAGCGATATTTCGCACGGCTGCCCTACGTGAACCTGCTCTAAATTGGATTCCGACACATCCACTTCCGCATCGAGGGAACTCATATCCGCAAGCGATACAATGTCGGCACGCGATCCGGCGGCGGCGCCGAACGGTGTCATAATGTCGCCAACATCGGCATCTTTCGTAAGCACCGTTCCATCGAAGGGTGCGCGGATATTGGTGAATTCCACCTGCACCTGCGCGGCTTGAATGGTTCGCTCGGCAAGCTGAACGTTCGCCTCGTCCGTGTTGACAAGCGATTGTGCTTGCTTAAATGCCGATTGAGCATTAATGAGATCGGCAGAAGCCACAAGCTGCTTTTTATAGAGTGCAACTTCACGCCGGTACGTAGAATCGGCATTTTCAAGACCGGCTTTGGCATTTTCAAGTGTTGCTTTTGCTGCCGTCAGCGATGCCTCTGCTTGCGCGACCGCGGCTAGCACATCGGAATTCTCCAGCCGTCCAATGATCTGGTTGTTCTTAACGATTGAACCTTCCTCTACCCCAAGCCACACTAACCGTCCAGTGCCCTTCGAGCCAACGGCCGCTTTTCGGCTGGCAACCACGTACCCGCTTGCCGTCAGTACTGAATTAGCTTGCGATGGATAAACGACCGCAACAATGCCTGCTTGCACCGGCTCCGGGGATGAAAAAAGTCCCTGCCCGAAATAGAACACAATCGCTAAAATAACGACGGCAACGACCACATAAATAATGGTTTTGCTCGATCCGCGCGCGCGTTGTTGTCCGTTCGAGCTTTGGACGGGCACATCACGCTTTATGCGTAGGGCAGAAAGGTCAGTTTTTGGTGATTCTATCGGCATGAAGAGGTTTTGGTTCTGGCTATTTGCATGATCGGTCATGCGGGGGCGAAAATTTCCTACAAAAATAACTCCTCAGCGACGTGACGCACGAAAAGCCGGTTTATTGTTTCTTTTGAGAGTTATTCTATTCGTAGAACGTTAAATGGTCGAAATCCATTTTAAGGAGCATTATCCACCCAAAATTATGGTAACGGAAGAAGCTATCCGAAATTTTGCTGACGAGATCGCGAGGCGATATTCGCCGGAGAAGATCATTCTCTTCGGCTCCTATGCGCGTGGCACAGCGAATGAGGATTCCGATGTGGATATGCTCGTGATTATGGATTTCCAAGAAAGGCGGGGAGCTTACAAGGCTGCGGAAATTGCCTCTGGGATCAATCCACATTTTTCGCTTGATCTTTTAGTGAGGAAAGCAGAGGACGTTCAATGGCGGATCGAACAGCATGATTTCTTTATGATGGACGTAATGAAGGAAGGAGTTGTACTTTATGATGCCGCTTACGAAACGGTGGCTTAATAAAGCTACTGAAGACTTCCGGGTCATGCGTAGAGAGTTCCGAAACGCGGAAAATCCTGCCTATAATGCGATCTGTTTCCATGGACAGCAATGTGTTGAGAAATTATTGAAAGGTTTTTTACAAGAACATGATATCCATTTCCCGAAAACACATGATATTCGAGACCTGATCAATCTTGCAAAACCAATTCGTCCCGAATGGGAAAAGCTGATTGCGCCTGCCGAAGTTCTCACCCGCTATGCTATTGATTCGCGTTATCCCGATGACGAAGCTTATCGAGAAGACGCTGAGGAAGCTGTTGCAATCTGTGAGAAGATTCGCCGAATAGTTCTCGATGCAATTGAAGGATCAGACCAACTCCGCCTCGAATAATGTATCCAAAACTTTTTACTCCCTACCAGATAAATTCCATGACGCTCCCCAACCGGCTGGTGTTGCCAGCAATGGTCACGCGGCTGTCCGGCGAGGATGGATTCGTCAATCAGGATATTACCGACCGCTATGTGCGCTTTGCGAAAGGCGGCGTCGGACTTATCGTGATCGAGGCAATGGCCGTGCATTCGGCAAAGTCCGGTCCGCTGCTCAGGATTTGCGGCGATGAATTCAAACCTGGACTCACCGAGCTTGCAAAAAAGATCCACGATACCAGCGATTCCAAAGCCGTCCCGCAGATCATCCATTTCCTGAAGATCGCGCGTTCCGGTTGGCGGCAGAAGATCGAGGATCTTTCCATTGCGGATATTCAGCTCATCATTGAGCAATATGGCCAAGCTGCGCTCCGTGCGCGCGAGTGCGGATACGACGGAGTTGAAATGCACATGGCGCACGCCTATACGCTTTCGAGCTTTCTCTCGAAACGCAATAAACGTCCCGATCTTTATGGCGGCAAATCGCTCGATAACAGAATCCGTTTGCCTCTGCAGATCATTAAAAAAGTGCGAGAAGTAGCCGGGAATGATTTTCCCATCGGCGTCCGCTTTTTGGGCGAGGAGTGCATCAAAGGCGGATACACTACTGAGGAATCCGCTATCATTGCCCTGAAGTTCGCTCAGGAAGGCGTCGATTATATCTCCCTTTCTGCCGGCGGGAAATTCGAGGATGCTGTGCATAAAGATGGCGAAGTGCTCTATCCCTACACAGGCTATTCCGGCGATCGCTGTATGCCGCCGATGGAATATCCCGATGGATACAATCTCCACATGGCTGAAGCCTCGAGAAGAATGCTGCGCCGGCATGGGTTCCAAACGCCGGTTGTCGCAACAGGAAAAATTCCATCCCCTGAATTTGCGGAAGAAGTGTTACAAGATGACCGCGCCGACCTCATCGGTATGGCGCGGGCATTACTGGCCGATCCCGATCTGCCGAACAAAGCACGAAGTGGGAACTCGGATAAGATCGTCAAGTGCATTTACTGGAATATCTGCAAAGCGCTCGATGAGAATTTCCATCAGGTCGTCTGCGGGCTGTGGCCCAAGGATGAAATTCAAGCGCCGTATTCCGAAGATACCGAAGCACCGAAATGGTCAGTTCCCGAGCCGCTAAACGTTCTCGTTCGTTCCGGCAATATCCGCATCAACTGGAAACCCGCAACCGACAACGAAGCTGTCATGGGTTACGAGATCTGGCGCTCGGACGATGGCGGCAGAACCTTCTCGCATATTTATTCCATCACCACTTCGATGTGGACGGATCATCTCGCCGCTGCGGGAATTTCTTATCAATACTACATCCGCGCCTACGATCTTGCCGGCAACAAGAGCGTGCCATCCAACATTGTCCGCGCCGATCTGCCGATGGAAGTAGAGCTGCCACCACCGCCCAAAGCCATCGCCCGCCCAAGCTTTATGAAACCGCAGCCGATGATGTCGAAGGAAGAAGTTCCTTTGAAGGAGGTCGTCTTATAGTAAGTTATTATTTATGTCACGTACTGTTCGGAAAAGAAAGACCCTCCCTTTGCCCAGGAAATCAGTTTTGAAGACAAACGGCGCGCCCTCAATGCCCAGTGCGATGGAAATCGCTAGGCAGCGCAGCGATTCTAAGTTAAAATATATGTGTGCAGTTATCGCTGCTGCCGCTGGTCTGTTTGTGGTTTACTCTGTCAATTCAACAAATGGTTTTTCGAGCTTTCCGTTTGATGACGCATGGATTCATCTCACCTTTGCGAGGACACTGGCGACGACAGGTCACTTTGCTTACGGAGCATTGAATACAGCAACTTCAGGCTCTACTTCACCGCTGTTCACCTTCGTTGAAGCCATTATCTTTCTCGTAACGAATAATGAATTCGCTGTCGCCTTGATTCCCTGTATTGTGGCTTTTGCTGCGTCGGCCTATTTATTGTATCTTCTTGTTCGCGAATTTACGAGTTTGACTTGGGTTCCTGTTGCCGCTACATTGCTATTTATTCTCACCCATCGCTGCTCGTGATATCGAATTGGGGAATGGAAACCAGCCTCACTATCGCGCTCTTGCTTTGGTCGCTATTATTATATCGACGCGAACAATGGGATTGGCTCGCGCTTGCAATGGGCCTTGCGATCTGGGCGCGGCCCGATACCGTCGTTCTTGCAATCGCGATGGGACTGGATTATCTTTATACGCGAACAGTTGCTCCTTCGAAACCCGGATTGAAAGCTATGCTCATTTTATGCTCAATCGTTTTGCTTTATGCTGGTTTTAATTTCGTGTTGTCCGGTACAGTTTTACCAAATACTTTTTATGCCAAGTTAGCATATTACAAGAATGGCAACACTAATTTTGGGGCGCAATTATGGGAACTCATCGCAGGTGGCGGAAGGATCTTTGCGTTCGTTCTTGCTGTGGCAGGAATAGTATGGATGTTCACGGGAAAGAAACGCGGTAATATAGTTCTCATTCTCTATCCACTCAGCATGGCCTTTCTTTATCACTGGAAACTACCATATCTCTATCAGGACGGGAGATATCTTATTCCAATATTGCCATTCTTACTATTGCTTGCGACGATCGGCAGCTCTCGAACAGCTTCGTGGTTAGCTAAATCTCACATCTTCGCAAGCATTCTTTCGATCGCACTTATAGCCGTTGCTGCAATTGGCGAGTTTACTAAGATGAGCGACGCCCTCGATAATCTATCGTTCGAGGATGCCTACATCCACAATTTGCAAGTCGAGACCGCACACTGGTGTGCGAAAAATCTTCCACAGAAGGCTGTTATTGCTACACACGATATTGGTGCTTTGGGATTTTATGCAGATAGAAGAGTAGTCGATTTAGTCGGGCTTGCCGATCCCGAAATGGTCAAACTGATCGATAAACCCGGCGCTGCTTCTACGCTTCGCAAAAAAGGTGTAACGTATGCCGCACTGCTCGACAATTGGTACGAGATCGTTAATGAGAATACAGTTTTTGTGAACGCTCCTCCCGCAAGTGAAACGATGCGCGTATATTATTTTACGGATTCGACGCGGTTTACCGGTGCAAAAGAGCTTTCCATTCACAAATATCTTTATGGCCTTCTTCGAGGCGATGACCCAAGCGCGTTCGATGAAGCTATGAAAGAAGCCATTGCAGCAGAACCCGATAATGCACTTACCTATACGCTCGGCGGAGAGGTATTATTACGGCTTCACAAGCTGGATGCTGCGAAAGCTGCATTTCAAAAGGCGCTGATGCTTTTTCCTGCTTCGGCACGAGCGACAAACGGGTTGATTCTCTGTTCCAGTGGGAAATGAATAACTGCTGGTTCTATCTTTAGCGCTTGTGTAGTTGCTCGGAAATTTCGGCGAAGAGTTCATTCTGGCGGGCTTCTATTCGGTCGAGACGGTCGATCCGGTCGCCTTCCATGACGAGCAAGCGCTCTGTGTTTTCGAGTGCGCGTACAACGCCCAGCATCCGTTCGTCCTGAGATTGCATCATCCGGGTTATCGCCATTTGCATGTTCTGAAGCGCATTCATTCGCTCATCGTGTGCACTCATTCTTTCATCGTGCGCAGTCATTCGCTCATCGTGCTTGATGAGAAGCTCTTCGATCTTGTCAATCCTCCCGTTTTCGCCTGTTGCCATAATTTGACAACTTCTATTTTCCACAAAATAGTTCAATTTCCACCTCCGAACTGTCTTTCACCGCCTGTGCGTTACAATTCCATAATGCGTCCCCGCATATTCATAGCTTCATCGAACGCGCTTGGGTCATCGCCTCGAAGAAGGCCA
>Ga0207149_1049_pt1 | contig 22700 bp, 29 predicted proteins | sample Alteio_BWMinHeat_31_FD_153563 | JGI IMG/M metagenome (GOLD analysis project Ga0207149, IMG submission 153563) | Enriched cells from forest soil in Barre Woods Harvard Forest LTER site, Petersham, Massachusetts, United States -... | ecosystem: Environmental > Terrestrial > Soil > Temperate forest >... | reverse complement strand
TTAGTGCCGGAGCCCCAAGAACACCAGAGGCGAAAGCGAACGGTCCAAGCGAGCCGGATGCGACGCTTCCAGATACTACAGCGCCGTTTCCTATGAAACCGGAGGTGACGGCGCCGCTGGTTAGACTTCCACCACCGCCGCTGCTTCCGCCCGGCTGAATAGATCCTGGAAGTGCATAAGTTGTCGTCATTAGGTCCGGGCGTTCCCCACGCCCACCAACTGCAGCGCAGCTAAGGCGACGCTCGGCGTCACTCCTGGTTCCTCAACTGTCATGATGTATGTGCCGGGACCAAGTGGGCGTGGTTCGTCCAGACTAAACTCAGTAGATGCAGAGCCGTTGATCGATAGAAATAACATGATCGGGAAGCCGGCCAGACCCGACAGTGCCCCCGTAACAAAACGGACACGAAAGCGTGTGATTCCGTTAGCCACTCTTTCCGAAACAACGAATAGATCAGTGACATTAAGTACGTTACCAGGATCGACGGTGAACATACCGCCGCTAGCCCCGACGCTAGCGGGGTCACTCATGATCTCCTCGACCCCAGATGGAGCGGCCTTCTGGGCGAAGATAATCTGTTTAATAGGGTTCGCCATTCCCCCTCTTCCCTTTTTAGAGAATCGTGTCGATAGCCGCGACCAGATCGGCAGTCAACGTGGTCTGGGCCGATGGCGCCGTACCACCGTTAGTAACTCCGATCGCAATCCACAGATTGGTATTTAGCTGTGGAATATGCAGCGATCTGGTCACCAGGGCTGTTGACGGCGGGAGCTGATCGCCGCCTGCCCAAAAGGCACAATTCTGATTCGTTAGATTAATCTGATACGTGTTATTAGTCCCCGCAGTCGCTGGCAGAGCAACAACAGAGCCGATTCCCTCATTGCCACCGGTATCGGTGCTGCTCTGTGTCTCGCAGAAACTATCGGTCACCCCGCCGCTACCGCTGAAGCGGAATCTAGCGAATTGCGTCGCCTGAAGCGGATTCTGGTTATTGAATAGGCCGAAGAACCACGCCTGGTTAGCCTGGCGGGCAGATATCTTCAGCCTGAAATCCAGAATTAGACCGCTCCGCTGCTGTCCCAGGCCGAAGGACATGTACCTGGACTGACCTATGCTTGTGCCGCTCTCCATCGCCACGGTAGACGATGCGACGATCAAAACATTAGGATCGGATGCCGGCCCTAGACTAACATTCCAGCTAGAATTGAGCTGTGTTCCCGCGAAGTCATCTCTAAATCCCACATCACCCTCCGGTTTTTAACAAGGTACCATATTTCGCCTCGGAAGGCAACGATGGTCATCCATCCAAGACGGCGCGGCGTAGATCCCCAAGCAACCGCTCCATGCGGGTTGCCGGCCTCATCTTTCCATCAATAACCTGCACAATGTGCGCCTCTGGCCAGGCCCTGCCGAAGGCCTCTATGTTGGCCTCGTCATCTTCGTAGACAAAAGTCGGCACATAACCGCGCTTTTGTACCTCTTCTACCTTGTACCGATAAAGAGGCCTATCTTCTTCATCTTCTCGCATAATTAGCTCTTTTACCGGTCGTCCAAGCACCGTCTCTAGCAGCTCCGTGGTCTGCTCCCAGCCATGCTTGCTGTGCCGCCAACGGCCGGTTATAACCACCAACGGCAGGCCGGTTTCGTCGAAACTTTTCCTGACGGCTTCTATAACATCGTGGTTCGGCTGATCCCAATCCCGGACGATTGTTTCGTCTATATCAACAATAATTACGTTTTGCATGACCTCTACTCTGGGGGCGGCGGGAGCAGCGGGAGCTGTGGGTTAGGGATTCTCGTCGGAAAGAAACCCTCATCCATCAGCAGCCCCATCAGATCCCGCAAAATATGCATCACATGCGGGTTATAAATCACCTTAATCACTGCTTGAAGCCGATCTACAAGCGGCTCCTTGCGGATCTCTGGATCCTTGAAGCCGACTGCTATCAGGGTCGTTATCATCCCGGTCATCATCTGAACTACAAGGAGCTCCGGGGCATCGTAAAAACCCCCTGACGACCTGGAAATAACGAAATTGCACCTGGCCAGCAGACTCTGCAAATTCGGCTGCCTCATCTTAGTCTACAGCTAACCTTAGAATTACCAGATCACGCTACACGTACTCGGAGTGCCTGCGCTAGACGATACTGTGCCGTTGCCAGCCGCGCGAAGCACTGCTGTGTGGGAGCCGGCGGTTAACGACTTCCACTTATCAAAGGAGGCGAAGAAAGTGGTTGCCACACCAGCACCTTGCGTATCGCCGTCTTCGCCGAGCACGTAGTCAGTCCCATCGATATTTATGTAATACGTTGCGCTGAAAGAGCCCGAAGTGTTCCCCGTACTCCAAGTTAAGTGTCCGTTAACATGAACCAGCGCCGTGCTCGCCAATGTAAAATTGACTGTGGTACCAGTTATATCAGCCAGGGCGCCGAGACTCTGGGAACCAGCAGTCCCAGATGCCTCTTGAAGATTCTGCCCAATTACGTTGGTCTGGGCCAGGGTTACCAGCGGCCCGAGGTTATCCATGCGTGTTGAGTTGTCCAGGGTCAGATTAGGCCCGGTCTTAGTAACCTTCGTCAGAATTACATGCTGCGGTAGCAGATCCGGTGACGTAACTAGCTTGATCGTAACAGCAGTTATGCCAGTCAGCGGTGTCGGCGACGTAATGTCGTATGCCGCCTCGAGCACAACAGAATAGGTTCCGTTAGACACTGCCGTTAGGTCCATCACTATGTCGCCAGAGTGATATACGGTCGTATTGAAAAAGTTTCCGGTCAGCGAGCCGTTAACCGTATTACATACAGCTATTGAGTCTCCATTTGTGACGTCTGCCAGCAGCTTCATTGTCGGAGTCCCAAAGACCGGCACCGACGGCGTATAGCCACGGTATACACCTACCGGCACGATCCCCTCAAGCTTGCGGTTCAAGCTCTTAGAGACATAAGGCTCCATAAACTGGGTCTGCAGATCTGAGGCCGGCAGACTCTGTGTGAAAACGATGCCCATTGGTTTCCTCCTCTTTCGTCAGCTGCGCGGACCAAACCGCATTATTTTATTGGACAAATACTGATCCCAGGCCGCAGAGAAATTGTTTCTATCTTTGAAGTTAATGGCGGACGATTCTCTAGGATCTCCCTGAACTACCTCGGCAAATTCGAGATCAATGGTTGCATATCTCGGTGTGCCGTCTTGAAACCAGGCACGATACTCTACGTCGCATCTGGTCATGATCGCATTCATAATATCGTTCGGGCCGCCCCGATCATAGCCTCCTATCGCCGTGTTTGGAAGCTGCAACTGAAGGAATTCAGGCGGAAATGCCTTAAAGTCACTCGTTCCGTAGCTCGGATAAATGAATCTTCTCAGTGCCCAGACAGCCGCGTTAATATCAACACTATACTTACTGGCGTCTGTCGATGAAAACTGAGCGAGCATTTCCGGATTCAGCTCGTTGGAAAACACCGCAAGCATGGCTAAGCGACGGGCTCCGCCACGAATCCACTGATACAGGGGATGGCTACCACCAGGGACCGCTTTTTCAGCGTATTCAACGCCCTTAGAGTCTGATAGAGTTTCAGGCCAGTACTGGAACTTGAAAATACTTTGTGATTGGACGTTACCAGCAATTCCCCCGACCGGACCGTTTGTCGGATCCGACGGCTCAACAGATATAATCTGAGCCGTTGCCAATGGACGATACGGACTGAACAAGCCGCCCAAACTAGCCATTAATACGCAACCCTAAGTATTGTCTGTAACTGCAGAAGATTAGTCTTGATAGATTCAGGGAACGTCCCATAGGCATAAAGCGGCGTAGACGTATAGCTTACCGTAATTGGCACAGTGTTACCGGGCGCAACGGAGAACGTTACGTTAATCGCCCCGGTCTGATAGTTGATCGTGTTAACACCTACACCAACATCACCTACCAGGCCGCCGCTGCCGTTATCTGTGACTGTCTTGGTTACCGGGCCAGGATTCGTAAACGTCATTGTGAACGAGGCAGGATTTACCGGCAGTGCGGGCGGCGTTAACGCAAATGTCGTCGAAACCCCATCTCCGCTTCCGATCTTTCTTCCTGTGGCTGTCGTGTTGATGAAAAATCCCATTTCAAAGTAGTGGGCCGCTATCGTATTTGTTGGCGGATTAGCCCAGTTACCATCACTGAAATCGAGCAACGGATTTACGCGGAAGATCGTTCCGGACTCCGGGGGATCAGTAAAGTCGGCCGCAACAAAGCTCTTTTGAAATACGAACGGCGTGTGCCCAAGAGTCGTCGTTAACCCCGGAATCAACGCGGGATCATCAGCATCAAGAACAGTCTGAGAACGATCTGGAATCTTTGGAAACTTAACACCACCAGAGACGATAAAACCGCCTTCGCCAGTACGGAAGTATGTCATACCGGTCGTGGTCAAGAACCCATCGGTTATCTGCGCCAGCTGATTGGCCCCTCGGTTCGTCAGCACCGCTAAAATCTGATTTACAGGCATTTGTTTCCCCCTCTAAGGCGCAAGCGTCACTCTGAAATCTACTTTCGGACCATCCAACGGTTCGATGTCGGCCGGACTCACATCGAATTCCGGTGTCTCTTCAATCGTCATCGCTATGTCGTTACCCATCGAGAACGACACGATACCAGAGAAAATCGTTGGGAAGGTCTGCGTGTATACCAACGTATTGAAAGTCACATGGATCGGCTTGACCTTCGCATTAAGCCGGCTGACAAGGACATCAAGCGGCGTAATCCACCCCTGAGGGGGGCCTAGCGAGATCGTCAGATTCAGGCTGTGGCTTCGGCAGCGCGGGTTCGGATCCAACGTCGGGTGAAGCTTGAAACCGTCTATTTCGTGAACCACATAAACATCGGCGCCGTTTGCCGCCGTGACCAGATTTATCTTATTCGGCGAAGTAAACGTGAAGCTACCGGCAAGGCCGGAACCCTGCGGCATTTCAACCCCGTTTTTGTACACATGAACATAACGGACGGCCGGATTCAGCAACGTTACGGTGGTCGCCCCTAGAGCAGGTGTAAAAGTCTCAACACGCTCAAAGGCACCGAATTCCGTTGGATAGTCGGTATCCAGCGGCAGGATATCGGCCGGCACTTCATCGAAGTCCGGTACAAACGTTGGCCCTGTAGAAGTAAGGATACCAGAGCCGCAGCTTGTTTCCCACAGGCCGGTTACAGTAATGATATACCCTTCGGTCGCACCAAGAACAGTGTAGCCCCTATCAGTCCCCTTTAGCAGGAGCTGCTGTGATATATGAATTACCGCCGACCGTCTGAAATCATCCGGCTTGTAGTCGTCGGTTTTAACATTGAAGTCGTTCGCAAGCAGATCCAGCATGTTCGAGTTGCAATCATGTGGATCGCGCTGTGCTGGAATACTATCGATAAACTGGCGCAGCTCGTTAAACGGGGGCTTATACCCGTTTACTGTCTCGCGCAGAAAGTTTCCTTGCGTCAGATCCAGGTCTCTGTAAATTAGCGGGATAGCTTTCCAGAGAGCCTCCTCGGCCCAGTCCGTTATTCCGAACTGCCCTGTGCTAAATGGATCTGTTCCGAAGCCTACGCAAGACACTTAATTAACCCCTTGCGTAATCGAAGAGTATATTTGACCCCGGTGTCGGCGGAACCAAGAACCGCACGTGCGTCGGGTCAAGAAACGTAAAGTCCACAGTCGGCGTCATTCGCACACCGTCACGATAGACGGCTATCTTTCCAGTCGCATAATCCTGCGTCGTCGAAAAATCGGTTATTGTGCCGTCAGGCATTTGTGGCGGAACCTCATTGAAAACAATGACGTCTCCAGCTCCTCCGCCAGTAGGCGATGAAAGACAGGTTGACGGTGTGCCGGCAGCCACGATAGTTCCGTTACGCCAATAAAAGTTGGAGCCATCTCGGAATCCTAGAACCACCAAATCCTGTGGAGACTGCCCTTGGCCGGTCAGAAGCGTATTCGTGACATTAGGCGCTACCGTTCGCAATGCCGTCGGATTGGTGACAAGCGTCGTTCTGTCTACTTGAATCCAGAGGATCTGGCCGTCATTGACCGTAACGGTGCCGGCCGGCAGCGACCACGTGATTCCAACAGCACCGGTCTGAGTTAAGATTGGTGCTGTCCAGCTAAGCGAGTTTCCTCCAGCGCTGAAATTGATAGTCCCAGCACCGTGAATCGTTAGATTCTGATCCTCGCTGCTAGCCCAGTTGTTAGCATCGACAGCAATAAAGAACGCAACGATGTCATTAAACCAATCGTTTTCGAGCAGATCGGGGAAGGTGTAATTTAAACGAGGCGTTTGTCTGGCCATTATGCTACTCCCATTTTCTGCTTAAAGAACTGCTGCCAGTGCTCTCGATTAAAATTGACCCGCACGTTGCACTTGTGGCACAAAGTAATCAAGTTCTCTTCCCTGCAGTCTTGCTTATCATAATTTATATGGTGCACGGCGTTCCTTACGCCCTTTCCGTGTATTTTAAACCGTCTCTTATGCTCACGCTCAGTCATGCCACAAAGTTGGCATTTGCGACCATCGCGAACCCGAATCTTCTCTTTTAGTGTCGTGGTAAACTTCTCGCTGTACGGAAAATAACGTGTGCCGCCCTTCCAGTTAGGATTACGGCTACCGCCCCACATTCCAAGACGCCTTGTCGCCCGGCGTCGTGTTATACCGGCGGCCTCTAACAACGTCCTAATTCCTGCTCCTGTATAGCCGTAAACCTTGCCAATCTCCTTGCAGGTTTGTCCAGCCACCGCATACAGAGCTCGGAGCTCGCCAACTGATATTACTGGTTTTTCCCACCTTTGGCGGCGCTCTATGCCAGCCTTTTCCAGCCTATTTAACACAGTTCGATGATTAGTTCCTAGCCGCTCAGCGATCTGGCGTGCCGTTAAACCCTCTTTATATAGGCCAACAACCTGCTCTCGCGGAGCAATTTTCTCGTTTCGCGCAAATTTACCACGTGGCCGCAACTGTACTCCTAGACGGTGAAGCCTATTCTCAACTCCACCTCTTGTCAAACCAACGATTGACGCTACGGCTGAACAGACTAACCCAGACTCGTACAGCCGAACGATTTCCGTGTCTCCTGGGAGCAAATCGGGGAAGGTGTAGGATAAGCGCGGCGTCTGTCTAGCCATTAGATCCTCCCATGAGCCTGTCCATGGCGTCCTCGGGGATCGGAGAATTAGCCGCTTCGGCACATTTCTCCTGCATCGCCTTTCGGAAAGCCTCGAGCATCCCACCAACAGCGGAGGACAGCGCTATCCGCTCATCTGTAGTCATAACACCCATCTGGGCCATCTTATCAGCAGACACCGTAACGGCCTCATGGACCCTTGCCTGGAGAAACTCTCCAACAGTCGGCCGCTGCTTTTCTTCAAGCAGCTCAACCTTTATCTTCTTCAGTACTGCTTCTATTCGCATCATTTAACGCGTGGCACCAGTCTGAGTACCAGTCAAAAGCAGCTCCCAGTAAATCACCGTCGAGCCGTCCGGCTGAACCTGCACATTCGTCGGATACATCGTCATTCCGGTCGAGAACTTCAGGCGTACCAGGCCGCCGGTGTTTCCGCCGCCGCGAGCCGTCACGATGTTCGTCACATTGTTGACGTTCGTGGCTGAGCCGCCAGTCGGCGTAAAAGACGACGGATTGACGCCCATCACCACACCGCCGGGCTGGGTGGTTTCTTCGGCCGTCAGCAGCCACGTCAATGTACCACCAACTGCGCTTCCATCCAGTACGGTCTGGATGATCGTTGCAGCTGGATTCGCGGGAAGCGAAGTGTTGGAAACCGGTTCGCTCCATGTCAGCGGGAAAGGTAAGCTAGCCATCCTATCACCCCTTCTTAAATCTCGTTACAGGAAATCTGCCCAAGAGTCACTACCTCGTTGTCGTTAACAACCACGTCTCCAGTCACATCGACTTTCGACGGGTCCGACGGCACCGTAAAGACAATGTGACTATAGTCTACACCGGCTATTTCTTCAATCAGTTCGTAGAGTTTACTAATACGGACGGATTGCGCATACAAGAATCCTAGTAGAAAACTCTGCGCGACAACCTGCACCTGATTTAGCACCGTGGCTGCTGCGAAACCGTCAATCACCGCCACGCTAATTGTGGCATTTACGGGAAACAGATTTCGGGACCCGTCAAACACCAGCGTCTGTACTGTAGATTCTTTCATCGAATCTAGCGTAGTCTTTAGAGACTCAGCCAGCCCCAGCGTCGGTGCTATATACCTACCAGTGGCATCTGCCGCAAGTAGCTGAACCTCAACAAGATTGGCTTCGCAGTCAGCGGATACAACAGCGTTCAACTCTTGCGGTAAAGTTCCCCAGGACGTTGACGGTAGTGACGGATCAAATTTTATGATGTTCTGAACTCCAACGTTTGGTGCGCCACCAGACATGGCTGTTAGCGCGAAGGTCGTCACAAGCCCTGCACCCGAGCCCTCAGCCGTAGCTGTCAGGACCTGATTTGCAAGCACATTACCCATGATCAGAGTCGGAATATCGGACGCTATAGTCGTTACCACGCTGCTAATGTTCGTTGCTAGCTGGATCACAACATTCGTGTTTGTTGGTGAAGTTACCGGTACAGGGCCCGTAACCGTCACCGTGAGCGGCAGGGAAGGTCCGTTATTCACATGTGATACCTGTATAAGATTACCGACGGTTCCTTTCTGGTTTGCCACGTAGGTCACGTTGCCATTAGGATTCGGGCTATGAACTACGATTTGCGCCGCAATCTGACCAGCAAACAAATTAAGGTTTGTAAGATCCGTCACAAAGTGGCTGTCTTCAAGCATGCTTCGTATGATGTTCGCTTTACCGACAGCAACTTTACCGAAAATCGGATCCACAAAGCTGTTTATGATGGCGTCAAAATCGGCTTCAGTAACGCAGCGTTTCGCCGTCGAGAATACCTGCGGAGCTAACACTCGTGCCGCATCCAGCGTCATCGCGCTACCGCCCGCCGTGCTAGGGTTTGGGTTCGTAACTACAAGCGGAATCGTTGTCACGCCGACAATTAACGGAGTAACTGGCTGCTGTATTTCACCAGCGATTACAGTGCCGGCCGGCCCCAACGTTGTTACGTAGGTAACGGTAATGTTTGAGCCGTTGGCCGGAATGTTACCGGCGATACCGTCTCCAAATCGGATCTGCGGAGGTTCGCGGTTCAACTCTACGGCAAACTGATTTGAGGCCGTAAAATCGAGAAAGTCTACTGGATCCCATGTAACGTTATCAACAGAGACCGTAACAGTCCCGGCGCCTATAAACTGCCCGGTCGGCACGTTCTGTAACTGGAAAATCTGGTTTGCGGTGCCGTCCGAAACGAAAAACTCTTGGGCGGTCTGCCCCTGAACTGCTGTAATCGTGTGCGGCCCTACGTCTCCAGCAATGAAAAGTACATCAGCCGTAGTCTGATAGATAAGACCGGACGCCGAGCTGAACTGAAAGCCTTTAGGGACAGTCGTATTAAATGACTGCGCGGCCCCGAAAGTCAGCGTGAGGTCTACAGACGGCGGAACCGCCCCAGGCATATTAAAGCCGATCTGATAGGACAGACGCGCAACGCTGTTCCGTAGTACAGCGGTCTCTAAGAAGTTTTCGCCAACTTGTCGATCGGTATACCAGGCCGCCTGTGAAAGAGCAAAAGCAACAGTTTCGACAAGCATGATACCAAGATCAGACGCGAAGAAATTGTTAAACGTGTTCGTGTCAAACTCGAGCTGCATGAACTGAACAATCTCGGTAACGTAGGTGTCGAAGTCCTTGCCTATGAACTTCGACCGTACGAGATCGTTTGCGGCCTGCGGTATAATTACAGCCATTTATCCACCAATCAGAACCGGCCCAGTAGATGACAGCTGACCCAGCGCTGTAAACTGTACGGTAACGGCTACCAGAGAGGTGTTTACAGCGTCCTGCACCACGTCGATTTTTTCAACCTTCACGCGAGGCTCCCATTTCGTAATCGCCGCTACGATTTCTTTCTGAATGTCCGTTACCAGCCCTTTATTGATATTCTCGAAAATCTTTCTGCGCAGATTAGACCCGAAAGTCGGGCGCATCACCCGTTCACCCCGCTCAGTGAGCAGAATCTGCTTTATAGACGCTATCAACAGCTCTGGCGGAACCGCCGAAGCCGGCGCCTCCGTTGGGGCTGTCTTAAATGGGAATTCAAAGCCTTTATACTGTGCCATTTCTTACGATCCGATCGCATTATAAATTTTAACAAAATTCGTGAAATATGCACGTTGTTCCGTCAGCAGGGTAATCTGGCTCGACACACCAGGGCCTCTTCGTCCAACCCCATGAAGGCGGTTTACCAGAGAGTCTAGTATCTCGAATCTGATCTCATATTCTAAGTTTCTTGCTATTCCGTTAGCCGTCACTCTAGCTGTTATCTGAGCCTGTCGAGTCGTCAAAAAGGCCGTCCTATCGGCAACAGATGGGGCAGGCCCAGATGACGGAATCGGCATCGTCTGTGCCTGGTATAGCGCTATGCTCGCCTGGGCCGCTGCGATGTTTGCCAGCAGAGCGGACACATTAACGTTCCACGGTGCCGCAGCAATAATGTTCAACCCTGCGATCTGCTCTGCCAAACCAGCGCTCTCTACCGTCATAGCTGCGTGCCACGCCGTGTCGTCAGTAACAAGATTTGAAGCGAGCAGCGGTAGTTCAGCCGCTATACCATCCGTCTCATTATTAGCATCATGACTTGTAGGACCGCCGAACAGATCAGGAATACGCGCCGGGCCATAGGATGCGATAGTGGCCCCTGGCATCGGCGGCGGAAATAGTCGACCGCCAGAAAAATTCAGCTCTGCGAAGGTCACATCGGAACCGACCACTGGCGTAACAGTGTCTCCATCAAGGCCTTCAAGCTCAATTTCCAATCCGCCAAGATACGTGCTGTAGGCAAAAAAGGCGGCTCGAACCGCCGCTTCCTGCGCTGTAGCACTCGTCAGCTGATCAGCCAGCTGGGGAAGGGCTTTATCAAGTTTGGCACCGGCCTTTGCAAATCCTGTATCAATCTGGGTGCCTAAGATCACAAGATCCGTTGTTCCAATAAGAAACCCCACCCTCCCGGTCGCGTAGGACGTGCTCGGATCGACAGGCGGCGGCACATTATTCTCCGAATATCGTGGACGACGTAAAGAAACCAGGCGAAATCGGTGGCTCTGTTTCGCCAGACGGCGTATCAACCGGGTGAATATGCGTAAAATATCCACCAGTACCAGGGGCTAAAAAGGAAGTTCCTAGCACAAATGATTCATCAGCATCAGATGCATATAGACGTATCATTCCAGAAGGGTCTATCTCAATCAGCGGCCCGCTACCAGCCGCCTGCGCGATTGTAATTGAGTTCTTAGTGTCATCCATTACGATCTGGTTCTGCTTATTCCCCGTCTGAATTGTAACCTTTGACTGTCCGGGGGTGTCGTCAAACAGAATCTTATGCCCTGACTTCGTCTCAATTCCTCGCACAGTCGGAGGCTGGCTGCCTTTCCTAAAGTCTTGTGGAAGATCGGTTGCCGACGGAGACGGATTAAGACCGGTTCGCGGATTCATCCACCAACTACCAATCCATAACGGTAGACGCGGGTTGCCGTTCTCAAAGACAACCATCACAGTATCGCCAGGATCAGGTGGAAAGAAGGCCGCCGCACCCTGACTTCCGAAAGGTGTGACTGGGTAAGCCGGCTCTGGGAGCACCTGAGTCATTCCCAATCCTGGGACAATTACTCGGATCCGTCCCTGGTTCATAGGGTCGATGTTTCCACTTACCCTTCCCAGCCCAACTTCTTGCTGGTTAACTGGCGCAACCTGTGCACGGTAAACAGAGTAGTATCTACCAAAGGCTTCCAGGCCGAACCTGGAAAATGCGTTCCAGAACTCACTAAAAGTACTCATGCGAAGCTCGAATTCTGCTCGTCGGCGCTAAGCGGCAGCTTCTCGAGATTTGCTCCTTGAGAAAATGGCGCTGGGGCCTGTACGTTTTGTGTGCCGCCGGCACGAACACCTTCTCCAGGCGTGGCGTTGCGCAATGCCGTAATCTTTGTAACAAATCCTTCAGGGCCGAACGTGTGTAACAGCTTTTTTACCAAAAACTTTCCGTTTAGCTTCTCTGTTACCGTTCCTACCGTCTCAAACCCCTTCAGCTCTATCAGATCACCAGGACGTAGACTAGGCACTCCGATCGTATCAATCGTTATATTGAAATTTCCAAAGAACTGCGCCTCTTGAGCCAGATTTCTGGAGATTTCAAGCGTGTTCGGAGCTGTCGTCGGTGATTGCGTAACCGAAAAACCGCCAGCCAAGCCCTTGAAGGCGCCGAATGCAGCAGTTCGCTGATCTCCTACCTGCAGATCTGGCATATTACCGAGATTCGTGCTTGCCAGTGTCTGCGTCGCAAACCTTGCCACAGTTGGTGTGGCCGAATCAGAGGCCACGTCCTGCCCATTTATCAGTGCGGTGTTCTTAGCCGCAGGTCGCAGCGAGTCACGTCCTATACCGGTATTGGTGATTACACCAGCCGCTGCTCCGGGGTAAAAGGCAAGGTTGGTGTCAGACGAGAACCCCAAAATCGGTAGTTCATCATTACCAGAGAGCTGAGTTGCACTCGTATTTAGCTTTGGCGCATGGTACCAGCGGAAAATGGCCTTTGGCGCCGCTGCCATCTGAACAATGAAGGAGTCTAGAATTAGCTGGTTTCCCTCAAGACGGAAGCTCATTTTACCCGGCACGTGCTCAAGCACTTCGTGCAGAAACTCCCAGTCGGTCTTGCTCGTCTGCTGCCAGCCCTGTTTTTTAGTTAACCAGGCCTGCTGTGCAAGATTTTGAACACCCTGCGCAACGGCGCCGGTAACCCCTGGAAGTGCAGAAAGTAGCGGCAGTATGCCGAACGTCGGCTTCTTCATTGTTAGACCGTTCCGCACAGCTATAGCCGACACTACCTGCTCCGGTGACATATTATCGTATGTCAATGACCTCTGAGCTCGCTGAGCGCCTGCCAGTCCCATACCAAGTCCGTGTAGCGTAAATGACAGCGTCTCACCGAATGCAACGTCGGGTTTTAGCAGCAAGAACAGTTCGGCGTCTTTTCCACCAGGAAAGGACTCAAATGGAGAGCGCGTATATCCGAACTTCACCGCTAAGGCGTTGCCGAAGGCAAACACATTGGAGTTCAACATCGCCAGCGCCATGTCATTTGACGGCGGATCTATCGTAATCTGTATTTTCGGTATCAAAGACAGACCTATCTCCATCTCCATTTTGGTCATCATCGACCGCAAGAAGTCTAGAGGTGCTTTTGTGGCGTCTCCGGCGGTCGGTCCGTTTACCAATAAGACCTGCTGCGACGCTGGGTTAGTCTGAAGAAAGCTGGCACTCATACCAACTCGTACAACGTCTGGGTCTTGCGGGTTGGCCACGCGGTTACCAGCGGAATCTACAGAATATCGACCCGGACTTAGCTGCACGCCCTGTTGCAGATAAATCTGAAGATCGACGTCCGCACCGAAGAAATCAAAGCCCATTAGAAATTATCCGTCCTAGGTATCAACAGCGTCTCTTTAACGTAGGTCGGTGACGGTATCTGAATAACCGTACCGCACTTTAGCTGAATAGGTAATAGACGCAGATCATTTACCAGCGCAATAACCCACCACAACTGCGGATCTCCGTAGAACGTCTGAGCTAGGTTGTCGATTCGATCGAAAGACGTCACGGTGTACTGAATATCGTCCTGTCTCTGTACTCCAATATCCGTTGGCCCGATTGGAGATTCAAAATAGTCCCAAAACTGAATATTGTTCTTCTGTCGTAGTTGTGAGCGGAGCAACCATGAAAACCTATTAATCGTAACCATGTCTTAGTCCCCCGTCCCAACGTTCAAACTTCCTTTTGTGGTATCGGTCATTGTCTTACCACCAAGGACGTCTACCTGCCCGCCTAGATCGATCTTAGCGGCGCGTAATTCCAGTAAGATCTTCGCCGCAGCTGGGTTCGTGCGCTCCATGTTGTTCAATTTAGTGAAGAAATCGCCCTCCGAAAGGGCCTGAACTCGCCGAGCATTCTCAATCTCATCGGCCAGCGCTTTTCGTGCAACCGTGGTTGGGTCCAGTAACGGCGTTTCACCAGCGATTCGTCCCATCAAGCCGGGCTGTCCGCTAGCGTTCTCTGCCACCCTCTGAGCACGGTCGATCATTCCTTGCGGCAGCTGGGCTAGCGGTATAGCGCCAGCGCCCTCCTTCATCGCTCCTTTAATATCGCCCGCGCTCGGCATCTGATAACCAAACAGCGTCTGCCAGGCCTTGGACTGGCCTAGGTTTTTGAAGAATGCAGAAATCTCCTTCAAGGAGTCGATGACGTCGTGCAGGCCGGATTTGAAGTCGTCGAAGAAACCGGCCCCGGAAACCATCTTCCCCCAGTCCTTGAACTTTTCCATCAGCGGATCGAGACCGCCGCTTAGAAACTTATCAACCTCACCTGCGACACCACCAATACCCTTGTCCTCAAATGTCGTGAATATGCCAAGCGCACTCGTCATTATCTTCTCAAGCTTACCGACAGATTCAGGCATCTGCGTTCCAAATACGTTCACAAGGTTGTTCGCAGATGCGTTAAGCCCTTTTACTAATTCGTCAGTAGATCCTAGAACACGCTCCATTGTCGCTTGAAACTCTTCAGCTGGGGTTCGAACTTTTTTAACTGAGGTTGCAAACTGATCGCCAAAAGCCGACTGCCCGGCATCGCCTATGTTTTCGAAAATTTTCTGGGCCTCAGGGCCGAACTGCTGTACCAATAGGACCCGCATACGATTTATGCTTCTATCGCCGCTCTTAGCCATATCTTCCAGAGCGTTTCCTATCTCCTTAAACCCCTCTGGGCTACCGGCAGCTGCCTTATTGATCGCATCAAAGGCGTCACCGGCCGACCGTTTTGTTCTAACAAACAGCTCTAATATTGCATCTGTCTTAGAGTTAAATGTGTCCTCAACCCCAGTAAAAACCGCCTGAATATTAAAGCCCATTTCCTGGAAAGAGCTTGTGAACTGAAGGGCCGCTTGTGCCGCCTGCTTAGGCAGCATGCCCATCTTCTTGTTCAGAATCCCTGCGGCCATACTTACCGATTGCGTTGCCGGCGCTACCGTATCTTCGAACTTAGTTCCCAATGCAACAGAGGAGCGGCGAACCGAATCAAAGATATCAGGAAGATTCTCAGTCAGCGCGGGAAGATTGAACTCTTTCTGGAACTGTAGTACCGAACCGGCCAAATCAGCAAATTTTTCTTTTGTTACCCCGAAAGCGTCCGACGTTAGGATAAGATCTCCTGCCCTATCGTCGGCTATACCAAGAGCTTTCCCGGCCTCAAGTGCGCGTTGTGTCGTGCCGACAAAATCTTTATCGACAGTCCCAAGAGAGTTGGTCAGGTGCATTATGTCTTCTTGGGTCCGGTGAAACTTGTTTGATAGTGTCAAAAATTCAAGAGTCAAATCACTGGTCGTGTTTCCTAGCCCGAGGAACTGAATTTCGAGCTGCGCAACCTCTTTTCGTACTTCACCGACTCGCGTCATTATTGAGAAAATCGCCCCGCCAGTCTTCGCGAGTACACCACCGACCACCGGTATCGCCTCGACAATACCTCCAAGTGCTGAGATCAGCCCCTGTGCGTGTTGGTCAACACCCTCGAAATTGCCGCCGATTCCGAGCATACTCTTGCCGAGGCCAGCAAGACTATCTCGGGTTTTAGCGAGGCCGCGCGGCTGCTCTCCAAGCGTCTTGCCAAAATCAAAGGCGGCATCTTGCGCCGCCGACATGCTGGAAGCTAGATCACCAGCAGAGCCGCCGACCTTTTTTAAGATTGCACTGGCTTCATCGCGTACTTCAATCGCAATGCCAAGTGCTACCGTCTGGGCCTTAGCCATTATCGAAGCTTCCTAAAACTCTGCTGCTGCCTGTCCGCTAGCTCAGCCGTAAATCTTTTCCGCCTGGAAATTGGCATCGACATGATCGACTCGTACGGCTGGTGTAAAACCTGCATAAGCGCGAGTACTTCCATTTCTAGCACTTCGCGCATACCAAAAGGGCTGAAAAGCGTAATCAGCCAGTTCTTGGCGTACTTGTCGGCCAGCTCATCCATCTTCACCTGTCGAAGCGCGTCTTGCGGGCGCTCAGGCGGAGTGTCCCACTGGTTCTTCTGCCAGTCCCACTGTCCAGCGGGCGGAGAATGGTTAACCGAGCCTGGTTGCCTCTGCGGCATCATTTACGAAACCTTTAGATCCTTATAGAACAGATCCATTAGACCAAGATCCAGACGGCTTTCAAACGCTGTTTTGCAGACTCCACAATCGACCTCAATGTTCCGCTCAAAGCCGCCTTCCATCTCATCAAACTTGTCTCGTAGCACCTTTCGGTCACGAAGCGGAAGCGCCTTGACCTCATCAACCGTGTTCACCGGCTTTCCATCTATACTTACCAATCTTAACACGATTGAGCCTGACATTAAATCAGCTTTGGAGACATTCTCGATTCTACTCTCCTGAGCCCCAGTCAGAATCCTGCAAATCGCCTTCCGCTTAGAAGGAAGGTCTACGCTATACTCTCGCACAATGGGGTCTTTAGGACTTTCAAATTTCAGCGAAGTCAGATCGACCTGACGGAGCTGCTTCTTTTTGCATTTAGGGCAGGCCGCCTCGAAAGTCAGCATCGGACCATCTTCCACGCTGCTGCAACGAACCATGATCAAAAGCTTCATCCGATCAACCGACGTCAGCTCTTCCATGATCTTCTCTAGCTGCGCCTTATCGGTCACAGATCCGACCTTGGTCGTACAACCAGACAGAATCTTATTGATACGAACAGTGTACGGATACCGATCGTCGCCGATCAAATCCTCTTCCCACCCGGACATCTCCCGTATTTCGATCCGCTTCTGGAGCGCCCCCTGTGGATCGACCCAGCCGGTCGGGAGATCAAACACCATCGGTACTTCTCCAGACATTTTACACTCCTTTTTGGATTTCCTGAGTCCACGCCCAAAGCAGACTACGCACTGCCGTGTGGACCGTCATTTCTCTCGTCTTACACCAAGCTTCAAATTTTTCTGCGACCGGCTTTGAGACCCAGAAATTAGCCCGATCTGAGCCGCAGCCGTTGGTGCCAACCTTCGTTAGGGAAGCCCATTTATTCGTAAAGACCGCTTCGGCCATAACTTCCCTGATGATATCGGATACGGACCTACCGACCGCCATAGAAAGCAGGTTCAGATCTCGAATAAAATCTTTCGGCAGGGGAATGTTGTACCGAATTTTCGACAGCTCCAAACCACCAGCGCTGTGGTCGAGCCGGCAGCGCATGCAGAGCGAGATACCGTTTGATACAGTCGTGCGCCCGCCAAGAGAGCGCGGGGTAAGGAAATAGACATCTGTCTCATCCGAACCACATGTCGTACAGACTCTGCCGTCTCGTTCCAAGACCGCTCGTTTCCAGTCTCCAGCGCTCATGATCGTTTCTCCCTCACCGCGCATAATATACTCACCATAGCCTACGAGAAAAGACTTATTACTCGGCCCCGTCTTCCTTCTTCTTGCCGGCTCGGTGGTTCAAAATCTGCTCCCGAACCTCTTTTGCCAGCTTTTTCAGATCTTTGGCTAGCCTGTGCGTTTCTTGGGTCGTCAGATGCAATTCCTCACCGCCTAAGTACAGTATAACAAACCCGCCCTTGACAGAGGCCTCTATTCCCCAATCTTTTCTGTTCATAGCCGTAGCCCATATCGGTGCTCATTGTATTATCAGCTCCGGTCCGGCCGTGGACATGAGGGGGAAGGCTTTCTGTTCCATCCAGTTAGCGTGGAACTCAATTTCTGCAATTGATACTTCGCCGCTTGTGGCATCCAAATCGCTCGCAGGCTTCACGCGAACCGGGATCGCGTCATGCAGAATCCACGCCTTCGCAATAATGGGGATCGCCGGCTTGATTGTTGCATTTACTAGCGTTGACCCATTAAAACTGACATTTCCAGTCAGGTTAGGGGCATTCTGACGCACAGCCTGCTGCGAAGGCTGCAGCGCCGGTTCCTGCGTGCGATGCATCAGATGAATAACGACCGCCTTACGTGATACCACGCCATTTACAGCCCCCATTGCCCACAACCAGAAATCGGAGTCGTACAGAGTGACTCCTTTTTCCATGGTGACTGTGTCGACAGAGGCCGCAGTTATCACTCGGCGACGGAAGGGCCAGTTTCCTTCTTTGAACTCTTCTGTATCCATCGAAATGCTTGGGATCGAAATTCTGGAGAAACTGGCGAAATTCCCCAGAGTCGTAAACACCTGAGGCAGATTCGTCGGAAGCGTGAATCCGAACGGACCTGAAGCGTCATCTACGACTGTTGCCCGAAACTTGTAGTTTTGGGCGTGATCGGTGCGCACTGAACGCGCCACAGCCTCACCTCAAACTGCACAATGTGCAGCTTACTGGATTACGTTCGTCCCGGTTCCCTGAACCGTTGTCTGGCCGATCGTATTTCCGAGTCCGCCGGCCGTACGAATGACCTGCAGCTCTTCAAAGGCGATTTCCAGCTCTTCCATCGCGATATCTGGAGTATTAGCGTCCAAGTCGTCGGACGTCTTCATCCTGATCGCGAACGCCTCTTTCAGGATATACCGGGCAGAAGGCTGCTTCTGATCAGCCCTGTGGAAATGCTGAATTTCAACCGTTGTCCTATATTCCTGGCCGTTGATCGAGGCCAGAACCCAGTTGTAGAAGTCTGTGGCCGAACGTGCTACGCCACGCCGCAGCGTAACGTTACTAACTTCAGGAATTCCTGGGTACTTACGAGTATAGACGTACAGCCCTTCGCGGTACGTCACCTCGGGTTCACTGAAGTCAGGAACCGAAACCGAGGAAAAGCCGGCAACCGGGTTCAAGAAGTTCGAGGGTTCCGCAACTCTAAATTTAAAAAGCTGCAGGAAGTCGGTATTAATCGATCTAGCCATTCTTTACCTCCTTATACTCCAGCCGCCCATACCCGAAGCCGCTGCGATGAACCTTGCATCGTCAGGGTTAGCGTGACCGGGCCGCTGGGGGTCGGAAAGAATTGAAACATCGACATTGTCTGCGCCTTAGTCGTAGCACTAAGTGAGTCGAAGGTCAGGGTATAACCCGAACCGTCCGCCACGATATAGACAAGCGCTGGAGTTGTCAAGCCGGCTAGTATCGGCGTCAGGTTTACTGTTCCCGGCGCAACAATTTCATCAAGCACTGCCTTGCTGTTAGCAGGAACATTCTGCTGCTGTGTCTGAAGTAACGCACCATCGCTCGCCGTCAGCGTTACCGTAGCCGAATACGTGAAATTACCCATTACTCACTCCTCTTAGGTCGTCGTCGGAGCAACCTGCTTCTGTTGCACCGTGATCAGGATGAACTCTCCAGGGATCTGTGGCGCCATGCCGACCGCCACGTTAACAACACCGCTTGCGATATCGGTCGGCGTGTTGTTCGTCTGATCACACGTAACGAAGAATGCCTCGTCGGGGGTCGCCCCAGCGAACATTTTAGCATTCAACATGCTCGTAAGAATTCCGGTCAGTTTCTGTGAAATCCTCGTCCACAGATCAGGTCCGTTATTCTCAAAGATGGCGAACTGAGTCTCGCGCTGCATGACTTTTTCGACAAACATGAAGAGACGCTCAACGTTGATGTATCTCCAGTTTGGATCCAGGCTCAACGTCCGTACGCCGAAGACAATGTCTCCAGTCGATTCAGAGCTGAACAGCGGATTAATCCGACTCGAATATAGGTTGTCCAGATCCGTGCGCTCAAGCTTACGCTCAGTCGCAAAGATGCCCTGAATCTGCCCGTCATCGACGCCAGCGGGGGCCTTAGCCACAGTTCTCTTAAGATCCGTGTTCGCATAGATGCCGGCCAGATGGCCGAGCGGCGGAATCGTCTTAATGCCGTTCGTGTTCCGATCCAGCATTTTTACCCACGGATAGTAGATAGCCGTCGCCTTACTGTTACGCTGATAGGTATTCCGTACGAATGCTACGGCCTGGGCCGGAGTAAGCGCCGGAGGCGTGGTAAGGATCGCAAACCGGTCCTGCTTGGTATCGCAGAAATCAGACAGATCCTGCATGACCGGAGCGTTACCAGCAAAATCCGGAATCACGAGATTCAGGATATCCTCTACAGAATTGAAGGCATAAATGCCCTGCTTGCTGGTCGACAGAAGCGGATTCGAGATCTGGTTTCTGGTAATGACGCCAGAACCATCGGTCCCGCTGGCCAACTGGAAAGTTACCGAGTTATTCAGGTGCGTGTAGTTAGCAAAGATTGGCGCACCAGACGCCGGGATTCCACTAAATGTTACGGCAAAGACACCAGTGTCGTAGTTGATGGTGTTCAGACCCGACGGATCCACGTTACCGATCAGATGGCCGAAACCGTCATCGGTTACGGTTAGGATCGGAGAAACGTGCGTCGATAGCGTCAGACTGCCCTCAAAGCACCGTGGCGACCCAAGCGTACCAGTGAAGGTAGCAGTAAAGCCGTCACCGACCGCTCCGGTGGTCTGGTTCGTTATTGCAGAGGCGATCAGAGCCGCTGGTACGCCGCCAGCCCCTTCGACAACCTGAACCAGTTGACTTCCCTTGTCAGGATCGTTCACAACCGTAGGTAGGAATGTCGGACTAGTAGAAGTCACCAAATCTACCTGCTGGAACGCTTCCTGAGCCAGGTACTCGCTCAGATTAGTATCGAACTGTAGCACTGATACGTCGAATTTTGTCCAGGCAGGCAGCGTGTGGGTTGTATCAAGGAAATCCTTATCACCTGCAATAGCGAACTGCAGATTGTTGCCCCAGGCACCAGGTGAAATGGCGTCAATCGTCCATTTCGTCGGACCGGGCACGTTGTCGACCAGTACATCGGCTGTTACCGAGCCGGCCGGCACCACGCGAACAATGTAAGCTCTCTGGCCTCCGTTTTGGAAGAAGGCCTGCACAGAAAGCGGAACGAGGGACAGATCTGTTAGTCCACCAAACCGGCTCACGAACTCATCAAAGCTCTGAACCAGCGTCGGCGTGTTAACCGGTCCCTGAAGCGTATATCCGATGATGCCCATAGTCGAAGGCGAAACACCCTGTGGCACCTGCGCTGGCGGTACCTCAAAGATGTATACGCCCGGGCTCTGCGGAGTAGCAATGTTACCCATTGTCCTGAACCTCCCTTACTCCGAGCTAATCTTTGTCAACCACGACGAGAGGTTCCGACGCGGAACCAGCGTCACTAACGCGGACGATCTCACCCTTTCTGACTTTTTCTACAACGCCAGCCCAAGAGTCTGCGAACATAGCCGTTCTTCCTGGCATGAGCGCAGCAATATCATTGGCTGGCAAGTTCACGTGCACCGGGTGAGGAGTCACGTTCTTGTAGATCCCAAAACCTTGCGGCATATCTGACCTCTCTCCTTTACGGATCGATCGGTTCAATGTTTTTCTGGTACAACGTCTCGTTAATGTTTTCCGCCGTCTTTCTCCGCTCGGGCATATTATGATCCAGTTCACCCCACACTGTCAGCGTAACAGCGTAGGCCGGGTACCTGGTCACGATATCATTGATCTCCGTAATCTCCGTTATCCCGCCCTGCTGCGCAAAATACGTGCGGGCGGATCCTAGATCATCCAATACGACTATATTACCGTATGGAGGGAATACACTCAAGACCTTCCTCAACACCTTGTTTACATCCAGCCGTTTTCTAGCGACTAGCTCAATAGTGTACGAGATATCGTATGGGAAAGCTCTTTGTTTCGACTCTAAGTAGGTCCAGCCCTTACCGAGATCGAGTCCGCTGTAAGACGAGGTCTTCGTAACGACCTGTGAGTCGGCACCGGCTATGCGGTATTCATCCTGCTGGTACCAACGACTCATTGCCGGATCAGCCCCGTCTCGGCGGACCAAAATCATCGGAACTTTGTAATAGCTGAAAACCTGTTCGGGATTGACAAAAACAACAGCTACCTTATCTTCTTCGGTTCCTTCAATACCAGGAACTCTTAAAAACAACCTCGGACGGTTTCCAATCACTGGGTCCTGCAGTTCAACGCCGAGGGTGCGCATAACTCCACGATCATAATCACCGATTTCGACGTTTCCGGTCTTGAAGCCGAACACCGTCGGGAACTTTGTTCCGTCTTGGAAGTTACTGCTTTGCGCCATTACTTCACATTCCCCGGCTTACTAGAGAAAAGTCGGTCCTGGAACTGCTGCACGCCATCCCTAACGCCAACTGGCAGCGGCTTCAGCCCTTCAAATCCGACTTTTACAGTTTTCCACTCTGCGGTCGGATCTACCATGACTCGCAAACCACGTGTCCTGGTAAATCCGCTAATTACCTGCTCTAAAATTTCCGGAGCTGTTCTGATCGCCGTCCGCCAGGCTGGGTGCCCACCTCTACCAAACTCCATGGACAGCACAGAAAATTGCAAATCAAAATCGGTCCGCCCAGCAAGTTTTATCGCATTTCGAGTCGCCAGTTTTACCCCAAGACCCTTCAGGCCCCGCTTGATTTCTGGTGTCAGTCTCGCCAACTGTTTGCGACGCTTCAGCACAACCTGCGGTGCCACAAGCCGGATGAACGGCTTAGCCCCATATCTCGCCCCAACCAGGGCTG
>Ga0207149_1047_pt1 | contig 22994 bp, 28 predicted proteins | sample Alteio_BWMinHeat_31_FD_153563 | JGI IMG/M metagenome (GOLD analysis project Ga0207149, IMG submission 153563) | Enriched cells from forest soil in Barre Woods Harvard Forest LTER site, Petersham, Massachusetts, United States -... | ecosystem: Environmental > Terrestrial > Soil > Temperate forest >... | reverse complement strand
TGGAGGCGCTGGAAGAAGAGGATATTACGGTGACTTTTCTTCGCCAAGCCATGATTGCGATCCGTGGCCACCTCCGCGAAAGCGATGTTTATGAGGCGGTCCAAAAAAAGGCTAAAGGCCAGCAAAGCTCAATTCAATTTCTAATGTCACTGGAAACGCTGGCATCGTCGTATATGGCCATATTTAACCCTGAAAATGAGAAGTGGAATTCTTGTCCGGATTCGATCAGGCGCGGAATCCAGACACTCAATCTACTTAACATTCGTAGTATGCGCCCGCTCATGCTGGCAGTCGCTTCGCAATTCAATGAGAAAGAGGCCGCTGAAGCCTTTCGGATGTTTATCAGTTGGGGAGTTAGGCTGATTATTGCTTCGAGCACTAGTCGTGGTTCCGTGGAAGAACCACTCGCAGGAGCGGCCAAACTGTGTGTTTGTTGGCACTATCAACGATGCGCCATCACTGAAGAAAAAGGTGGCGGACATAATCCCGGTGGACGAGGAGTTTAGACAGGCTTTTGAGCTTACGACAGTCTCGAAAGCTTGCTCGATACTACCTTCGCTCGCTTGAAATGGCGACCAAGAATGAGACGACGCCTTCGTTTATCCCTAACGATGACAGGCAAACGATAAATCGTGAACATGTGTTGCTGGAGCAACGGGAAGATAGTTGGCCACAGTTCGATGAGGAAACCGCCAAGATTTATACCAAGAAGCTGGGGAATTTTGGCCCTGTTGTTGGCAAAGAGCAATTCAGATCTTAGGAGTCTAGTTTCATGCACAAGAGGGCCGTTTACAACAGTAGCCCATATGAACTCACGAGGATGATTTCTAAGTACCCTGCTTGGACAAAGGACGCGATTTCCGGGTCTTGCCCGTGACGATGGGCCTGTTCAGCACGGTTTCATAAGCGTAGCCAGTTATGGTTGCGACAAATCCCTTGGAGCGACCGTCCATCTGAACGCGTGCCCAACCGAAGTGCGTTTTACCCTTGATGACGAACTTCAAGCCGAGGTAAGCGTCTCGCCGGGCCCAGCCGCCAAAATAGGTACCCGATCGGCTCGTATTCCCCTGGTATGCGGCCATGAGCAGGCTGGAAGGATTCTTTTCGAACGGGCTGCGAGGTCCAACTGTTCTCCCCTTGGACAGCGCGACCGCGCAGTGCGAAGTCTTAAATGCTGAAGCAGTGCAGGAGCCTGCCCAGACACGATTTGAACTTCGAGAGGCATTGACGCTCAGAGTGGAGTTCTTGTGGGTTCCATAGATGTTCCGAAAGTGAAAATCTTTGATGCCATCGTGGTTCAAATCCAATTCAGTGAGCCTGTTCACGAGGATCCGAATATGTGCTGGGGTGTACACGATTCTGGCTTCGGCCGGTTCGGCAATTGCGAGCGAAGCCACGCCAGCTGCGCTAGCCGCCAGAGCGTAAAGGTTTAGCCGATGAACCAACGACGGGGAAAGTTGCTGCCTTGTCTGCGTTGAATTGGAAGTTGCTTTCATAGTTCTCCTTTTACCCAGTGACGGACTTCGCCTTTGCACGCTAGTCCTTCTGACGTTCATATGCTCCCCGGTCGCAGCCGCTCGAGTCCTCCTTGTCGGGACGACGCTTGCCGCGCTGATCGGTCCTTAGCAGATGACCCTGGCCATCGGTGCAGCCACTCGGGTTGCCCGAATCAATCGCCGGACTTCCGGGAAGTAGCGCCAAAGTCTTTGTCAGTCCGCCGTTGTTCCGCAAGCGTCCGAGTTTGGGGTCGGTGTCATTCAGGTCGCCGGTGCTATCGAAACTGCAGCTATCGTCGCCGCTCAAGTTGTAGCCCTTGGATTCCAGAGTTCCGCTACAGTTGCCCCCAACATTGTTTGCGACAATCGTGTTCTGCACGACTGCGGTCGCCCCTTTTTAGCCTCGAATCTAAAGGCTCATTTTGATTCAGCTTTCCCTTGAGTTCCGCTTGGAATGCCCGTCTCATCCAAGCCTGGACACCGCATTTTCAGAACAAGAATTCCCGCGCATTATCACAACCTATCCAACAGCTGTATCATGTCCAAGAAGGGGCCCGAATAACTCCGGTGAGCCCATCGTCCGGACATAATTCTGGGTTCTCTGCGCTTTCGGACTACGATCTGGGCTCGTCGCTTCCCGCGTTTCTTAGTCTGTTACTCTGCTGCGCTCCGTAAACGCGAGAAAGTTGCTCGACATGCCCGACGACAAGACCCTGGAGGGTTTAAGAGACCGTGCCATCCTGGTGGTAGGGCTGCAAGTAGGACTTCGCCGCGCCGAAATTGCGTCGCTGACCGCGGGGGACCTGCATCAGAAGCGCGGATATTGCCGTGATCGGCCTTTTGTTTCTGGTGGGTGGCATTGGCACAAAGAGGTCAGCAGATCAAATGGCCAATTTCAAATCAGGTGGGACCAATGTTGGCTGTGTGCTCGTTGCGGTCATCGGTGGCAAGCTTGATCAGGGTGATGAGGCACTTAAGATGTGCTCGAAGCATCCCAATCCAATCCACGTTCTGCTTTGGAAGTGGCGTGACACCGGGGCTTGGGGCGCGTGAACTGATTCGGATTGCAGTCGGTATGTTCCCGACCAGAGAGTACTTCTCATGTCGGGTTATCCTGACGAATACCCATTCGGCAGTGAAGATTCTGGAGGTTTTCAACTCATAAGAAGCCCTTTACTACCTCTGAACTGGCTCTCCGGTTAGAGGCTATAACGGGAGGAACGTGTGCCTGATGACAAGCCAGAGAGCCTGATGGCCGAACTGTGAACCATTGAACTGTGGGATCGACTTCGGGGGAGGCCGTCACAAGAGACGAATTTGGCTGTGCCGGAGGCTTAAAGGCACGACGGATCAGACAGATTGAGATCATCGATAAGATCGACGGCCTGCTGACAAAGAAGAGCGAAGGGTTCGGACTGGGAGACCGTCAGCGCAGCAGTTCTTGTGCGCTGCTATCGGCCCGATGGTTGGCAGAGAAAGCGTTGTCCGCCGAATTGAGTCGCAGTTTGTCCGCAACCTTGTCAACTGTTAAAGGCTTGCTAAAGTAGTAGCCTTGAATCTCGTCACACTGATGCGCCCGCAGAAACGACATTTGCGCTTCATCTTCGACGCCCTCGGCAATCACCTTGAGGTTCAAGTTTTTTGCCATGCTGATGATTGCGGCTGTGATCGCCGCGTCATCAGGATTCACGGCGACATCTCGAATAAACGAACGGTCGATCTTAATCTTGCTGACCCGAAACTGTCTCAGGTAACTGAAGCTAGAATAGCCAGTCCCGAAGTCGTCAATCGCGAGTGTCAACCCCATGGCCTTTAATTCCTGAAGAACTGAGAACGTCACGTCTGCATTAGCTAGCAAGAGGCTTTCTGTGAGTTCCAGTTCGAGGCATCGCGGCGCGAGCCCGGTCTCTTGGAGCACCCTCCTAATCAGCCCGCAGAAGCCCTCTTGACGAAACTGAACTGCCGATACATTTACTGCCACCGACACGGCGGGAAGACCTTCCTCTTGCCATTTCTGGGCCTGACCGCAGGCAGTCCTGATCACCCATTCTCCGATTGGCACGATCAACCCGCTATTCTCGGCAATTCGTATGAACTTATCGGGTGCCACAAGACCCAATTCCGGATGTTGCCAACGGAGGAGCGCCTCCAATCCGGTGATCGTCCCAGTGACAACATCCACCTGCGGTTGATACACCAGAAATAGTTCTCTTTTTTCGAGTGCTCGTCGCAAGCTATTCTCCAAGGTCAATCGCTCCACGGCCTGAGTATTCATGTCCTCAGTAAAGAACTGAAAGTTGTTCCGTCCTCTTTCCTTGGCGTCATACATGGCGGCGTCGGCATTCTTGATCAGGGTTTCGCCATCCACACCGTGTTCCGGGAAAATGCTGATGCCGAGGCTGCAACTAATGCTCAGGAAGTGGCCTTCAATGGCGAATTCGGTAGTCATTGCATCCATGAGCCTCTCAGCGGCAACTGCTACGTCCGCGATGTCCTCCACGCTCGTGAGCACAATCAGGAACTCGTCTCCGCCTAGCCGGGCCACAGTGTCTTGTTCACGCGCACATCCTCTAAGCCGATCTGCCACTCCTTGCAGAAGCAGGTCGCCGAGCGAATGCCCAAGCGAGTCATTGATGATTTTGAAACGGTCGAGATCGAGAAACAGCAGCGCGACGTTGTCTTTTTGCCGACGAGCGCTGGCGAGTGCCTTTGACAATCGATCCTTCAGAAGAGTCCGATTGGGTAGCCCGGTAAGAGCATCGTAATAAGCAAGAAATTGAACCCGTTCCTCAGCGACTTTGCGATCCGTCATGTCGCGAACCGTGGCCAGCAATTTCGGCTGCCCGCTCAGCGTCAATGCCGTCAGGCACACCTCAGCCGGAAAGACATTGCCATTTTTCCGTTGGTGCAACCACTCGAAACGTTCCTTGCCATTTAGAAATGCGGAAGCCATCTTCTGTTCGGCCGCCACTCGCGAGGGCGTGCCGTCCGGCTGGTTCGGGGGTGAGATATCAGCCGGGTGCAGCATGAGGGCTCCGGGTGGGTATCCAAACATCTGCAGGGCAGCGGAATTGCAAGCCACAAAGCCCTTTTCGTCCATCAGCCAGTTCGCGTCCGCCGACTCCTCGAACAACGCTCGATACTTGTTCTCGCTGTTCTGCAGCATCTCCTCGGACCGCTTTCGCTCGCTGATATCGATGAACGTCCCTTCAATGACTTGCCCCGTCCCATCTTCGCTCGGAAGGAGAGTTGCATTTTCCAGAACCCAGACGGCACTGCCGTCTTTTCGCCGAAGGCAATGCTCAAAATTGGTCACGCTTTTCTCTAATTGCAGACTGTCCGTGAAGTTGGTGCGATCACCGACGCTGAAGTATATGTCGCCAGCCGATTGCTCTAGGAGTTCCTCGTGTGATCTATATCCCAAAATCTGACAAAATGCATCATTGCACTCTCGAATGTGACCGTCCAAGGTAGTTTGGTAGACGCCAGACAAGCTTCTCTCGAATAGTAATCGATGACGTTTGTTGCTCGCTGCCTGCTCACAACGAAATTGCTTTTCCTTACTCAGCAGGGCGAAGCTACTAGCGCCAGCCAACAAGGAAGTGAACAGAATCGTGAACGCGTGCGAAGTCCAGATCGATATGTCGTGATGAAGAGCCTGCTTAGCGGCTTCAAAACTGAACATGATGCAGGCGGTGGCCATTGCTACCCTTAGCGCCCGCATACGAACGCCCAGACTGCGCGTTGCGTACAAAGCCGCAAGTCCGACCCGTAAAGCCTTGATAGTTTGAGACTGCCGCCACATCAGATAAGTAAGGTCCTTTTGGATTCTAAGGTTCGAGTTGCGTTCCGCCAGTATCCAGCGGGGCCGGGCGGGGTTAACACCGTGGGAGAGGTGGCAACGACGTACATGGGTTCTGTCAGCGCAAACTGTCTTGGTGTGACTTCCCTTGAACCGGGAAGCTGAGAAGTGCAGAACCGATACCGATCCCCGCGATGGCCCTAACCACAATTGGAATCCGGACAAGCCACCACATAAACGCTCTCTCCCAATTTGACCGTACTCCTACTCGGAAGCTCATCATAGTTACGAAAGGGGGCGGTGCGCCGAGGGGCAGAACTCAGGGGGGCATCTCAATGTTGGGCTGTGATCCTGCGCGTTCAAAAGGTATACCTGTGGGCCTGACCGGACCGATCTTTTGTACCAAGTGGAATGTTAGTGTAACGCCTCTTTTGATCTTTGTCCGTCGTAGCCGTCGGGGGTGTGGAGATGTGGGAAACGGGTTTTGTTTTCCACATCTCCATGCCCCGGTTTTGGGATGATGGCTTGTGGCGCCGGTGGCCTGTAGCCCAGCGCCGAGTGCGGCCGCTCCGTGTTGTATTCCACGCGCCACCTCTCCGTCAGAATCTGTGCCTCCTTCAGCGAGTAAAAGATCTCGTCTCGTCTCGTCTAGATCCGCGTCATTTCCCAACCGTACACGTTTAGGCACTCGTTCCGATATGTGTGCCTGAGTGGAACCTTCGCCCTCTTTTTGCTGGCGTGCTTCCAAATTTGCGTTATCATTCTCTTGTGTATCATGCATAGGACGTATCGTACATAGTACATTATGTCCTATGTATAAGACAGTGAAACATGTTCGTTTGCCCTCGTCAAGGGGCTCATGACTTTTTTATCGGGAGGTCCGATGGCTCTGACGATCGACGATTTCGGTCGTTTGCTGGCAAAGAAGAGAGGCATTCGCGGCGTTCGTGCTGCAGCGCTAGACGCAGGCGTGACTCCAGCCACTTATTCAAGAGTGGAGAATGGGCACATGCCGGACCTGCAGACTTTCGCAAGTCTATGCAAGTGGCTCGGACGTGATCCGCGCGAATTCCTAGGTATGGAAACGAACGAAGCCGCCAAGAAACCCCGAGCTGTTGTTCACTTCAAGAAGAAGAAGACCGTACAGGTGGAGACCGCAAAGGCACTCGGCGAACTCATTCTTGCGGCTCAGAGAGCGATCCTCGCTGCCGAAGATTTGGTTGGTCGCTAAACGTGCGCCGTGGATTCAAGGCGCAGGCGGAACGATCCGCCGCCGCGGCCCGGAATGCTCTGGGACTGCCACCGAATGCACCGATTGACCCTTGGTCTTACGCCGCCTGCCTGAACGTTCGAGTTCTCGATTTCAGCCAGCTTGGACTTCACCCGCGAGCCGTCTCCCAACTTACAGTCGTCGATGGCGACAGCTGGTCCGCAATGACCCTGCAGATCGGTAGTACATTCGCAATCGTTCTTAATCCGGCGCATGCTATCACTCGGCAGCGCAATGATCTGATGCATGAACTCGCCCACATAGAGTTATGCCACACTCCAGCGCGTGTTGAGGTCTCAGAGACCGGATTGTTGCTGCTGAGCGATTATTCGGACGATCAGGAACAGGAAGCCGATTGGCTAGCTGCTTCGCTTCTATTGCCGCGGGATGGGCTCGTTCAATTACGTTCTACGGGCCACTCCGCTGCGGACATCGCAAGTCGCTATGGCGTCAGTGAAGCGCTGTGCGCTTGGCGCCTGCGTATGACAGGCGTTGATGTCCAGATACGAAGAGCTTATCGCTGAACTTTCGTCCGCAACCAACGATTCGAGATGGGTCGAATGTGAGAATAGCCAACCCACTTAGCAGCCGGGGGCACCGGGTTCACGGTACGGTGATTTCATGCGCGACTAAAGAGAGTAACGAACAGGCTAGTTTGAAACCAGTACTGATAAACGCGCTTGTGGCTAACGAACTGTGAACGTGTATTGATTGGCCAGAAACGTGCTTCGAGGAGATTAAATGGTGATGTCCTCCAAGCCGACTTCGGGACAACGTTGTCGGACTCCCCGTTAAAACGCAACTTCCGGGTAGCCCGTCATCGGGCCGCAATCGCTGAGATTACGATTCGACCTCTTCTTCTTAAGACTTCGGAGCCATGCCTCAACCCAGCTATACTATGGTTCCGCACAGCTGTCGAAGGTGCGCCCGGCGCGCCCTCTGGAGGCTTCGATGCTTGTGATTCGTGCAGCCCTTCGCAACGACATGGATCTGCTGAAAACTCTGATCAACGAGATGGGAGAGTACGAGCGTTTGCCCGTGTCAATTACCGAGGAGACGCTGGCTCGGGACGGATTTGGGCCACGGCAAGAGTTCCGTGTTCTTATTGCCGATTTGGATAATCAACCAGCGGGTTACACTTTCTTTTTCAATTGCTATTCCACGTTTCGCGGCCGTGGCTTATTTCTGGAGGACCTTTTTGTGCGCCCAAAATTTCGCGGGCAGAAGGTTGGCGATGCTCTGCTGTCGCGTGTTGCAGTCGTCGCTCGCGACGAGGGGTGTTTTGGGATCATGCTGAATGTGCTGGGGTGGAATCAATCCGCAATCGGATTCTTTAGGAAACACGGCGCTACATTGTTAGAGGATTGGAAGACAGCTCGCTTTGATGGCGATGCCGTGCAAGCCCTCGTAGCGAGAGAATAATCACCACTGGTATAGGAACCCGGAAGATTAGGTGAGGCTTCAATGACAACTCACGTATTGTCGGCAAACCAGAAGCAATCCATAAACGGGCTTCGCGGAAATGTGGGGTCTTTCGGTTTCCCAAGCCGACTTCTAGCCCGGAACAACTTCTGGTTTGCCCGTCATTCTCTCACTTTTATGGGTCGGAGAACTGTGCCTTCGCTGCAGGAGAAGCGTGCTAAACTCTCTTTCTTACATCACCTCAAGCGGAGAACTTGGAGGCGGATTGTGCAAGACAAGATGATTCGGATTAACTGAATTGTTGATAAGGAAGTGTGTTGACACGTGCATCCGAGGAGCGCTCAGTGGGAAAAAGATATGCCAACATTCTTGAAACAGTCGGTAACACTCCTGTGGTCAGGATCAATAAGCTGGCGCCTCCTCATGTAAACCTCTTTGTCAAAGTCGAGGCCTTCAATCCACTTGGTTCGGTCAAGGATCGTCTGGCCCTCGGTGTAATCGATGACGCGGAGAGAACTGGAAAACTCAAGCCGGGCCAGACGGTGATAGAGGCGACGAGCGGCAATACAGGCATCGGGCTGGCCATGGTATGTGCCCAAAAGGGATATCCGCTTGTGGTTACGATGGCGGAAACCTTCAGCGTAGAGCGCCGCAAGCTAATGCGTTTCCTGGGGGCGAAGGTCGTGATTACCCCAGCGGCAGCCAGAGGATCTGGCATGGTCGCCAAGGCGGTCGAATTGGCCGAAACGCACGGATGGTTCCTCACCCGCCAGTTCGAGAACGAAGCCAATGCCGACATGCACTCGCGAACCACGGCCAAGGAGATACTGGAGGATTTCAAGGGCGAGCGATTGGACTATTGGGTTACGGGATATGGTACTGGAGGCACTCTGAAGGGCGTGGCGCGGGTGCTCGCGAAAGAGCGTCCGGACACGAAGATTGTTGTCTGCGAGCCGGACGACGCGCCCTTGCTTTCAAGCGGGATTCAGCAGCAGCGGAACCCGGATGGATCGGCAGCGGCGAGCCACCCCGCGTGGCACCCTCACCCGCTGCAAGGCTGGAGCCCGGACTTCATTCCTAAGCTGGCAGCCGATGCCGCAGACATGAAGGTCGCCAGCCAGGTTCTTCGTATCGAAAACGCGGAGGCTATGCATTGCAGCAAGGAACTCGCCCGAAAGGAAGGGATCTTTGTCGGCATCACCTCCGGCGCGACTTTCGCGGCGGGGCTCCGCGTGAGCGCGGATGCTCCGAAGGGATCGACGATTCTTTGCATGCTGCCCGACACCGGAGAACGCTATCTGAGCACTCCGCTTTTCGCCGACGTTTCCGCAGACATGACTGAGGAGGAACTGGGGATTTCACGCTCGACTCCCAGTGGGTGGCTGCAACCAGCGCAGTAGTCCGACAGAGCGTCCCGAAATTAATCTGGGCAAAGAACTTCCGAGTGGTCGGCAAACCGGAATGTATGGTCCGCCGCCTTGTCGCAAGCGAAAAATGAAGGTGACAGAATGGTCTGCGCAAATGTATTCGGCCTTTCGTTGGAGCACAAAGCTCCTGGCCTTGATGGAATGCGCTGCGCGCTCGTCCTATTTAGTTAAGCAGCCTTGGAAGGCTTTTCCGGTTTGCAGGTTTCGAGAGCGCCGGGTTCGACCGTTGTGTCATCTCATAGTTCGCTAGCAGACCTGGCAGAAAATCATCCACTCCGTAGTAGCCGCTGGTCTGTAGATGTGGGAATCGCGAATGCGATTTCCAAGCCTGGCCTCAGCCAGGCGTCATCTGCAGGCCAGTTATGCTGTAGCTGCACCGACCACGATCGGTGGCCGGTAGGGTTGGTTCTTGGCGAGCACAGCCCAGGCCATGCGCGCCAGCTTATTGGCTAAGGCTACTGCGGCCACGTTACTGTGGGCGCGGGTTGTGAGTTGGGTCAGCCACGCGCTCAGACCGGAAGATTGCTTCGCCCTCTGTTGCAGGACGGCACGAGCCCCTTGCACGAAGAGTCTTCGCAAGTAACAGTTCCCGCGTTTGCTAATCCCCAGCAGCTTTTGCTTGCCGCCAGTGGTGTATTCGCCCGGGACGATTCCGAGCCACGCGGAAAACCCTCGCCCCTTTTTGAAAGCTGCTCCATTACCGATCGCGGCGATGATGGCAGTCGCTGTCACAGGTCCGATGCCAGGGATCGCCACCAGCCGTTGGCAGGCTTCATTCTCGCCAGCGATCTTCTGGATCATGGCATCGGCTTCGTCGATCCGCATTTGCAAGTGATCGAGCTCCAGCTTGAGTTGCATCAGCAGCACGCGCAATGCGCCGGAGAGCTGAGCGCTGGCGTCTTCCAGGATCCCAGGCAATGCCGCATCGATATGGCTTCGCCCCTGACGCACAGTGATTCCACGTTCGAGCAGCAAACTACGCATCTGGTTGATGACTGCTGTGCGACGCATCACCCAACGCTCCCGCACCCGATGCAGGGACTGCAGATCCAGTTGCTCGTCGCTCTTGATCGGTACGAAGCGCATCTTCGGCCGCTCGACTGCCTCCGCAATCGCCTCGGCGTCAATGTAGTCGCTCTTGTTCGTCTTTACGTACGGCTTGACATACTGCGCCGGCATCAGCCGCACCTCGTGACCCTGCTCTCGCAGAGCCCGCCCTAGAAAGTGGGACCCTCCACAGGCTTCCATGCCAATCAACTTGACCTGTAGGTTCGCCGTGAAATGCAGCAGTTGCTTGCGCGAAAACTTCTTGCGCACCACCACCTCGCCGCGTTGGTTCAGCCCAACCAGATGAAAAACTGTCTTGCCGAGATCAATGCCAATCGTGTGTAGTTGCATGGGGACGCCTCCTCCCTTCACCTTTTACACCCCAGTCTGCTCGCTGGGTAAAGGCGGCGGACCATCCCATTAGTTATCCAGAAACGGGGTTCGAGGAAGTTGGCCGGATCGGGTTCTGACAGGTCGGCTTCGGGCAAAGAGATCCTCTGTGATTGAGGCCTGACCGCAGGATTGCTTTCCCTTTAGATGACGGCATTCCGCTCCAAAAGCAACAAAACTACAAATCCTAATTTTCATCCGATTCAACAACATCTTTAGATTTCCTCATCGGGGTATGACGGCTTTACGCTGACGGTTTAATCTCAAGAGCCTTCTTTCGCTCCGATCAATCAACACGAAAAAACAACGCAATGCGATCCTTCTGTTTCCGCTGGCTCAGATTTTTCTGAACGCAATCTGCTAAATGGCCATAATCCATTCCCTGTACTAGTCCCTATCTCTGCTCTTTCTCTTTTTTCTTCAATTCAAGCTGTGCAAGTGCGTTGTTTTTTCGTGTTGATAGTATTTAGGGCCCCAGACGAGATCTTCGTTCGAGAGTGCCGCCCGCATCCACGGCATTGGTAGGCGCTTGTGTTGCTGGCTTCCACCCGGAACAGAAGAACAATTGGAAAACAGATTTTTCGCCAGTTATCGGGTGCGATGGTGATGCCAGGCGAGATGCTGGCGAGATCAAAAGTCGGCCATCCGCCAAAAAAGCGGGCTAGGGAGTAAGAAGCTGCGAAGGAAGCAATCGAGATCAGTCTGGGGCGTAGCGACTGCGGTCAACCCGTGGCGGCTTTGATTGAATATCGACATAGGGTATCTGCTCATCCATAAATTCGAACCAATGATAAATCTCTTGCAACAGCCTCAGGGCTTCCACCTCGGCGATCGCGTCCTTCAAGTCGAACTCGATCCAAAACGTCTTATCTTCTGCTGGAATTTTCTTGCCAGAGAAACTGCCGGTTGTGGGGCTGATAGGGTAGGTACTCAACTCAAAACTCTGGACATCGCCGGTCGTCAGCCCGAAACCAACCCTCACTTTTTCCGGCGCGTCTTTGATACCGCCGAATACTTTTATCACCAATGTGCAAAACAGAGACACAACCTCGGTTAGCACGTAGTTGTTGATGTACGCGTTGCGTTCACCTTGTTTGCGCCGAACGGCCCATCCCAGGAAGTCTTCATCGTTTCTCCCAACAAAGATTAGCGTTCCGTCCTGCCAGAGTTCTAGCTCTTTTCTTCCGTTGGTGACTCGCCGTATTAACTCTCCACGAACATGTTGGACGGGGGTGTGAGGATTCAGGTCGAACCCATGAGCCCGATACGCGGGCGGGTCGCTGATCGCCTGATATTCAACTGATTTGGAAGAGAACAGTCCATTCAACTTCACCAGTTCGAGCGGAGCGCCTATCAGGAAAAATGATGGAACATCTAAGAGTTGCGCGATCCTCCTGGCCTCAGATGCGCGCAGCAACAGCAACTCTGATTTTACCGAGACTTCTTTCTTCACCGAGGGGCTAGGGACGTGTTGGTTAGAGCCAAGTTTGGTTATCAATCCTTCAAGGTTATCTAGTTTCCTTTCCAGGTCACCATAACGCTTACCATCCTTCATCATGTCCCGGATCATGTGGACACTCGTCGGCAACGCGTCATCTCCCACGCGCTCGAAATACCCAAAGAGGTTTCCACTCACCTGCGAGTTGACGTCACTTTGGACAACCAGAAAGGGCTTTCCGTCAACGGACTTCGGCGGAACAAAGATGGACGCGATTCCTTTTGTTGCGTCGTCTTTACCGGCATGCCACTGAATTTCAAGATCAGGAATCGGAGGGTAGATAAACGCGTGCAGGATGTTCCGGTAGGTGTCAGGTTGAAACAGGGGAGACGGAAACTGCGAAACAGACTTTACCTCATCCTTATTGTGCAACTGATCTTTCTCGGTTGCCGGGCCGATGAGGAGATACCCTCCCGCGGAATTGGCGAGGGCGGAAACATCCTTTGCAAGCTCAATCTTTCCCTTGACCGCCTTTATATCGTACAGACCACTTTTGCATTCGAATTGCTCGTGCTCCACCGCAGAGATGAACAGATCGAAGGCCCTCTTCCAAAGAATGTCGGCCACCTCTTCAATGGTGAGTTCGGCGGGCCCACCTTTAACGATCTTTGCGTCCACCATTCCCACTGAGGGTGGCCCATCGTTGGGTTTTTTGCAAGTGCACCTCCGGCTCCCTCGGGCCAGGCCCTTCGCAAAAAGCGCGAAGGAACGGGGCATCCACTGTGTCGGTAATGCCCCCATCCACGGCACTGGCTGGCTCTCGCGCAGTTGGTTGGTACTTCGGCGGGCTGAAACAGTAGGAGAAAAGCTGCTTGATTGTCACGATTTCCACCTATCGAGTACGAACATACTGACTAAACTTGTTGCAATTGCTAAATAGCTTGCCACGTCTGCCGCCTTTGATGGCGAAATCATCTGTATTGTCCACATCGCCACACAAATAAGGATTGTGCCAAAAGTGAATTTGATTTCGGTTTTCCAACCACTCTTACGGAGGAAGTTCAACGACGGAAAGGAAAACACAATTGCTGCAACAGCCTCTAATACCACATCAACAACCTGGCGATGACCAACGATGTTTTCAGCCACTGCTGAAATAGGTACCCGCAATAACCACATCAGTGCACCGACGATAAATCCAATGATGGCTCCTGCAAGCCTTACCAGCATTCGCTGAGTAGCAAGCTGCTCGCGTAATTGCGCAGTCTCAAGCTCAGAAGACTCCAATTTATCGGCCTGTTCGTCCATTTCCTCTTCCCGCGTTAGCAGAGTGCGCTCAGCTTCCGCCATCGCCTGGCGACTCTCCGCCGCTGCTTCACGCTCCATTTGCGCTTCGCTCTCAAGCTGTGCGTTTAGAGATTCAAGTGCGCGCTTTTGCTCATCAGCACTAGACGCAAGGAACTTACGCAATTCGAGCGAAACAAGAGGCAAGTCTTCCTGTCGATAGGCTTTACCCTTCAAGACCGAGAATTTCACGAAATCCACGGCGGGCAAGAGGTTTTCGGCAGCCGTGGCTAACACATCTGAGTGCATTTCGGCTAGGAGCACTAATTCTCGACTATCAAACAGCCGGTCGGTTGTAATCAGTTGCTCCTTGAGAAGTTCAGAGAAGACCACAGACAAAGAGTTTCCCTCAACATCACCTGAAACATATGGCGAGATGCTTTGCAAGAAACCGATTAGACTAAAACAAAACGGCATCCCCGATTTACAAATACCTTCCGCACTGGACATCAGACTTCGATCTCGCGTAAGAAACCATGTTTTTGAATTGGATTCTCGCTTGGTTTCGACTAGCGCATAGTGTGCCACGTCGTGACGGAGAACACTTTCTGACTTCGTGCGCCCCTTCCGATAGTGCGCTGACCGCTCCTGAATGGAGGTTTCGAGGACGGGGTAACTCCGCCCTCTGAGCATTTCATCCTCCGTAATATCGTCAATCTCCACTCCCCATTGTTCCATCGTTGCAGACAGTCTCTCAAACTGATGAAGGTATTCATCTGGCGTTAGTTGTGGGTTGGATAAGCGTTGCGCGTAGAAATTTGTAACGAAGTCATCTAAGCTTCTTTCTGCCAATTCCGCAGGAACTACATCTTGCATGGATTTCAGTTCGTTCAGCCGATCTGCCGCCACCCGTCTCGCTTCGTTAATTGAGGCACGAGTGATTCTCAACGTAATTCCAATTCTCTTTGCAACCCGTATCATTTCGATGAAAGCACCACCGCCGTCACCTGGAAGAAGTCCAGGCAACAAGACATTAGTGTCCAAGTAAAATACCGCTCCGGCAAATGCCTGCTCCGCAATGGGGTCAAAGGACTGATGGTTCAAACCGAGCAACTGAGCGAAATAGTATCCCTGTGTCAGATAAAAAATCAGTCGCTTGTCTTCTAGATCGTGACTTTTGAAAAGGGCCAAACATCTGGTTTCCAATGTTTGCTTCGCTTCGTTTGAAATTGACTGCCCATCCACCGCTGCCGAGAATGCGGCTGACAAATCACCCTGATGCGGGAAGGCAGCCGCATTCCCTTGCAAGTTCTTCGCGATGCCTAACCCGCATCTGGAAAAGGCTTCACAAAGAAAATCTGTGCAGATTGTGACACCGATATTGGTCGCCAGTAGGTGATCTGTGTGCTTGAGCAAACGAGCAAGGACAGGTTTATACAGGGTTTCAGCCGATACAACTGCCTCGGTCACGAACTCAATACCGCTTTGGGTCAGGAAGTATGCTTTTTTCTTTCTTACAATCACTGAAGCAACTTTATTCTCCCTCTCCAGCCTGAGGAGAGTGTCTCGCAGCACTTCCGGTCTAACACTTGGAGAATATGCCCCATAATGCAACTTTGTTTGCAATTCGCCGATTTTCAGCGGGGAATCGCTCGTAGTACCAAGCAGCCCATTCATCACCAAGTGTTCTAGGCATCGGTGTCGTAGCGACATTGTTTCGCTGCCGAAACGCATCAACGACGCATACACGAGTTGCTGTTGCTGACTAGTGCTCAGAGAAAGTGACGACATTCAACGACTCTCCAACGTGTGCAACGTTCGCCTTGCACATCGTTTCACAAGGTTTGGGTCAACGAAGAGCTTGTTGTCAATGCCCAAGTGCGCGTCGAATACCCCGCGTGACTTCAGTTCTGAAGGGTCAACACGGAAATAGCGGCTAATTCTAATGGGCATTATTTGACCTCATCAGAGAAGAACTCAGGTTTTCCCAGGGGAAGCTACAATTGTCTCACAATGGTTCAGTGTGTCGGCCAACGCCTGTCTAGTTCCTTCTAGAATTTCCTCTGCCCAGCGAATTGCGTCACTGATCGCGCTGATGGTCGCTGGCACTCGTGCGCCATCGTCGTACTCGGCCAATTTCCTTGCCGACAGAATTGCAGCGGCAATGAGCAGCACACGCTTGAGGCCTTCATCCATGTGGCATACACTCCAGCGCGGGGAGGATACCCACCTCAAAACGGGCGCGTTTTCTTCTCCGAGCCTGGCTCGATCTTGGATGATATTGCGGAGGAAATCAGCGGGAGGTATTTACGCACTTGCTCCCTATCGCTTTCCTTTTCCTCTTCGCTAAGTTCGTTGTATTTTCTTGCGATCTGAGTTTGCCATCGACTGACCAGATCGGCGGGTATCAGTAACGAACCGTCGGGTTGAGTGGCGCATTTGCTGTGTAGGTATTGCTGCCAGCGGGACCACCGTTCGTGTTCGAGGGCCGCCAGCAGCTCTAATAGATCGTCCACTGTTTTTGCAGTGTTTTGGTCTTCCACGAGCGCTCCGCTAGATGAGATTGCTTGCTACCAATTTGCGGTAGTGTTCGCCCAGGACAGTCAGTTGACATGCTTTGCTTTGCATGACGGCATGCCACATGTGTGGAACGCCGACGGGCCGCACGAGATTGACCTTAACGTACTTTTGAAGAACTGCGAACACAGCCGTATGTTCTGGATTGGGAGGTGGTATATTCAGATCGTTCCGTTGCTCCTCTGAACGCTCGGGTTCGTACGATGGATCGAGGTTGAAAAGATAGCCAGCTCCAGGAAAATGCGTTGCGAGAGCCTGTAGATCAGTCAGCGCAATCGGCGGCGTCGCCTTTCGTAGAGACACAAACGTTTTCACGTTGGTTTTGAAGAGGGGTCGCTGAGCCCAAGGCCCAAGAGACTGGTCGATATGAGCGTAAACACTTCCAGGCGTAACATCGCCAACCAAATTTGCAGCAGCACCACCAAGCGCATCCACAAAAAGTGTCGTGAATACCCCCGCACCGCCGCCTGGAACTTCCGCGGCATACTGCTCCGCGGTCGAAGCAGTCAGGACCGTCATGCCTTCTTTGATTTCAGAAATACCCTGAGTTGTTGGTCTGTCACCCGCGATACCGCTGTGGCAACTATCGAGGATGATGACCTTGTTCCGCGCCTGTGATTTGTTGGCCAAGGTCATCAGCTCTCCTAATGAAAATCCATCATCCCCAGTCTTGCAATCACTGGCACACAAAAATCCACCAGTATCTTCAACGTAGCCATGTCCGGCGAAGTACAACAGCGCAATCTCCGAGTCCCCCGCAAAAAGCTCACGCACAGCGTCTTTAAGCTCCGTTTTCTCCACAACGTCGGCGACACTAGAAGCCGTGAGAATCCGTGGCGTAACGAAGTTGACTGTTCCGTCTGCATGGCGTTCAAGCATCGCCCTTACCGCATGAGCGTCATTCACGCATCCGCTCAGCGCTTTCGCGTGCTCGTAGTAGTCGATCCCGACAATCAATGCTTTGCGCATAAAATCTTCTGATTAGAGCGAGTCAATGAAGTCACTGATGTTTTTGTCGCTCCAAGTGTACGTACTTACACCATCCAGATCGGTGCGATCATCCGTATAGGCCCAAATGCCACGAATCTTCTTCTTTTCTTCCTTAGCGCATGCTATTTCCCATTTTTGCCCACTTGACTTCAGAGAGTTCTTGCTGACAAGAGCAATAACACCGTCAGATCGTTTTATGCGGGTACGGACACGCTCTTTCCATTCACTGTCATACGGCTCCTTAACTGACATGTCCACGAATTCATAAGGTGCCCTGGGATGAAGCGATTGTCCTTTCAGGAAGTCGCGCTGCGTTTTGTCCTCAATGGCAAAGGCAATAAAAACTACTTTCTGATCAGCCACAGTTGTCCTCCAAGCGATTTTGTTTGAGGTGATTTTGCTTCTAACAGCCCTTCCAGCAGCCACTACAGTGCGGGCCGCTCTGACACTTGTCACCGCAATTTTTCTCGTTGCAGTAATAACTCCCGCAGCCATGACAACATTTCGTTCTATTGGCACTGTGGGATTTTGAAACCGGGATCATAAAACAACCCACGATCAGAAGCATGGTGAAAATCCTAGTACGCATAGAGCGCACGCTCCTTTGTCGAAGTTATTGTATTGGGGACCCAACTCACCCAGGGGAGGCGAAAATTATCTCACAGCAACTCGTGTATTAACGAAAAACATTGGCAATGGGTAGTGGTGCCGTTTGATTTCCCCAGCTTCTACGTCAGGAGGCGCTAGGGTATTCGTCCGGCGCGATGTTCGGTCTCAGCCCATGCCCAAGCTGATGCGTCATCAGGGAAGTCCTTCTCTAGCTCGTCCGGCGTGCCGGGAGGCATCGGTTTTGCAATTTCTACCCTGCCCGTTATCGGATTGTGGTTGATATAGCGGTTGAGTGGTATTCCATCAATCGACATGTTGGACGACATGGGCCCAGCACCGGGCCTATTCATGTGGCCTGTGGCATCTGTCATAACATCTACCTTTGCTCCATATTACTCTTCGCTGTCAACTGGAGCTTGATTGAAGCAGTGACGACAGAATGTTTCAGAGGGTCCTGGCGTTTCGGGCGTTCGTGCGGTCGTTAACTCTCTCCCACAGAGGGGGGCACCTTTGCCGTCGCCGTACACCAACCCCACTCGGTTTTGACCGACTTCCCGGACCGCCTGTAAGATCACCCTGTGTTCATACCTAACAATTTTCGACGTTGTTAGAAAACGTTCCCAAAATCTGCGCCTTTCGACCCGCATAAACATGGGGTCCCTGCCTCGGCATACTCGTTGTTAGAAAAGTGTAGTTTTCTAACCCAGGTTGCACCTCGCTTCCCGAAGATGGGAAGTCCTTACTGTTCAAAGCTTAAGATCTTTACTTCGATGTTCCTTCCACGCCATCGTCGAACCGGGAACTGGACTGGAAGTTCGAACTCGGGGACCAGACCGCGCCGAAGAAAACCGAATTAAAAAACGAGTTGTTCGCCGGCTCGAGGGGGCCAAACCGATGGGCCATCGCACCATCAGTATTGGCCTCGAAACCACGATAGCCGTTCGTGCAATCACTGTCATTGGGATTGGTGCAATAGGGGATGACTGACATCCAATACTTGCCGGCCTGTAATCTGCAACCCTTGATGTGTTCTACCTTAGTTGCAAAAATTACGAAGGGAAGGTTTCCGTTCAAGCCGGTATTCGTAAGAGTGGCACGCTTTTTGCCATGGCAAACTACAGTGCCACCACTCCCGCCAGAACGAGGAATGCCTTTGCGGATTTCATAGGGGATAGTCGCAGGATCAAGAACCTGGGCTGACAAGAAGTTATTGGTGAACAGGCCCGTAACCGTCCAGGTCTTACCCTTCGGAACGATGAACGGAGCATAGACAGCCGCGCCTGAGCTGATGGTGACATCGAACTCGTTGGCGAGACCATTGGCGTCACTGGCGTTGGAATCAAAGTCGCCAGCGTAGAACAAGCAGGGCTTGCAATAGCTGGGTGGAGTCGGAGCGTCCTGTCGATGGCTACCGAGAACCGCTGCCCCGGCTCGGACGTCCACTTCGCGGTCCAGGCTCGCTTGGGGCAAACGGTTATCCTGCGCCACGGCGATGGGAATCAGCACAGCCATCAACGCTGCTGCAAAAAGCATCTTCTTCATGGGGAATCTCCTCGCCGACAGTCCTAATTGTTTGGGGTGGTCTGAACAAATAACCGTCCAGCAAACGGGCAAATAGTCCACGGACCCGTATCCTGACGCCGGTCACAGGAAATGTCAAGCGAAAGAGAGACGAGAAGGGCTTTATGCCGAGCAATACGTTGCCAGTAGCCAATGAGCGTAATGGCGATTTTGCGGAATCAGGTTGCGAAGCCAAGTCGTTTGAGACTCGGGGCCTACAAATCCTCCCTCGCTTGATAAAGCTCGGGCGCTCCCGTCAGGAGGGGTGACGCAAGTATAATCTCGGCTCATGGAGAGGAGTATCCGAGAACGTGTCGAGGCGCTAAGGCGAGACATTGCTGAAATCCAGAAGCTGAATCTAGGGTACTTGCAGATACCCAGACCGGACATCAACGCACGGAACGATCGGGACAGACGTGAACAGAGATTGAGGGAAATCTTAGAAGAGCTAAAGTCGATGACTGACCAGAAGAAACCCTGACTTCAGGAGAAAGGTCATGCTTCGTACGATTGTTGCCGTATTTCTGATCTTGTGGCTCTTAGGTCTTGTATTGCATATTGCAGGAAACTTAGTCCACATGCTAGTCGTCCTGGCCGTTGATTTTGTTACTAGAGGCCAACCCAGGACCTAGAGCATTGAGGTGTCTTGGCACGCCGGTGCGCCGGTTCACCTGAGAGCCAAACAGCCCCATTTACCAGCCTCCGATCTGCCCTCCTAAATCCACGTAGGCCACACGGATGATGTACGGGCAGCCGTGGTGTACAGGCCTGATGGACTGGTAAAGAACACCCGCAGTAGTGTACTCAAGACAGTCGGCAGATCCTGACTATCGACGAAGATACAGCCAATGGACGGTAGCGCTTGCTTCAAGTACGGCGCAGAGTATCATGTGGGCCGTGACTCGCAAACGCGGAAATCCGAATTGGTCCAGCGGACGCGGAGCCCTGCCCGCTCCCGATGTGCCCACTGCGTTCGAACGACAGGTCCAGACGCTCGGATTGAATGATCAGACATGTGCGGCCTCTGAAGAACTGAGGCAATGGTGCGAACTCAACAAAAACCGTTGCTACATTCCGGAGCGGCTACTGAAGAGGTGGGGAATTTCTGTTGACCCGAGTGCTAGCGGGTGAGAGCCCGGCGAGAGATTCGCAGCGACGAGAGTTCGGTTTCACCCCAGATCTTCGTCACGCATATCTCCACTCTTTTGCCGTGGCGCGCTTAGAAACACTCCCGCAACCCGCAACTGTGAGCAATGCAGCCAGCTATTCCCTTGGGCCTGGGCGATCATGTTGTTAGGGGCAGCACTTCTTCTCTATCTTTACGCGTTCTCTGAGCTAAGTCAGCCCGAATCGCACTGTACGCACTCTGCCCATCCGATTCTGCCCGGATAACGGGCAACCTGGAAGTTACGTATCTATCTGTAGTGGGCTCGCCGGATTCCGAAAGCGATAGTTAATGTAACCAGGTCACTACACTCAACCCCCCCGGCCTTCTCCTCAATGAGCGTAATGGCGATGGTACGTTACTTATCTACTGCAATTGCTTCCGAATGGGGCGAAGTGGATTGCAGCAAAAACGACAATCGCTGTTCCCACCAGAGAGTCGAACTTGGCGTGGCTGAATTTGGCCGGCCTAGACTAAGTGTTTGGCAAGCGCATCGCCAAGATGTTGCTTGTCCTGATCGTCCAGACTCCAACTGTGCTCATTTTCGGCAGTGGCGTGCATTACCTTAACATCCAGCCCGCGTTGGAGCGCCGAGACAAGGTCGTCCCTATTCAGCATGGGTGTAGCGCTCACTTTCTTGTTACAAATACCGCAGTGGGATTGAAGCGTAAAGTGGGCTTTCGGTTCCGTCATTATTTCAACCCTCCGACGTGACAAGCCACGATCTAGTCACAAAATAGAAAAGGCCGGATGCCAGTTGGGGTGGACGTGACATGTTCAAGTACACAAGTCATAAAAAACTTTCCCGTCCATTGTTGTTTACATTTTTCCACTATTGATGAAAACGCTGTCTCCCGCGGATTTTTCCGGCAACCACAGGCGATAGCCGCCGAAGAATGCATTCCCATTTGCGCCCAAACGCGTTTTCGGCGGTAGTGGCTTGACCTTCTTCGCATTTCCACCTCCCAGCACAACGTAGTCCACTTCCAACGCCGACCGGAGTTCTTCTACGATGCGAACGACATACCGGCACCATTTCTCTTTTCCCATGCGCTTGAGACCTCTCAATCCGAGGTAGTCTTCGTAGGTTTTTCCCTTCTTGTAACGGAGATGTGCTAACTCCATCGGTTCGACAACCCCACTCACGATCATCGCTGAACCGAGTCCGGTACCAAGTCCGAGAAAAAGCATCCGCCCTCCCTTGTATGACCCAACCGCCTGCATGGCGGCGTCATTAATTACCTTTACGGGACAGCCGAGCCCTTTGGCATAGTCAAACCCTACCCAACCTTTACCCAGATTGTATGGCTCGTGCATGGGCCTGCCGTGTACCACAGGTCCGGGATACCCGATCGCGGCGACGTCGTACGGCCAGTCGCTTGCTGCCTTCCTCACCCAGCTGCACATCAGCCGGGCTGTCATCTTTCGTCCCGATGCGACTTTCCGGGGCGTCTGCTGGCCGGTCGTCAACATCTTCAAATGAGTCCCACCTACGTCGATTACAAGGACCCTCGGAGACATTCATTTCTCCTTCGTTGCGCCCTGATTCATGGCTGTGATCATAGCCGGTTGTGCTAGTCGCACCGGGCAAACAAAACGCCCCAGACTCATCCGAGTCGTGGGGCGCTAGGTCGAACAGCACTCCCCAGTGCTGCTCAATCTCAAGCTACTAAGTGGATCTGCCGTCGTGAGTGGCGCCATCAGGTCAGTGATCTTCGCTTCAAGTAAAACGATCACGATATTGTCCAATTGGGATACAAATGAGCACTGGTCCTTGTGGAACGTCGGTCGGCGCGCCTCAGTGGAAGATCCCCACCATGTAAGCTATGAGCAGAATTAACAATATGGTGCCCAGCCCTATGCCTGCACCCCCGCCATAGCCCCAACGCCTATGACCATAGAACCCTCCACCGCCATTTCACCAGCAACCGAGTTGTGGTTCGTGTCTGAAATAAGTGAATCAGACACGACCAGTTGTTAGTACTGATCTAATTTCAGATCAGCCCCGAGTTGGTCGTGCCCTGCCTAAGGGCCTGGAACTAGCTGTCTCCTGACCTGTTGCTTCGCAGATTCACTCTGAAACATCTTCTGACTCCTGCCCAGATGAGGCAAACAACCGAGGCAAGGGAACCAGAAGCCTTTTGGCAATCATCCGCGCCCAGGGGCAGATTTTGGTTGTAGGCGATTTCCTACAATAGTGAGCAATTGTGAGCAGGCACACCCAGAGATGTTTCTTATTCTCGCTTGATCGGGAATCCAGACTGGAGTAGAGAGCGGCCCAGGTTTTTGTCGTTTCCCTGGCCTGGACTTGACCGAAGCGGAACGACCGTCAGGCGAGTCACGCTCCCTATTCCCGGTCCGGCAGTCTTTTGCCTGAATCTACGCTAACGTCAAAGCGATGAGGAGAAATCAGATGAACCAGAGCACGAAGGGAAGAAATCAGGGGCGCTAAGGGCACTGTAACGGAAAGGCGGGTCAGGTCATCAACAATCCCACCTGACTTCCGAAGGTCAAAAT
>Ga0207149_1046_pt1 | contig 23181 bp, 20 predicted proteins | sample Alteio_BWMinHeat_31_FD_153563 | JGI IMG/M metagenome (GOLD analysis project Ga0207149, IMG submission 153563) | Enriched cells from forest soil in Barre Woods Harvard Forest LTER site, Petersham, Massachusetts, United States -... | ecosystem: Environmental > Terrestrial > Soil > Temperate forest >... | reverse complement strand
GTATGATGGAAGACTCGGGTTTCATCTCTTACCAGCGTCCGCTTAGCGAGCGGGTCCGCTTCTGGACCACCGCGGGAGTTAGCCACTACACGTCAGGAACCCTTCCCACCCATTTCGCCAACACCCAGCCCCGGCTTTCGGCAAAATTGGATTATTCACCTCGGTCATGGATAACTGTTGGGTATTCGATGCGCGCCTCAGGGTTTAACAATGCTTCGCCGATTTATTTCAGCCCAACCCTCTACCAAACTCACGGGCTCGCTTATACATTGAGCAAAAGTGTCACGAGGAATCTTTTTGTATCCGTCGACGGGGAGTTCAACTACGGCAGAATCGGGACTCATCGCTCGGCGGTGCCCATCGGCGTCTCGACAAGTTTAACCGGAACTTCCGTCAATACGTTTGAGATCGCCTCTGTTCCCCGCTTAAAGTGGCGGCTTCCCCACCGCGTCACGCTGCAGTTGGGATACCGATTTTCGCAGGGTAAAGGCGGCAGCGCGCTCAATTTGCCCGGATCCCTTTATCGAACTGAAGGCGGCGAGTTGAGCTTGGCGAAAATATTTTAGGTTCGGAGGACGGGTTGGCGACTTCATACGTCCATTGGCGCTGATTGTTTGCGAAAAACGAAATTATGTTGGGGGGAAATCTCCGGAAGTTCAACGGCAACGCGTACAGGCACTTCCCGGGGAAAAGTGCAGGGCGATAGTTTTTTCCAGGAAATAAGGAGTTAATCAAAGTGTTACAACGCCTACAGCGAATATCCACGGTCATCATGTTCCTCTCAATAGGACTGCTGATCGCCGCGTTCCTTTTCAATCTGTACTTCAATCGCCTTGCAGTGTCGAATTTTTTTGTGAATTTTTCCAGCTTTATCCTGCTCCTTTTCCTGGGAATCGTAACCGTGCGATATGGGGTTCTGATCTGGTTCGCCTACCTGCAGCACATCGAGCACATGCAGGAGCCCCCTGAGGCGCAGGATTACCCCCTCGTCACTTTGATCGTTCCGGCGTACAACGAAGGAATGGGTCTTGAAGCGTCCATTGAGTCACTCATCGCCCTCGACTATCCCCGATATGAGATCGTGGTCGTCGATGACGGGTCTTCGGATGACACTTATGCGCAAGCGATTCGTCTGGCCGGTGTTTATGGCCCCCACCGGATACGCGTTATCACCCAACCCAATGGAGGCAAGGCCTCTGCCTTGAACAACGGTATTGCCAATGCGCGTGGTGAATTGATTCTGTGCATGGATGGGGACTCGCGCCTCGAACCGCAAACTCTGAAGCAAGCCGTCAAACATTTTAGCGATCCCACCGTCGGCGCAGTGGCCGGAGACGTGAAAGTGGTGAATCGGCTCAACACGCTGACCAAACTTCAAGCCCTGGAGTACATTGAAGGCCTCAGTTTGGTTCGCACGGCGCACGCTTTCTTTCGCAGAGTCATGGTTATTCCCGGTCCCATCGGCGTGTTTCGCAAACAGGTCCTGGAAGAGGTGGGTGGATACTTTCAGGACACTTATGCGGAAGACTGCGAGCTCACGCTTCGCATCCTCTTTGCCGGCTGGAAGGTGAAACATGAGAGTCGCGCCGTGGCCTGGACCGAAGCGCCTGAGAACCTTCAAAGTTTCTTCAAACAACGCTACCGCTGGTCTCGAGGGACACTTCAAGCTGTCATCAAGCACAAGGGCCGACTGATTAAACCATTCCCCCATTTTGTCGATTGGATTTTCTTGTGGCTGGTGGTGTTTGAAAGCATGGTTTGGCCTGGGATGGACGTTTTTGGGATTTGTTTCTTTGTCTTCGTAGCCTACGGGGTGGGCCTCTCCACGCTCATCATTCTCTGGTGGGCCCAGCTTACTGTGCTTGATATCATTGCTGCTATTTTCTGCATCGCCTTGGAAAAGGAGGACATCCGTTTGGCGCTTCAGGCAGTTCTGTATCGGCTGTTTTTTATACCTTATTTGGACGTCATCAAATTTTTTGCATCGCTGGATGAAATCTTTGGCGTCAAGATGGGCTGGGGAAAACTTGAACGATTTGGAAGAATCTAATTTGATTTAGAGTGAGGTTTACCTATGGAGCTGATTCCGCTTCTCTCAACTGTAATCCTGGTGGCTACTCTGGTGACGATCGTGTTTGCCGCGTTTTCCTACCTGGCCTATCGGGCCCGGGAAAGGAAAGGGCCCGGGGCGGCGACAGCGTCTACCGATAGGGCGCAAATCCTGCTCGAGCCCCAATTTTTCAAACGCTATCGCCATCCCGATTAACCATGTCAAACGCCTCCACGACCCGAACCCATCAGTACCCAAAGACGGCCTATGGCTTTTACCTTGCCCTCTCCATGTTGATTGCCATCTGCCTCGAAGGCATCATCTATCTGTTGATGTTGGGCAACACGATTGGCCCCTTCAAAGTGTTCCAAAAGGAAGAGTCCGTAAATCAGGGCATGGCACGCGGAATCAAAGTGGCCATTTTAGTCAGCCGGTCATCCGCATCGCTGTTCTCTGAAAATCCACAAGCTTTTGCTATTCCTGAACGTGAGTGGGAGCGCGTATTAAAACACGAGGGAATTCCACCTCGTGTGGTTTCCGACGCCGAGTTAGCCCAGGGTCTCGGCGACGCGACTGTTCTTGTTTTGCCCGGGGCAGCGTGCATGGGCAAAGACGAGCGAACGACCATACGCAACTTCCTTGCCGAGGGAAAGGGTGTCATTGCTTCAGGTCCCGTGGGGACTCGAAACGCCAAGTGCGAATGGCAGGGATGGGATTTCTTAACCGGCCTTACAGGCGGAAAAAGCGCTACGACGTTTACTCCTACCACAAATGTGGATATGACCTTCCGGGGTCAGGTCTATTTCTCCGAAAAAATTCCGTCCGGGCTTAAGCTGGAGGTTCCCAGCCAGGAACTTACCTTGCTGAATTCCGATGAGCCGGACGCTTTTCTGAGCGACTGGATGCTTCGGCCCGCCGAGGGCAAGCCGATATCGGCCGTCGCTCTCGCAGTCCATCACATGGATAAAAAAGGCCGCGTGGTTTGGTTTGGATTCAACAATGCCCTTCCTGCTGAACGCGATGTGGATCAGTCGCGGATCGATCATTACCTGGCATCATCTGTCTATTGGGCGGCAAGGCAGCCGTTAGCCATCCTGGGGAATTGGCCGAAAAAAAACCTTGCCGCTGCCCTCATCGCAGTTGAGGTTCAACAGGATTTTGCCGACGCTGGAGCTCTTTCGAGTTTGCTAAAGTCAGAAGGCCTTCCGGCTACATTCTTTTGCGACTCGGAAGAAGCCGCATCGCAGCCCCAATCCGTTAAAGATTTCCAATCTATCGGAGAGGTCGCCTCACTGGGCACGACAGGGAAACCTCTCCAAGGGCAACCGCCCCGCGCCCAGGCTGAACAATTACAGCAATCCAAATCAGGTCTGGAAAAGATCGAACCGGGCAAAGTGCTGGGCTATGCGCCCCCCGAAGGTCTTTCAGAACCGGCGACGATCGTTGCGCTTAACGATGCCGGATATCGGTATGAGCTGAATGAAATGGCCGTTACTCGAGCCGAGCCGGAAATTGTAGATTTTACCAGTTCGGTATTTTTTCCATTTCAGAAAGATGAGGTGTCCAAAATCTTCCGCACATCTTCGGATGATTTTGACATCATCGCCAATTATCACGGCCCCGAGCAACCCGGCTCCGAATTGGCAGAAGGTTTCCTTTCCGATTTTCGCAGGATCAGCTATCTGGGCGGAGTTTATACGCTCTACATTCACAGTTATCTACTGGGACGGCCCGAGTACCACGACACTCTGAAGAAAGTGCTGGACGATATTCACGCCCAGCCTGCATGGGCAACCACCGGCGGCCAACTTGTCGATTGGTGGACAGCGCGAAACAAAATCGAGGTTCAGACATCCAAAATAAGCGTCCATCGCATCCGGGTTGATGTGGCTAACAAAGGGTTAACTGACCTGGAAAACGCCAGCGTCTACGTGTATCTTCCCTATCATCCCAATAATATTCAAATAAGCGCAATCGTTTTCCGGTTACGGTCACCCAAATTTCAAATGCTTGGCCGTGACGACATTCTCCGCATCGATTTCCCCCGATTGAGCGCACAGAACAGTTACACTTACATTGTCCAAATGGATGAATAATACACGAGCAAGCCAAATTCTCTCCCTCGCACGGGACCACTCTAGCCCTCCCGGCCTCATTGCCCTGTTAATTATTTTGCTCTTCTCCTCGCAGCTTTCATCCGGCAGGGAGCCACGATTCTTGTCGCAATTTTATCTGGTCAATGACCCTTCTTCCTTCCAGTCGTTAAAGAACAATTACGGCAAGATCAGCCTGGTGTGCCCGCAGTGGTTCAGCACTGATGAAGCCGGAAACCTGGAATCCTCCGTCGATTCAGCGGTTGTGGATTGGGCCGCGGGAAAACACGTTCTCCTGATGCCGCTCCTAACCAACAAGAAATTTCAAACGCCGGTCGCGCATGCGGTGCTCAACGATGATTCCATCCAAGCTCGGCTGATTGTGGGCATCGTGGAGGCCGCCCAGGCCAATCATTTTATTGGAATTCAGTGGGACTTTGAAAACATTCCGGCGGAAGACCGCGATCGATATTCCATGTTTATCCGCAAGGTTTCCAAAGAATTTCGGCTGCAGCACCTGAAGCTGAGCATAGCCGTCGTTCCTCCTCTTTCGCCCCCACCGGCCGCAAGTCCCGCTGCGCCATCCCCTTCTTCCGGGTGGATTGCCAACCCACTGTCCGCGGCATTCGATTACAAGAGCCTTGCTACCGACGCTTTTTTTATTTCTTTGATGACTTATGATGAATACGCATCACCGGAACAGCCCGGACCCGTTGCAGGTGAACCATGGGTGGAAGCCTGCCTCCGCAAAACCCTTGAGTTTGTATCTCACAAGAAACTATTGTTGGGAATACCGCTGTATTACCGCGAATGGAGCGGGAAATCGATTCATGAGGGATCCAGCGAAGAAGCACAGGGTCTGGCGGCCAAGTGGAAGACCAAAATCGCTTTGGATCCCGAGCAGCGTGAATCCTATTTTAGTTTCACTGATGGAGGCAAGCAACACTTTGTCTGGCTGCAGGACGAGCAGACCCTTCGGGCAAAGCTAAACATGGTAGATCGATACCAATTGGCCGGCTTCTCCGCGTGGCGGCTGGGGTTTGAAGATCCGAAAGCCTGGGAGAACTCATTTCCTGATGTCATTAAGAAAATTCGCTGATCTCGATTTATTTTTACAGGAAGTTGGCTTCAGCCTGACGGATTGGCCACTCTCTATTGCTCCTCAGTACCACTTTCTCCAAGCGCATCACTGACCCCACGAAAGCTCGTATTGGTACGTCATGCCAGGATTAAGCCTCCCCAACTTCAAATTCAATCGGCTATTGTCGGTCCCCGGAATGATCTCGGCAGTTGCCAGGAGTGCGCCCGCCGGGATCACGTGGGCCGCGGCGGAATCGCTGGGAGGATAAACTGCGAGGGCAATATTATCCAAAGGTTTGACGCCGTCGTACTTAACCGCTAGTCTGATTGTGTTCGTTCCTTTTTCGGAAACGCTCAGCGAGACATGGCTCCTCGATTCCCACCAAGAAGCTACTTCGGCAGCGGTTGAAATCCAAGTTTTGCTTTGATGGGATTGTTCAATGAGCGTCGTAACTATTCCGACATATTCAGGCGCGCTGAAACCCTGGCTGTGATAAGCAAATATGTATAGCCCGCCAAGCCCGTGAATAATGTCGAAATCAGCCAGCGCCCGTTGGGCAATCCATGATGGATCCAAACCGACAACGCCCAGCGGCGAGTACCGGAGATCGTCATCCATGGTTCGAGTTAGTCTCACCAGATCCAGGTTGCGATGGAGCCGCATTGAGGATTGAGAAATTCGAAGGATGTCCGGCAGGGCAGTATTGACCACCCCGGCGCTCCTCTCTGCACCGAGCAACACATAATGAAAATGTGCGGCCGCAAGGGCTTCCAGGGTTTGGTTTCCGAAGGCGTCAAGTGGGGGATGAAATCCTGTGGCCCACCTTCCCCCCAATCGCCAGAGCCTCCATCTCGCTTTTTCCAGGCGAATAATCTGGGATAATACTCCGGCTGGGCTGAATGGGTCGTTGGTATCGCCATGGACCGCCACTTCTCCAGCGCCTTCCAATTGTGGTATCAGGTCCGGATTTTCCTTAACCATATCGGCCACACAGAAGAAAGTCCCCTTTTCCTGGGCCTTTCGGAGTGCGTTCGCCGCATACGCGGCATTGTCAAACTTATCTTCAACGTCGCAGGCAAATACTGTGGCAGCAGAATAGGGTGCGGGCCAGGGATTTACAGCGCACAGGGTTTTCCGCCCTGCCCAAGCCAGGGTGTTCAATAGCGTTAAATCCAAAATGGCTTTGTCATCTCCCCCTGCGACCGCGGAGTTTTCTTGAAATCCGTACCAGGCCACCCGGCCACGCCCATAGGAATTATGGAGTAGCGCCCCCTGAAAGTTAACCGGAAGGTTCGGATCGAATGGGAAAAGACGTTCGTCACTCCAGTAGCCATCGACTCCTGAGGTTTTAGCCTCTAGTCGCTCGGGTGAATCCACTTGGACACGGAAACCACCCGGACCGCCTGCTGTTAGAGGATTGCCTCCCGCGAAGGTGACAAACCAGGGAGAGGTCCGCGGAGTAAATTCAAAAGTGTCCGCGCCCGTCAACTCACTCAAGAAACCTAAACCCTTCCAAGCGCCGGTTTCATCGCGAGATCCCGTCGCCCAAGTGCAAATTGCGCTGCCGCCTTTTGAGACAAAGTCCCGGATGCTGACCTTTTCTTTTTCACTTAGACAGATCGCTGAAGGCATCAAAAGAATTTGGAATCCCTGAAGGCCATCTTCGAGTTGTGGATCAGTGACGACATCGACAGTCATTTTCATTTTCGGAATAAGGTTTCGCCAGTATTCGATGTGCGCATCATAATTGGCGGCCGTCTTGAAAAACTTGGATGCATAATTACTGCGCAGAATGGCAACACGGCACTGAGGTCCGGAAAGGGATAGGGCTGCAACGATGGGTGGGAGTGGGGTTAGAGAAATAGTCCCCAGCCAAAGTGTTTGATATGCTCCAAAGCAAGCCGCTACAATAAGAAGGGCCGCAAAAGTCACTGCGAGTTTCCAACCGTATCTTCTGAAATGGTGCATTATCCCTCGGTGTGCAGTTTATCATTTACCGGGGTTGGGGGATTGCTTTCGTATGCGGGGTTTTTGAAGTGGCTTTCCAATCTCAATTTATAAGTTTTTAGACCGTCCCTTCTTACTCCGAAAGTGTTTCTCCACCGGGGTATAAGTATTCTCTCGCCCTCTCCTAGCCGGCCATTTGTTGTTAATTCAGCCCCGTCTCTTTCAGAAGGTCATCCAATTCTTTGCATATTTCATTTGTTTCCATCCCTTGCATCTCCACCCGCGCCTTGAGCCACTTAACGCGCTTTTGAATCGTGGAAAGCTGACGAACGTTCCCGGCAGAAAGCGATTCCATCCGTTTGGCGACCCTGTTCATGACGTCTTCAAATTCGCGTAGTTCGTCCCCCTTGCGGAAGCGAAAAACTATCGACTTCCCTTCTGCTAATTGGATCAAAACAATTCTGAGCTTATAGAGCGGCCCCGCCAGTCGGTTGGAGCGAAAGATCGCGTAAAAAACGGCGAGGACGGTTGCCAGGATGAAAGCCGGCCAAAAATGAGCGTGGAAACTAATCATTCGGGCCGAAAGAAAGGCACGGATAATTCGACTTGGATCAGATTTGGCATCACGATAGAGCGGGTAGAATACGGCAGGAACTAATAATAACGCAAGGAGACTGCAATAAACCGCGAGCGGCACCAATTGGCGGAGCTGAAATCTGGCATCCACAATGATCTGTCGCTTCACAAATGCCCGTACTTTTGCAGCCACTCGGGGCTTTGCAGCGGGCGAAGGGTTATTCACGGTGCCACCTCATGCCTCGTCGGATTTACAAATCGCTCCAACTTCTGTGGAGACTATGAGAAGCCAGCCACATTGGGATTTCCCTTGATTTTAACCGAATATGCGACCCTAACGCGACGCTGACGTGTGGATTGCAGAAATACTTCGGATTGCCGGTCTTCCCTTCTTCCGGCAGGCAAAAACGAATGCGGGGGGGATATTACGCCAGACCGTATTGCATTGGACGGAACTAAAATACTGTCGCAGCAGCGATTGGATGTTATACCGACGGAAACGTCCATTCTTCAGCTCCAGTCCCTGGATGTATTGATATTGAGTATAGACGCTGTTGTCATCCATTAAGGGCACAAACGATTCAAGGAGGGCCCGCCGCTCAGGGTCTGAAAAAAAACCCAGGGCCAACGAGGAGACGACGGCATCTACATGTTGGCAGCCACGCTTTTGCAATTCTCTTTCCAAGTTTTCAGCCCGGGTTTTTAGCAGCACCAGTCTCTTGTCGGGGAATTTCTTTTTCAAATATTCGTAGAAGCGGCTGTTAATTTCAAAAGCGAAAAGCGCGCCATCGGCGGGAAGTATTTCCAGCAATGCTTGCGTCATTACCCCGGTTCCCGCGCCCAATTCCACAACGACACATCCCGGCTGAAGGTTCAGGGGCAGTAGCATGGCGCGGGCAAGATAGCGGGAGCTGGGAGCGACGGCTCCCGTGGTTTTGTAATTCGCCAGAGCCTCAACGGCAAAGGTCTTAAAACTCATCACCCCGATCCTTGGTGACTGGAGGAAGGTTTTCTTTTGGCAATTAATCACCTTCCTGTTTAATTACGAATTTTAATTCGAAATGATACGCCCAATTATCACTCCGGCCGGCTCGCGGCGCAAGGTCTGCGTGATCATCAGCCGCCGAGTGGGGCATCTGCAGGCCCTGCGGGAGTATCCGAATTTTGGCGGATCACCCCTGAATTGTCCCCAAAATAGTAGTTGCCAAATCCTGTGCCCCCGGAAGGGTTGGCACTTATCTCATAAATTGTGATGGGGCTGCCTCCGCAAGGGCCCGGGGCAAGTGTGCCATCATTTGGGACGCCAGGGTCAACGCAAGGAATGTAATAGAAGTTGTAACTGCTTTTAATCCCCGAGCCCAGCACGCTGTCAATCAACCCTGCGGAATTACTATCGGAGGGAACCGAATTACCGTCCAACTGAGCAAGCGTGGAGGAATAACCTATGGTATATGTCGATGCGTAAGAAACCTCGGAGGTGACGATCGTTCGAATCGATTGAACAGCCGACGCCTGGTTAGCGGCCGTCCTTGATTTAAGAAGGTCAGGGATGGCAATGGCGGCGATAATCAGGATTATAGCAACCACAATTAACAGCTCGATTAGTGAGAAACCGCGCCCGCTTGCTCTCATTTGTATCTCCTCGCTTGAATCTTGGCTTTCGGGACTGGCACTTGCTCTAGCCTACAGCCGTCTCCCCTTTTCGTCAACTCAGAAGTGAGGAATCAGCCAGCATTCGGCTTGACTTTGAACGGTTCGTGAGAATCCAGGCAGGCATAAAACCATCACCTTCCTCCGCTGTCTCATGCGCGCTGAAGGGGCCGTCAATTCAACGGTCCTGCAATTCTTTGGCTTAATTGACGAACTCCGCGCAATCCCCTACCACGGAAGGGCGTACATTATCCAGCCGAGTATTATGGCGATTCCGACAAACGCGCCGAAAACTTTGGCGCCGTAAATCATTCGTTCGCGAGGTGTGTTCTTGGTCACCACCCCAAAAACCACAGAGGCCAGCAAGGAAAACAGGAGTAAAGCAGGAAAGTGTGAAAGGGCCATGTTGGACAAATGACGAATTATGAATTAAGAGGCCGGACAGTTTAATAAACGCCCTTCGCCAATCAACTCACCGCATCTTGCGCGTAATCCTTCACATATCGGGATTTGCTTTTCCTCATCCACAATTCACAATTCTATGGCTTTCGTTCCATCGAAATGTCAAAAGCGTCTAGGATGGCAAGGACATTTAACATGCCGGCGGAGACTAAGAAAGCTGTGCCGTAGTCTGCGCTCACAAAAAAAGGATCCCCGCCCGAATAACCAAAGAATTTGGCTGCCGGTAATGCCACACCAACACACATCTCTCCCAGGAAGCCGAGGGACTGCAAAATGGAACCGGATCGCATCGCATAAAACTCACCCTTCATGGCGAGGCCGGACAAAAACATCAAGATAATCGCCGTACCTAAAATAAGCGCTCGCCCTCTCTTGCCCAGCATGAAATGCCCGCACCCGGGAATCAGCCATGCCGCGATGCAGAGCCAAACTAGCTGCCCGGTCTTTGGAAGCGCCATTCCTGAGCGGCCAGCCTCAACGCCTGACTTGACTACTGTTTCCGCTTCGGTTGTTCTCTTAGCCATTCATTTCTATTTTATGCGGAAGCCCGGCAGGTGGCAACAAAAAGGGAGGATGCCCTGTCGGTTGATAATGTGAGGCAGACTGTTTTGTGTCTCCGTTCAGCTTTAATCCCCCAAAATCGGCACGACCGCCTGTTGGATTTCCCCCGTCACCCGCGCATTGTGCTCTTCTACGAAAACATCCACTTCTGTTCGGACTCCAAATTCGGGTAAATATATTCCGGGCTCCACTGAAAAACAGGTTCCCGGAATAATCCTCCTGGCATCATGCGTTTCAAAGTTATCCATGTTGGCACCGTTACCGTGCACCTCCTCACCAATTGAATGTCCAGTGCGATGAACGAAATACTCGCCATAGCCATGCCGCATTATCACCCCGCGCGCCGCGTCGTCAACTTGATAACCATAGATGGTTTTGCCGGATCGCAGAGCATCTTGAGCGAGTGATATTGCAGCATCGCGCGCTTCACGCACGATATTAAAAATCTCAGTGTGACGCGAGGGAACGGCCTCGCCCACAAAGCCAGTCCAGGTAATGTCAAAATAAACGGCGCCGGGCTTGCGAACTTTGGCCCAAATATCGAACAGGACAAAATCATTGGCGCGAATGGGCAAAGAAGAAGCTTGTGTGGGCAGATAGTGAGGGTCCGCGCTATGTGCGTTCACTGAGACGTTAGGCGGCTCGTCAGCCTCCAGATCGTGCTGCCCACAGAGCCGCAACATTTCCTGCTGAACATCATACTCACCAATCGACTTGCAGGATGTTATGGCGCTGCGAATGAAGTGAAATGCGTCACGCACGATGCTATGGATGGATTTCCCCGCCTCCATGTGCAGCGCCAACGCCTCTGGCGGCCACCGGGCTTCGAACATCTGCACTAAGTCGGCGGAGGAGATAACTTCAACGCCCAAACTTTTCACAAGCTCAATCGTCCCGGCATCCACAAGACCGATGTAGGGAATATCATTCAGCGGCGAGTACTGCATCGCTATCCTCTTCTTCCCTTCCAGGAGTTTTTTGAGTTCTTCGCGCTGCTCGCGCCATGAAGAGTAGACTCGTACGCCACCGGGAACGCCGTTGAGATTGCCTTTTTCGATGCGGTGAACCAGCCGTACAGGCTCGCCGGATGCGGGTACGAAATAATACCAGCGTCGAGTGCACATCGCCGGCGCAATTTTAAGAATGCGGTAAGCTATGGGATCGCGATGATGATGATCGTAAAAAAGCCAGCCATCAAGTTTTGCTTCGCGCAGCGCAGACTGAATGCCAATGAGGTCCATCACACTCTCCGTTTACAACGCAGATTTGTAAAGGCGGGAAGGGTCAAGCGACTATCGGCTATTCTCACTCATGTCGCCTCTGCCCCAACCTTTGATTCGCCCGGCTTAAAAATCTTATCGTAAATCAACATTAATACCGCACCCATTAGCCCAACACCCGTTACGACCCACCACATCCGCTGCGGTTGGTGCAAAACATCACCAAAGTAGTGGAGAAGATATCCGCCCAACGGGCCGGCGATGAAATACCCGATGGCAATGGGCAAAAAAGCGCATCCCATGTAAAGGCCCTGCTGACCGGGGGGTGCCAGCCGGGAAATATAATCGTAGTAGCGCGCGGACTGAGTCATTTCGCCAAGCGCCAATACTACGAGGGCCACGATGAGTCCAATGGTCGTCGGATAAAGAGCCAGAATAAGCCACGACAGGCTGGAGATAACAAGCCCCAAAGTCATCGCAGGAAAGGCAGGGATTTTCCGGGTTAGATATGTGACGAGGAGCTGGAAACAAATTACCGCCAAAGCATCAACGGATAGAATCAGGTCGGCGTTTGCGTTCGGATCCACATAGCCCCGCAAGAAAAGGGGCGCTGAAATAAATTCCTGCCAGAAGACGATGTAGAAACTCGAAAAAATAACTAGAAACAAAACGAAACGAAAATTGCTCAGGGCGACAAACATATTCTTAAGCGCGACGGCGACGCTCGCCACTTTTTCCTCACCCGACCGCGTAGGCTCGCGAAAGAATACCAGCGTCACCCAAAACATCAAAAACACGCTGAGGGCCGATACGCGAAAGACGTTTTCAATCCCCCACCCCAGTTGCTTTCGCACCATCCAGGCCATGATCGGTCCGAGCGTGCCACCAATATTCACGATCGTGTAATAGATCGAATAACCCATCGAGCGAACATTCTCTTTGGAGGCTCGCGCCGTCGTCCCTGCCACACACGGTTTCACCACCGCGGGTCCCAAGGCAGGAATCATCAGAATGCCCAGCACCAACCACTTATCTCCCAGAGCCTGTCGAGTCGTTTGCATCCACGCCGCTGAGAGTGATCCCAGAAGGAAATACCCAACTGTCATCACCAGGTAGGCGAACATAAGCGCGCGCCGGAAACCGAAGCGATCGGCTAGAGCTCCGCCCAGCACTGGCAGAAACCACACTACAAAGCCAAAGGTGCCCATCATCCAGCCGGTTAATTCTTTCGAGAAGTGGAGTTGTTCGCTAAGGTAGATTGCAAGTACCGCGCTCGCGCCGTAGTACGCAAGGCGCTCAAAGAGTTCAGTGAAGTTGGCCACCCAGAATGCGCGCTCGAACCCGGTGCGAATTTCCTGAAGGCGTTGCGCGAAAGCCACTCCAAGTCCCCCTGTCAGTTGTTCCGTAACGCGTTGTTGGTTATCGGTGTTCTATCTCACTTGGTTCGGAATACCCAATGCAGACCGGAGCGCTGCCGCAATTCCCGCTCCTCCACGGATACTAATTAATTTTCGCCGGGATTTCTCGCCGGTAACAATCTCCACACTCGAACTCGTGACGCGCAGCAGACGAGCGAGGAACTTGATGCACGCGACGTTCGCCTGACCATCCGTTGGGACGGCGTGGATTTCAAGTCGCGGCTCGCCACGCACATCCACAGTCAATCGCTCCCGCGAGGATCGAGGCTTAACGCTTAACCAGAATGTAACACTATCTCCTTCGATGCGTATGTCCACTTTATGTGAAGCTTTTGAAATCTGACTTTTGCCATTTGCCATTTGACTTGCACTTACTGTCGTTTTCCAAAAATTGCGGTTCCCACTCGTACAACTGTCGCACCCTCCTCGATCGCCACTTCGAAATCGTGCGACATTCCCATTGAAAGGTCTTTCATCGAGACATTTGGCAAGTGAGCCGATTCAATTTTTTCGGACAACTCCCGCAAACGCCGGAAGAAAGGACGAGCGCTCGCGGGATCCTCAAAAAAAGGAGGAATCGTCATGAGTCCGCGCAACTCAAGGGTTTCAAATTGGCTGACTTGCCCAACCAATTCCATTACTTCCTTCTCGCTGGCGCCGGACTTGGCAGCCTCACCGCCGAGATTTACTTCGAGCAGCACTTGTAATCGGTCCCCGCTACAAACGGCGGCCTTATCAAGTTTGGCCGCCAGCCGCAAGGAATCTATTGAATGAACCCAATGGAAAAGCTCACGCGCCATCCGGGCTTTGTTGGTCTGCAAGTGCCCGATCAAATGCCAGGTGACAGTCAGGTCTGAGAGCGCCGTCCGTTTTTCGCCTGCCTCTTGTACCCGGTTCTCGCCAAAGTCACGCAGGCCCTCGTCATAGGCTCGCCGAATTATCTCCGGCGTCACTTTCTTTGAGACGGCAACCAGTTTCACTTCCTCGGCCCGTCGTCCGGAGCGATTACACGCGGCAGCAATCCGTTCCTGAACCCACGCGATGTTTTCTTGAAGTTCCATGGGAGAAGAAGTTGTCAGTTGTCAGTTGTCCTTTGAACTCGATCTTAGTGCGTCTCCCTTCCCAGGCAAACTCTGAATTCTTTTTTAGAAAAAATTCCAACAGCTTTCGCCTTAGTAACCTTACAATCAAACACGTGCACATAGCAACCGGCAACCGAGCTGTGAAAACTAATTGCGGACGGCGGACATCCTGAAAAAACGCGGCGTTTTCATCACGCTTGAGGGAATCGATGGCACGGGCAAAAGCACTCAACTTGCGTTGCTCGCCCAATACCTGGCAAAGTGTGGATATAAGGTCAAAGCTACACGGGAGCCCGGCGGCACACGGGTTGGGGAACAAATCAGGGATATTCTCCTCGCATCCAACACAGGGAAGCTTGCGCCACTCGCCGAATTGACACTGATGTATGCGGCGCGAGCACAACACCTCGAAAAGGTAGTGCGCCCGGCTCTCCGTCAAGGGGAGCTAGTGGTTAGCGATCGGTTCAGCGACGCTTCGATGGCTTACCAGGGTTACGGCCGGAGGCTTGGCGCCGCAACGGTCCGCGCTATTGATCGAATCATCTGCGGCCCAACGAAACCTGCCCTCACGCTCGTGCTCGATCTCACTCCCCGCATCGCCTTGGCGCGCGCGCGCGAACGCGAGATCCGGCAAAAATCCAGGCATGGTCGGTTCGAGGCACAAGGTTTAAGATTCCAAGAACGCGTCCGGCGCGGCTACCTCGCCGTCGCAAAACAAGAACCTAAGCGAGTAAAGTTGATCAACGCGGACCAATCAGTGGCTGCTGTGCATAATGAAATTCGCAGGCTGGTGGACCTATTTCTGGCGAAGCGTGGCACTCCACCGAAAATATAATGCGTGACAAACGGTAACATGTAAATAGTAAATGTTAAATGCGTAGAAAATGCCAAAAATAATCAAAGGACTTCGCGTGAATTATACTTCCTCATAATTCAATGTTCAGAATTCATTCTTCTTATTTATGGGCTTTGAAACATTTCTCGGTAACACTCAAGCGGTTGCAGACGTCCGGGGCATGCTGGCTGGCGACCGTGTGCCAGGCGCACTTCTTTTTGCAGGGCCGGATGGCGTCGGCAAGAAGACCCTGGCGCTAATGTTGGCGCGCGCCTTGAATTGCGAGCGCCGTGCTCCGGGCGGAGACAACTTTTGCGGAGTGTGTCTTCGCTGCCGCAAGGCTGAGGAGATGCTCGCTTCAACACGTGATGACCTGGAGCGCCGCCGTGAGAGTAAAGATGCAAGCAAACGCGTGGATGGGCTGGTCTATTTTGATCTGCAACTGATCGAACCCATCACGCGTTACATCCTTACGGAGCAGGTGCGTCAATTACGAAGTGTTGCGTACACTCACCCCTTTGAATTTCCGCGACGGGTCTTCGTCATCGACCAGGCGCAGGCCATTCATTGGCAGGCCATGGATTTGCTCTTGAAAGTTCTTGAAGAGCCGCCGGAAACCACTATGATCATTCTGATTTCTTCCAGCTCCCATGAATTGCGTCCTACCCTCCGATCCCGTTGCCGGAAGATTCAGTTTCTGCCTGTCGAGGAACCTGTCATCTCGGGACTTTTGGCCGAATCAGGCGGCTTGAATAAATCCCAGCAGGAGCTTGGCGTGCGCGTGACCGATGGGAGCATTGCCACGGCCAAGACGTTTAATCTGGCTGAATACGAGCGCCGCCGGCGGTATTGGCTTGATTTCCTAGAGGCCGTAGCCGCCAAGCCTGCCAACTCCATGAACCCAAATGATTGGAAAATACTTTTTGATTCCACCAAGGCCCTCACGGAAAATCGCGACGAGTTCGACGATACCCTGAAGACTGGTTACTCTCTGTTGCGCGATCTCTTGCACGTTCTCGTGAGCGGTAAAGACGCAAACATTGCCAATGTGGACTTGCTCCCCCGCCTTAAGAGCTGGGCGCCCAAACTGGGACTGGAACGGATTGAGAAGCTGAAGGATGGGCTGGACTCGGCTGTCCGGCTTCAGACGCGCAACGTGAATCAGCAACTGGGGCTTGACGCGCTCGCCACTGCATTGCTCGCTCAGTCGCAATAATGGAAAACTGATCCTGCCAATTCGGTCAACTTCTTTTCATTACCGCGTCAAAGGTTTTAGGAAGTGTTTTTATGGTGCAAAAAGAGAAATCCGAAATTGATAGACGAACATTCTTGAAAGAGGTCGGTGCGGGAGCTGCGACGCTGGCCACTACGGCAGGCTTTGGTGTGAATGCTCCGAACGTGGCGGCGAATAATAGTTTATCTCGTGCATCTTCGGCTGCCCGCTCCGACCGTATTGTCTACCGGGGCGAAAAATTGCGCGCCTTAGCGATGCCACTCGGCGGGATCGGCACGGGATCCATAGCGCTGGCGGGCGACGGCGGCCTGCGACAGTGGCAAGTGTCCCATAGTGTCAACCACCTGGCCCACGTGCCACACACCTTCTTCGCCTTCTGGGCAAAGTCTGCGGACGGGCAACCCTCTGCGCGGGTACTGCAATCGCGGGCACTCTACGATGAAAGCGGCTTCAAACCACCCATCACGACCAATGATCACGTGGTGCCCGCGGAATCAAAAAAACTACTGGAGCAACTGCCGGGGGTAAAGAGCCTTGAATTCGCGGGCGAATACCCGATTGCGGAAATTCGCTACCTCGACCCGGATCTCATCCCTCGTGTCACACTTGAAGCTTATTCGCCATTCATCCCGCTCGATTCAAAAAACTCCGGCCTACCTTTAATTGTCTATGAATTTCTAATCGAGAATCCCACTAGGGATTTTCTACGTGTCAGCGTTTTGTCTACATTACAAAACTTTATCGGGTGGGACGGCCACAGCCCAATCGCCGGCGTCGAATATTTCGCTTTTGGCGCGAATCGAAACGCGGTCGCCCAGCTGGCAGGGCTGACCGCGATACAGATGTCGAACTCGCGCTTGTCGGTTGATTTTCCTTTCCAAGGAACTCTGGCGCTGGCGACGCTCGCACAAAACGCAACTTACTTCGCGCAGTGGGATGACATCGATCACTTGTGGAAACAATTTTCCAAAGGCGGAAATCTGGGAAATCACGAGGGAGGAGATTTGAGCGCCGAGGGGCGAACCTGGAATGGCGCCCTGGCCGTGCCGCTCGAACTCAATCCGGGCGAACAAAAGCGCGTCGTATTCATTCACGCCTGGCACTTTCCCAACCGCTATGTCAACTGGAGCCAGCCAGCCCTTACGATTCCAGACCAGCGAACGAAATTTTATATAGGAACCATGTATGGTAACTGGTTTAAGAACGCTACGGAAGTGGTGGAGTACGCTTGCGACAATTACACGAAATTATCGCAAGGGACGCGCGCCTTTCGCGATACATTTTATGATTCTTCCCTGCCCTACGAATTACTGGATTGCATCACCTCACAGGTATCGATTATCCGCACGCCGACCTGCATTCGCGTTCAGGACGGCAACTTCCACGGCTTCGAGGGCTGCTGCGGCGCGAGCACGGGACATTGCAGTGACGCGGGTTGCTGCCCGCTCAATTGCACCCACGTTTGGAACTACGAGCAGGCGCTGGCCCGTCTCTTTCCTGACCTCGAACAGACCATGCGCCACACGGATCTGGAAATCCAGCAAGCGCCGGCAGGGTACATTCCGCATCGGACAATTCTTCCCTTTTACCTGCCGCGGAATTGGGACAAGAAAATCGGCGGTCCGGAAAAACCAGCGCTGGATGGAATGCTGGGCACAGTTCTTAAAACATACCGGGAATATCGCCAGGGCGCCGGAAAGGATTGGCTTGTCCGATTATGGCCTCGCGTGGAAAAACTGATGATGTACATCATTACGACTCTGGACAGTTATCACCTCGGCATCATCGAAGGCGAGCAACCCAATACTTATGACACTTCAATGTTCGGTCCCAATAGTTTTATCGGTGGGCTTTACCTGGCAGCGTTGATGGCTTGCGGAGAAATGGCGCGCGTGGCGGGTGAAAGTTCCGGTATGTCTTTTTACAGAGGATTGGTTGCGGACGGGCTATATAAACTTTCCACCATGCTTTGGAACGGCGAGTATTACATCCAAAAAGTCGATCTCAATAAACACACCGAGAACCAATATGGGACAGGCTGCCATTCCGACCAATTACTGGGCCAGTGGTGGGCGAACCAGTTGGAGCTCGATTACATTCTCCCCAGGGACCAGGTGCGCGAGACGCTACGCTCAATCATGCGATACAACTGGCGCGAAAATTTCAAGGGATTCAAGCAATCTCCAAGAGTTTTCGTGTCCGACAATGACAAAGGGCTCTTGGTCTGTACCTGGCCCAAAGGAGGCAGGCCGAAATCCCCCACGCCATATTCCGATGAAGTATGGACCGGCATAGAATACGAAGTGGCAGGCTTGCTGCTTCATGAAGACATGGTTGAGGACGCCATGAAAATTGTGCGCGGCGCCAGAGCTCGCTACGACGGGCGCGAGCGCAGCCCCTGGAACGATGTCGAGTGCGGCGATCATTACGCGCGCGCCATGAGCAGTTGGGCGCTGCTCGAGGCGGCCGCGGGGCAGCGGTACAACGCCGGGGAGGGCTTCCTCGCTTTCGCCCCTAAAATCACGCCAGACAATTTCCGCAGTTTTTTCATTACCGAAGGCGGCTGGGGAAACTTTAACCAGAAACTTTCTACAAATACCCAAAGCAACTCTCTCACTGCCGCTTACGGAAGAATTAAATTGCGAACACTTGAGTTCACTTACCTTGGGCAAGGCACGCCGCAGAAAATAACGGCAACTCTTCGAAACCAAGTGATGGAATTGAAGGTGACCTTGGCCGGCAAATCAGTGCGCCTTGAATCGGCGGCAGATCTTGAGCTGATTGCCGGCGACCGGCTGCAAGTGGAGATTACCTAGCGCAATGAATCTTATTGGAAATTTCTGCGTTTCGATGAGGTCGCTATTTTTCCTGATAGACCACACGACCACCGACCAGGGTGAGGACAACATGGGTGTCTTTAATTTTTTCGGGTGGAATAGAAAAGAGGTCGTCCGAGAGAACTACCATGTCTGCAAGTTTGCCGGGCGAAATACTTCCCTTCTCATTCTCCTGGAACGCTGCGTAGGCGCTGCCGGCGGTGTAAGCGCTCAGCGCTTCCTCTAGCGTCAATTTCTGCTCGACGAACCAACCGTCCGGGTGTTTACCGTCAAGCGTGGCGCGAGTTACTGCCGCATAGATTCCGAGCAACGGGTTAAGCGGAGCCACGGGCCAATCCGTGCCGAAAGCGAGATGAACGCCCTCGTTCAACATTGACCGCCAAGCGTAACTCGATGCGGCGCGTTCGTGCCCAATGCGCTTTTCAGCCCAGCGCCCATCGTCGATGGCGTGGTAAGGTTGCATGGACGCAATTACGCCCAGCTTGCCAAACCGCGCAAAATCCTGCGGGCGAACGTGCTGCGCGTGTTCAATGCGAAAGCGGCGCGCAGCCGGATGCTGGCCGCCCACGCTGGTGAAAATGTCAAGCATTTCGGCATTGGCCCGGTCGCCGATCGCGTGAACTGCCAGTTGAATACCCGCTGCGTCGGCGCCGCGAACTTCACCTTCCATTCGGGAGGGAGGAACCAGGATGGGCATGGGCAATCCGCTGTTATTGGGCTCATCATCAAAAGGCTCAAACATCCACGCTGTCCGCGAGCCCAGCGAGCCGTCAGCAAAAGCCTTCACTGCGCCAAGCTTAAGGAAATCGCTTCCCATATTATGGGAGATGCCAGCATCGGCTAAACGCTTCCAATCGGCAATGGGCGAAATTTCATAAAATCTACATGTAAGCCAACCCTCGAGCTCGGCACGGCGCAAGAGCTGGATTTCGCCGGTGAAGCTGCCGTTGGGAGAGTCTTCGATTACTGTGATGTCTTCAACTGAGGTAACGCCCACCCGGCGAGCTTCCGCGAGCCCGGCCTTCAAAGCCTCTTCAAACTCGGCCTCGGTGGGACGCGGAATCGCATTCGCGAAAAGGTCCTGCGCCGCATCCTTGAAGACTCCTGTAGGCTCGCCACTTTTGGGATCGCGCACAATCACTCCGCCCGGAACATCTTTTGTCTCACGACTGACTCCCGCCAGCTTTAAGGCCAGAGAATTAGCCAGCGTAGCGTGGCCATCATAACGGCTGATGAACACAGGATTGTTCGGCGTGACTGCATCGATCATCCAGCGTGTAGGAAGCTTCGCGTCAGGCCATGCCTCTTCGTCCCAATCGCCTCCCTCAATCCAGCGCCCGGACGGAAGAGATTTGGCTTTTTCCGCCAACAGTCTTACGAATTCTGCTTCGGAGTGCGCGTCTTTCAGGTCAACAGTCAGAAGTTGAAAGCTGCCATCCATGAAGTGAACATGATCATCAATAAAACCCGGGACAGCCGCGCGGCCGCCGAGGTCGATGACCTGAGTTTGTTTACCGATATAGTTTCTAATTTCCTCGTCTGTTCCGCCGGCAAAAAAACGGCGGTTTGATATCGCAACTGCCTCAATGCGCGGGCCAAAATTTTGGCGCGCTCCCCCTTTGGACACTGGCTCGCCCGTCCAGATTTTTCCGTTAACGAGAACAAGGTCGACGCCGCGAGATAATCGCGGGATATCATTTGCGGCAATTGCGTTTGATCTCCCTGCGTCCTGGGCCGAAACCATAAAGATTCCCAACATAGAAACTATAGAAAGCAGAATTCGGTGCAATGGACCCTCCGAGCGATTCATTATTGAGGAGCGAACGAAGGATTGCAATTGGAAACGCCGGATCGTACTCTCCAATGAGCGGCTCCCCCGTGCCTTAACGTTCCAGTCGCATCGATCATCAGCCGACCTATTCAGACCGCTCCGCCATAGCAAGTTTTCTCCCTTGCATGATGAAGGTGTTTACCCGATTGTGCCCCGGCAACACAATCTCTAGGATGGCCATTCGAGGAATCAAGGAAGTTGATGCACAACAGCAAGCTTAAACGCCAAAGGAGAATCCGATGTACGAACTAACTGAGTCCGCAGTTTTTGCATTGATTGGGGCGATTCTTGGAGGATTCTCCCTGCTGGCTGTTGCGACATTCTTTATTATAATGGAAGGATTGAACACGAAGTTTCGCGCTTTGCGCTCACGTTAATTTCTTCGCGTGATTTTCGATTGGTCCAAATTTCCCTACGAAACTATTGCCGGGCTTTTTCCGACCTCTGTTCGCAACCAACTTTATGGCTACCGCCTTTGAAGGTTGGCCGCCCTGTCAGATTTCAGGTTTCCACTCGGTGCCGGGGAGATATTCCAAAATGGTAACAGCAAGGAGTGGCCGATCATCATCGGTAGCAGGTGTTACAGTGCGTACGATTTCGCCCCGGCAATTGACTACTGCTCCTTCCTTACGGGCAATTTCACGAGGAATAGTGAAACTCATCTCTACGGAAGTTTGAATATCCAGAATTCGGTCTGCACGAAACACCACGCCCGATCGACTGACATTGAACATCATTGCAGGAAGCCATTCCGTTTGCCCGGCAGGACGAAAACGCAGGGGGCACTCAATCTGGATGCGTGGCGCACGCGGTTTTTTGCCTCCTCCTCGTTTGAAGAAGCGCGTAAAATTCTGCCATAACTGTTTGGATGAGCTTGCCATCGATCTATCTTAACCGAAAATGACAGGATAGATTTTTAGTTAATTAAAAATCGTATGAGCTATAACGTTACTCGGAAATTGAGCAGCGGGATCACACCCTGAGTGGAGTCCGCCGCGCTGGTGCCAGTGATCCCCTTTCGGGGTCAATCAGGAATGCGGAGCAAATTATGCCATGAAGTGGACCTCACGACATGGAAATTCAGATAGCTTCCTGTTGCCGAGGCCAAGCTTTTTACGGCCCGCGGAATTTAGCGGACTTCAAAAGCTTGCGGATTTCAGCGGCAATCAGGTCGCCCATGCGCGTAGTTGTAACGGGACGCTTTCGGCCTGGCATTTCAGAAGTGCGCACGCCACGCTTTAAAACTTTTTCGATCGCGGTTTCAAAAGCCACAGCTACATTCTCCATGCGGAACGAGTAACGCATCATGAGAGCGGCCGACGCGATGGCTGCCACCGGATTAGCGCGATTGCGCCCCGCAATGTCCGGAGCGCTACCGTGAACCGGCTCGTAAAGGGCGGTGCGCTCGCCGAGACTGGCGGAAGGAAGAAGTCCGATACTGCCGGTGAGCATGGCGGCTTCATCGCTCAAAATATCGCCAAACAAATTATTAGTTAGAATCACGTCAAAGCTCGTGGGACGCTCGATCAATTGCATAGCGCAGCTATCCACGTAAATGTGGTTCAGTTCCACGTCCGAGTAAGAGCGCCCGATGCGCGTTACTACTTCGCGCCAGAGACGCGAGGTCTCCAACACGTTGGCCTTGTCCACCGAGGTCACGCGTTTGCGCCGGGTTCTAGCAAGTTGAAAGGCGCGGTGCGCCACACGCTCGACCTCGTGTTCACGATATATTTCTGTGTTAATGCCCATGCGCTCGCCGTTCTTGGCAAAAATGCCGCGAGGATTGCCAAAATAAATCCCACCCATTAACTCGCGGACAATTACCAGATCAGTTCCGCGCACCAGTTCGGTCTTGAGGGCGGAGAGTCCCGCCAATGAGTCAAGCACCTTCGCGGGTCGCAAATTCACGTACAGCCCCATCCGCTGACGAAGCTGGAGTAAGCCCTGTTCAGGACGAACCTCCGGGCGCTTTCCATCCCACTGTGGGCCGCCCACAGCGCCCATCAAGATCGCGTGTGAATTATTGCAAAGGGCGATTGTTTCGGCGGGGAGAGGCACTGCGGTCGCATCCACGGCGCTTCCGCCAATCAGTCCATTTAGGAAACGGAAAGTTGGACCGCGAACTTCCTCAATCGTTTTGAGAGCTTTGACAGCTTCAGCCGTAACTTCAGGACCGATTCCGTCGCCCGGCAAAACCGCCACTCTAAAAATCCCTTGCATTATCTATAATCTACGGGAAGTGATGGCTAAAACGCAAGACATTTCTGTGGAAAATCTGTGGAAAATTGTCGGATTTATCGCTTG
>Ga0207149_1045_pt1 | contig 23513 bp, 30 predicted proteins | sample Alteio_BWMinHeat_31_FD_153563 | JGI IMG/M metagenome (GOLD analysis project Ga0207149, IMG submission 153563) | Enriched cells from forest soil in Barre Woods Harvard Forest LTER site, Petersham, Massachusetts, United States -... | ecosystem: Environmental > Terrestrial > Soil > Temperate forest >... | reverse complement strand
CCATTCTCAACGTACTGCGTTATACCGCCATTTAGGACCTGGGCGATAAATTCGACAGCTTCATCTACGCCTGCCGGCACTTTACCGTGTGACACTTTATCAATTACATCTACAAGCTTGTCCCAATCTTCGGCTATGGTTGTCTTTTTATCGGTCTTCGTCTCAGTCGCTGTCTCCGCTTCGGTGTCTCCGAAGTCAACATCCTCGGCCCACGGGACTTTTACGTATTCCTCTACCTTCTCATTCACGCTCTCGGTTGCGTGTCCGGCAACCTCATCAGGCTCTTCCGGCTTCTCTTTCTGCATAACCGGCTTGTTACGGGAGAAGCGGGCCATTAGCTCGTTTACACGACGGGCCACGCCACCAAGCAGCGCGAAGAATTGCGGTCCAATCGTATCACGCAGCTCGATGAAGGCTTTAACGATATCGCGGCCGTGAGCGGTCGTATCTCCTTCGGCGGAGTCCTGATCCATAGCGTCCAAAGAGTCCTTCACCATACGAAGTACTCGAGCGGCCTGCTCCTGAATCTGGCGGAAGCCCTGGGGGAACTCCTTGGCCATATTCTTGACGTCATTCATGATATCGGTGTTAGAGAAGGACTTTAGGTCCTGAGGCTGCGATTTAGGCCCAGAAGTCGTTGTAGAGGCTCCTACAAGCTTGGCCAGGCCGTAAGCGGCCTCGCGCGCCTCCGCGAAGGATCCGTACACTTTATTGAAGGCGCGGTTGATCGAGCCAGCAGTCGAAGTCAGTCCAGCTACGTCACCGCGACGGAGCATTTCACCGTTGGCATACCTGGTAGCGAGGTCTTCAACTTCCTTTACCAGATCTCCCATCGGCTCAAGGGGCTCATCGGCGGACTCGATGAACTTGCTGAGCTTGGTCTCCATGGCGGAGAGAGCGCCATAGACGTTCGCCATTTCGGTCAGCGGCTTGGGTTGAAGAACCTCTTCCTGCCAGCCCTTAGTGGCGATAAAAGCATCTGCCTCTTTTTCGGTAAAAATCGGAATAGTCTGCTCGTCTGGGAGAGTCGTGATTTCAACGTAGTGTCCGGAACCGCTCGGACGTTTCATCCAGCGAACAACCAGCCTACGTGGCATCGTCTTCGCCAACTTATCGAGTTTTGCCAGAGCGGCCTCAGCATCAGCCTCTTCTGACGTGGACTCAGTCATTTCCACCAGTCGGCTCTTACGCCTCGGCTTAGCGTCTTCTACCTTCGAAGTCGCGATAGGCGCCGGCCGGAGCATATCCGTAGCGCGGATGCTGACCTCACCCATGCTCGCCGTATCCCAAGGAATCCCAACCTGAGTCAGAGCTTCCATGAAGTTCTGCATGGCGCGCTTGTTCTTGAACTCGACGACCCACTCAGCCGTGCTCCGGCGGTCAATCTTCGAGGCTCCAAGCTTTTCAGCTAGGCCAGCGACCAGGCCGGCCTTCTCTTTCATCGCCATGGCTATTCTCCCTTGGGCCTTTTCCAAATCCCAGACTGTTTACGATACGTATAACCAACCGTCTCAGCGCATTTGCGGTGCGCCTGACGGAACATGCTCATTTTACGCCCGCCCAGCTTCCATGTCGACACCATATATACTCTGTCATTTTCGGTGACGAAGCCGCAGATCTCGCACCGCCGCTCCTCGGACTTTTCGTCCACCATGTTCGGCCGCACTACCGCGACTTGGCCACCCCAATTAAAGCTTTCCACTTCCCTCTCCGATGCCTCTAGATCGCTCTTTTTACCTTGTTAAGCAGTTCATGAAGATCGGACATCCCGCCTCCGACCCGCTCTAGCCCACGGGTTAGCTCTTTTTGTACCGACCGCGCATAGGATCCGACAGCCCGTAAATACCTTCTCCAGCCCTGTAAGTGTCTATACGACCGATCGTCACCCATTTTTGCCAAAGCATCCTGTACGTTATCTGGAACTATTTTTACCAGATTATCAAGGGCAGCGCCAACAGCTTCGTTAGCTGCTACAGCATAATTCTCCGCCTCCGGCGGATTTTCCCGAAAACTATACTCCATACCAGCTGTCGGCCTATCCACTAACGCAGAGAGCCTATCTCCTGGCATTGTCCCGTCGTGCAATTCTTTCGCCAATTCCGGCAGTTCGAGCTTCGCCGCTACTTCAGACATGAGTAGCCGTAGAGACTTTCGAAGTTCGTTCCATTGCTCCGACACTATGCCTCTCCAGCCTCAGCATTCGGATCGGTAATTTCAAGCTGGCTCATGGCTTTCTTAACTGCCTTGATGACCGGGGCCTCGTCCTCTGGCTCGCCGCCCAGAACGTCTTCGGCGGCTTCGTGCGGGTCTTCGCCCGAGAGAAGCGCTGCCTTTGCTGCTGCCACCATTTTCTGGAAGCTGCCTTTTTCGCCCTCATTGGACTCTCCCATCCAGCTTTTCCGCGCAATGAAGTCGTCAACCTCTTCCGGGCTGTGGAGGACGAGTACTTCTTCGCTGGGTACGAGAGTTACTTCAATGTGGTCATCATAAAGGCGCGGGAGGAAGCTCTTGAAGTTTAGGTCTGCCGCGACTTTGGAGAGCTTCTCAAAGGCAGCGCTTAGGCCGGAATCAGAAGCTTCAACATCAGGTGAGTCCGAAGACTTCTCGGGCTGATCGGGATCGACCCGCTCTTTTTCGGAGTCGTCGTCTGAGCTGGAGCTGCCGGATCCTATCGCATTAGGCATTGCCTCAGCGAGCTGCCTAAGCATTTTAGCGACTTCATCAAGAGCCATTAATTCACCACTCTCCCTTTGCTAACCTTCCCCTGAATAGCGAGGTCCTGTTCCAGTGCGCCTTTTCCCCGTAGGAAGCGCTCCAATTCTTGATTCAGCTTGTGAAGTTTATTGTTTGCGTCTTTTGCATCACTCGCATACATCTTAAAACTAAGCTGAAACTCCATATCAGCCTGATAGATCGGATGCCGATCGCTCTCAGCCTGCATCGGTTTTGAGGCTTGAGGGGTGCCTAAAACCGAGACTGGACCCGAGATCATTCCGGCAGTGATAGACTCTTTCAGATCCTGAACGGAGCGCCGAACTTTGTTTAAGGCCATCGCTTGTACTCCAAGACTGACGGACTACGCTTCGTCCTCGTCGTGCTTCTCTTCGTCGTCATCGTCGTCATGGTGCTCCGGCTCCATCTCACCTTCCGGCTTCGGCTCTTCTGGGGCCATATCGCCCTCAGTCAGAGCACCGGTGATGGCCGGAATCACGCCCATAACGGCGTTGCCGCATTCGACGAGCTTATGGTCGATATGATCGGTCCACTTGTCGTCGTACATAGCTTCAAGCGTGTTCTTGTGCTTGCTCAGGACCTTGACAATGTCGCCCAGCGCCTTCTTGGCCTGGTCTTCGACCTTCGAAAGCTCCTTGTGGAAGAGCTCTTCGTCTCTCTCCTGCATTTTCTTGAACTGCATGACTTCTTTCTTGATCCGATCGACAACTCGACCGACATCCATGCCTTCCTTGAGCATCTGACGGTACTTACCCATGTTATTTCTCTCCCCTCAATTTCTCTTTAAGGAACTTCTGGAAGCCAGTTACAAACTTTTTGACGAGTTCACCGTTCTTCTCTACCTGCGGCTCAGAGAATTCTACAAGCACCGCCGGCACCTTGCGCTCAATTGCGGATAACACGACATCGTTTGGCTTTTCGGCCTTAACGACAGCAACGTTCAAACCTTCCGCAATCAAGTACTTAGATAGATCATACACAATTTCTGAGTTATTTCCACCGTAACTAAGCTTTAACAGGAATAGATCGACGTCCCAAGGGATATCTAGCTCTGGAAAACTATGAACATCAAGGAGAAAGACGGCCCCGGCAAGCTCCTGATCAACAGCGTTTCTGAAGTCCGATCCACGAGCCTCAGGCCGGTTCATGTCCATGTCCATGCGGTTTATGTCGGCCTTGAATAGCTTTGGCATGACTTCAGATACGCTTAGGGACTTGTTGATTTCTTCGGCCACTCTTGCACAGACTACGTCGCAGGTGTGCTGGGCTACATCGACAGCCGACCGGCACGCCGCATGTGGGGCCGTAATCACGAGTCGCGGCTTAGTAAGCTGCCCAACCGCGCCTCGTAACTCCGTAGTGTACTGTAACAGATCTTCTAGTGCCATTAGCCCACGTGGTCCGAAAACTGGACCTCTATTTCAACCTCGCTCTTCTGACCGCGTTTCACGCTTACAGCTTCCTCGCGGGACCAGAAGATATTGCCATACTCTTCCCAATTAGGGTTGTAATCACCATATTCTTCAATTTCGACGTCGCGCTCTCGTATTCTTAGACGTTGCAAGACCCTCAGTTCTATGGCGCGTAGAAGACCAGGAACCAGCCTGTCTAGTTCGTGCCACTCAAGAGTGCCGGATTTATTTAACGGTCCGATCTCAAGCTTAACCAGCACGTGGCTTGTTATCATTCCCTCAAACTCATCGTAGTCATATCCGGTCGTGCCTATAGACATAATCTCGGCCGTATCTAGGATACGCGCCGGCGCTTTTGGTCGTCTGCTTGACTTTTTCTCTATGCCCACAGCTCACCAAAGTGTTCTAGTTATAGTTCCGCCGTGCGGACCAATAATCTTCTCCTCCAGCTTCACAAAGCCTTGAAAGTCGAACGGACGCTTGGCTTCAGCAGCTGGAACACCAGGGATTGCGATCGCTTCCATCAGTTGGGTTAAGCAGTGCCGGCATTCCCACAATACCAACACACGGTCTTCTTCGCGGGCCGTAAGGGCCGACATCGTCGAACCGCAGGAACAGGCGCGTATTTTCATGCTGGCATCCCCAATACCTTATTTCCGCGCCAGATCTCCTCGAAATTTTCTTTGAAGCTTTTTACAGCGTCTTCGTTCTTTATGACAACGAATGATTCGCGGTTTAACGAGGCGGCTGCTGTGCACCAGTCGTAGCTTCCATACACAACCGCCTTTGCGTCGACGATCATATAACGGTTTTTCTGAACCCCGGCGTGCTGGTCCAAAACCGCTGTAATACCACCTTCAACCAGTCTGTAAAGAACCGATGCCGGAGCCGGCCCCTGATCTTTGTCCATAATCACTCTAACATGCCCGCGTAACCGCTGGCTTGTCTGAATTACCGCGTCCGCGAGACTTGGCAACGTCCAGGCATGGACAGCGATGTCTAAACTGATTTGCGCCGCGTCCATGTAGGCTTTTAAGATGTCTTGCGGCAAAAACCCTGGCGTGAAATAAACTTCACAGTCGTTCTGTGGCAATTTCTTAACACCGGCCGCGTCAGCGTCTACGTACCGCCGCTCCTCACCCAACGACTGCACATTGTGCAGCTCGGGCCCGGTCTCAGTTAAAAGTCTAAGAGTAGAAAGCCATGTCATGATTACTTCGGACCCTTCTTTGCTACGTTCTCACCGCGCCAGGCCATCTCTTTTGCGAGATGCTTAACCACTTCCCAGGCCTTGGGTAGAGAACGGCGAACAATAGGGAACCAATGGCTCGCCTGCCGTATGAAATCCCCGTCATCGTGCGGCCACTCAATCTCAGCCGCCTTCATAACCGCTGGCAGATCAAGATCTAGTTCGTCCGCCTTACTCTTCAGTTCCTTGTACTTCATTACCAGATCCTGAACCTGCTCTAATAGTCGTCGGGTCCCTACCTCAGCGTCTATCGCTTCGGCTTTTCCAAGCAGACCCTGGATCTCAGAACCTGTTTCCTTAGTGTCGTCAAGCGCAACGCTCAGCAGCCCTATGGCGTCTTTAAGATCGGGGAGCGTTTCAGCCGGTACGTCCTCAGAGTCTTCCAAAGCCTGAAGAAAGCTTCGTACTAGTTCTATATTGTTAAGAACCTCTGCCAAGGACTCGTTAAGTTTGGCGCGTTTCGCCATCCTATCCCCCCTCTTTCCAGTAAGCCATCCAAGTTCGGCGGAGGACAACGGATCGGACTTAATTCCGAAACCCGTCGCCGGCGCACCGGATCGTGCAGTCCCCGTGTACTTTACCCCTTTTTCGTAATCTGGTAAAGCCTGATTTGGCTGCTCCGGATGCGGCGGCCAAAGCCAAGGGTTTACCTGATGTATTATCTCAGGCGGAACCAGGGCGGCGCCCTCTCCGACAAGTTGTCTCAGCTCTTTCACTAGACCCTTTATTTTCATACGTGATCTTGTACTAATTCGGCCTTCAGTTAGCTCCTATGCAGACCAGATCTTGCCTCGCCGATCTTCTTTTCCGTGCGCCTGTGTCGGATCTCGAGCTCTTCCTCACTAAAATCGACGGCCAGTCGAATCGATTTTACTAGGTCGTGGGTCTGCTCGCTCTGGATACCGCCGCTTTTGTACCCAACCTTTATAAGATCGAGCAGAACAGCCCGCTGCTCCTCACTTAGGAGCACATTTCTTCCTAGGTTTCCTTCTCCGTCCTTCGGAGCAGTCATTATAAACTCCCCTTATGCCGAGCTACCATCCACAATCAAACCAAGGCTAGCGACCGCCGTCAGAAGGCTGGCGAGCGCTGCGTTGCCACCTCTTGATCCAGTAACAGTTGGCTGAGATACGGTTGTTACTCCGTTCCATCCCATCTTTCCATCCCCATCGATCTGATACCGTGTTACCATGTTCGTCCTAAAAGTGATTCTGTGCGGCGAGCTAGTTTGAATGTTTAATCCATTCCCGAAGCCATTAACATCTATATTATGGGCATTGTGGATTAGCGTGGGTTCAAAGTCAGTTGCGCTAGTAGCAAGGGCGATCCACTGAGCGTAGTGGTGACTATCGCTCTCTGTATAGAAATTGAAGCCGGCAGCCGATCCGTCTGATTGATTGATGAGATCGAATGTTCCAAGGGCATTACCGCTGATTCCAAAAACAACCATATCGTCATAAACCGGAGGGCCGTTGAAATTATGCAGTTGATAGCGCCCACTCCCCGCCTTATGGAGGAGATTCAGTGCGACGCCATTGTTCGGGCCGTCTCGAAACCCCCAGGTGAACTGCTGCTGCGTCGTCCCATCACCATCGAATTTGAAAGCCATCTCACTCGAACCACCACCGGAAACCATAAGTAGGCCGTCATCGGCAAAGAAACCGACGTCGGCGTAGGCCGAGCTGGTGATTCCGATGCTGCCAGTATGGCCGTCATCTCTCACAAAATCGACTTCCGCCGTCGCGCTAGTCCCAGCTAGTGGATTAATCACGATCATTCGGACCGAGTCATTTATCTCACGCTGGATCTGGAGTTGCTCAGGGTGAGAAGCGTTGTACGGCGTTGCGACGGTGTCACCGACGTATAGCGTCTCGTGAAACCAATTTCCCTGGACCTGTCCGTTCTGGATAAACCGAATCGGGAAATCGTCATTCGTCCCGAAGATAGTTAAGACCCCGAAACTGTCTCCCCCATGGTGGAAGGCGTTTACGTCGGTTCCGCCAAGCGTCGTAGGATCGATCCCTATGACAGTCGTCCCGCTTCTCTTGAACAGGAATCCGTCTGGAATAGCTGCAATATCTAGCGTGGTCGGACCGCCCGTTTCAATTAGTTTAGTAGCCGGACCGCCCCCACCTCCAGAATCACCGGAGTGCGGCGCGATTGTTGCCCAAACATTATTAGTATCATCATAAAATAGACGCACCGATTTGCCGGCCGCAACCGGTAAATCAGCCCCAGTATCACAGGCAATCTGATTTCCTGGCAGCGAGAAGCTGCTCATGTTAGCCAGCGTCATGGTGAATACGCTGTCGTTGATTAACTCAATCTCACGACTCGTTATCCCGGGTTTGATTCCGGTAATTGATACACTAGCGGATAACTGAATTTGAAACAGTGAGCCGTTTCGAACATCAAGATTATCGATTCGCGTAGCAAATGGACCATACAACATCGGAATCCTACCGATGTTTCTAACACCGATTGCATCAATAAAGCTGGGGGTTTGTGAAAAAAAGACATCACCCATATAGCGCCCTAAGTCAAAACGTAGGTATTTGACATCGTCCTCAGCTCCACGATTCTCTTCTTCGTTTAGGTCTGTAGCGTAACGTCTCCACCAAGTACGTAATTGATCGTAGCCACCCGATCGCCTACAACAGTAACATGCAGGTGGGTTCCGACAATTACTGCTGCGAATGTCGAAGCAATGTGGCCAACGCTGGAGTCCACTGGCGTGAATCGCTGCGCATTAATCGTGTAAACAGAGCCGTTCGTAACAACTCCGATATCACAGTGAACTCTCTGGGTCTTGGTAAAATCACCCAGTGTGGCCTGGATAGCCAGATCAAACCCGGCCGCAAGATCGACCGATCCTAGATCGTAATCAAGAAGGACCACCGTCGAGGTGGAATCGGTGGTTACTCCGCTACCGCTGATGGTACTATCATCAGTACTAGCGCCAGTAACAGTTAGATTTCCGTTTATTGTAAGGTTGCCAGCAATAACGGAAGGAACAACCCAGCTACCGGTTCCATTCAGAAACTTCGTCGCATCGGCCGGAAGCTTTGGCGTAAACCCGTGCTGACTAGACGACACATTCAGCGTCGTAACATCCGACAGACTGATCTTCGTCTCATCTATCTGCGCCCACTGAAGACCGGTTGTCTGTGCCGATTCCGCGAAAAGCGCCCAGTTATTCGTTCCGACAGGAAGCCTAGTCGACGTCGTCGAGTATACAAACAGATCGCCTTTTGTCGTGACCGGAATTAGAGCATCAGCATAACCCTTCGTTGTAAGGTCTGCCGTGTTGACCGGCGTGTTTCCCCGTATATAACTTGCAGCAGGAAGCGTGGCGATACCAGTGCTCGTATAGTTCAAAAACCAATCAAGAGCGTGGCTTCCGCCGGCACCCATTGCCAGACCTGCTGTAGACAGGTGAATAGCAGCGTTGGCGTCTCCTGGTAGAACCAAGAGAGCAACATCAGTGCCGGCAAGTTCTCCGATCGGATCAGCAAAAGATCCTATATTCTGAGCCCCAGCATTTGTCGGTGTTTGGTTTCCGGCAGTATCGAAAACCCAAAAAGAGGTGCCGCCAACCATAATCTTAACTTTATGAGCATCCAGCGACCCGATGGCCTGATCGGAGCCGATCGTATCTCCACCATGGTGCCAGGCGTTTGTGTCAGTTGTTCCTGTCCCGCCGTTATTAACTAGGCCCGCATTCGTGATCTGTACTACGGATCCGGAACTGTCTTCGTAGAAGAACTCAGTCCGACCACCGACGGCTTTGCCGTACAGCTGCCCGGAACCAGAAATTGAGATTGGGTTTGCCCCCATATCCGGGAAAACAATTGGCAGCCCTTCGCCGTTCCTATTTGGAACAACCTGTACGGTCATAAAAGTTCTCCGATTACATCGCCATGGTCAGAGTTACTTGGGCGCTAGTCCCGGTAATTCCGGTGACATTTCCACGAGCAAACAACCATGAGGCGGCACTAGCAAATCCATCCGCCGCAATTGCGGGGCCAAGGATAAGTGAGATGGTTCCGAGCAATAACCACGTGTTATTGTCGTTAGAAACCTCGATGTTCACTGCCGCAGTACCGGCACCCGAGCCAGTAATCCCGGTCAGATGGAACGTTCTACTCGCCCCATCCAGCCGAAATGAACTGCCGGGCCCTGTGATAGTCTGTCCGCTTAGAAGTAGTGTCGCAAGCATAATTAAGTCAGGAATGGCGGGACCTGGGTGTCGTCGTCATCACGCACCTGGTCCTTACTCCGCCCTTCTTCCTCCCTCCAATACCGTTCTTCTTCCTCATCATCACCCCAGATGATATCACCCGCTTTTTTGTGCTTAGAGTCTACTGGAATGTACTGCTGCTCCCGTTCCTTATCCCCGTCAGTAAGCCCCATCATGGGCTCAACTCCGCTAATCTGCGAGCCTCCTTTGGTGAACTTCTGGGAAAGCGAGTACGTCAGAGCACAAACTGCATCCGAAACATCTTTACTGAAGTCAGCAGGGTGGTCTACTTTCCTACGTTCCCAGTCTATTTCTAGGCGCTTCAGCTCCTCCAGCAGAACCGGGTATTCATATACACTCAGTCTACCCTCATAGATCGTTCCTTTCAACAGCTGATATGGCGCCATTGATGTATCCACTGATAGCAGCTCTGCCTGGTACCCTTTCAATCGGTACTGCTGCAGGCTGTCAGCGGACTGGAAAGAGTCTAAACAGACCTTGTGAATTGGGAAACCACGATCACTAAGCTGGTATATCAGATTTCGCACGTCGCCGAAATTGATCTCGCCACCCTTCGGAGGAACTATTCTCAGAACAAAATCGACCCAAATTAGAGGAGAATCTTCTTCATACTTCTTACCCTCTTTGTCTTCTCGAACGACCTTGCGGAAGCCGGCAACGCAACCAACGGCCACTCCTGTGGCGTCCCCGGATAAGGACGGATCGATTGCCGCATATCTAATCGCATTCGGATGATGGATTGGTTCCATCTCCCCTTGTTCGTTCTTTCGAACCAGTTTGCTCCAATCGAACCGCCCGTCAAGTGACGGATCCCACTCATCGGTTGTAAACGGGTGCTTTCGTTTCTTGTCAACAATCCCGAAAATCTTATCACGGCTTTGCAGAAACGTGGAAATCGTTACAACGCTTACGCCGGCCAGATCTCGTAGACTGCCGTTCAGATCGTCGTCGAAGCGTCTCCGGAAATCGATTGGCACATCAACAAGCCGCTCCCCGTCTTTTAGCTCGACCAGTTCGTTTGGTTCAAGGATTCTTGGTTTTTGACCGCCGACACCTACATAGACTTTGAAACGTTCCTTCGAGTAGCTGTCCGGTTTTACATCCCACAGAGCCAGATCCATCACATAGACCTTGGGGTCATCGGCAGCCTGGCGAATCCGCTGTTCAGTGAAATCGTCCGGGGCAACGCGCGACGAAACCAAGATTAACAGTCCGGGCATGTTGCCACGACTGAGAAAGCGCGACTGCATACGAGCTTTCAGAGCGTTGTACAGCTGCTCTGCTCGACTATAGAAATGGTGCCGTGCTTTATTTGCCTTGCTGACCTGTCCACGTAGAAAGTTGGTCTCGTCGACGAACGCCGAAACGACGTTCAAACCTAGAATCGAGCTATCGGTAGATTCACCGCCAAGAACAATGATATTACCAGGAAACCTAAGTTCATCTTTTCGCTGCTCCATGCCGATTTCTTTGAAGTACGGCGATAGCCCCAGCTTATCGGAAATTCCCTCGAACACCACGCGCTGGGCTGTGTCCTTACGAGCAGACAGGTTGGCGATGTGCAGCTGAGATCCCGAGGCCAGTCCGTATGTCTCGGCAGCATTTCTTAGGCATGTCATCTGGTAAATGACATAGGTCAGTACGCAGGTCGCGAAGAAGCTCTTTCCGTAACCAATACTGCCTGTCATTATCAGTTCTTCATAATTCCCTGAAAACAGATTTATGAAGTGCTGCTTCAGCTTTGGGAACATTCCAATGCCGACCTCCCCAAGATAGTACGGGTCTTCTAGGAAGGTTATCGGATCAACTGGTATGCGATTGAATTCAAGTTGTTCGACGGCTTGAACTAACGTCGGGCCCTGTAAGCGCGGTCCGTCTCCCTGGATCTCCTGCATCATCGTCTGCAGAGCGATCCGTTCTTCGGGCGTAAGCTTGGCCCAGTCGGCCTCGAACTCCTTCTGGATCTCCGCTTCCGTCCGAGTTGTAACCCATTTTCCGTCAACGAACCGGTTCATTACAGGCCCGTCGCGACCACCTGAATGCTGGCAGTATCCAAGGACGTCGAAATATACAGCGAATCAATCCGTCCGCCGATCACGGTCGTAGAGAGAACCTGAAACGGCGTGTTTCCTGTCCCATTCAACTTTACGGTGATCTCGGTATCGGTGGTCAGAAAGACCTTACGCGTCTGTCCAGCTCCACCAGCGAAAATGACTGCGTAATCGATGGTACTTGGATCCAAATCGACGTTGATTGCCGTGCATTCAGCTGAGGCGATAGATTCCTTGAAGACTTTTCGTACATCAGAGGAGTTATCGTCCGGATCGTCGACCCGAAACTCTCCCTCAAATCGCATGAATTTGCCCATTACATCCCCCTTATCGACTCTTCCGGTAGATCTTGCTCTGAGCCCCGCGAGTATCGACCTCTACGATAGACTCACCAACGGAGACGGAGACGCCGCCATCCATTTCAATACCAGCCACCGCGCCCTCTACGATAGAAACTTTATTGCCATCGCGGCTCATCTGAGCCACGATCACGCGCTCTTGATTCTGCAGCTCAAACGCGCCGCTCACCATTTTCCAGCCGCCGCCACGTAACGCCGCCTCTTTTTCAGACCAGGCGCCCATGCCGATGATTTCATGCAGCGTCTTGTCTACAAAATCGTTCTTTATCGCTTCCTGCACGTCTTGACGAACTGATGTTCCGCCCCCGCGTACCAGACGATTAAATTCCTCTTTCCCAGGAATCAGCCCTTCAAATTCCTTGGACATCGTGTTTCTAACGTCGGCAGTGACAGCTTCTCTCTTACCGGCTGGGGCTATATTGATCTCCTCCGCACAAAGTTTGGCGATCTCCCTATGAATTTCCACCAGGCGGTCGGAGATTCTGGTCTCCTCCTCCGTCAGTTGCTGGTCTATTTCCTGGAGCTTTTGGATCTGCTCCTTTGTCCGGCTGTGCGCTGATTGAATTTCCTCCTGCTCCAGCTTGAGCGCTCCCCTCTCCTCCAGCAGCTCCTCCAGTGATTTTCTGGACATTCTGTATCTCCTTCTTGTCCGCCTCCTGCTTGAGGACGTCCTTCCCACCTACCTGAACCAATTTTGACATTGCCGACAAGATCTTACGACGCGATTCGGGGTTTGACAAGATATCCTTGACACCCTTCCGCTCGAATTTAGATTCGACCTTCTTTGACTTATCAGCCACCAGCTCGGCTTCAATTACGTTCTTTGCGACCTCACTAGGAACCAAACCAGTTAACATCAAGATCTTCATCTTGTCAGTTTCAATGGCCCTGGCGGTGTTCAGAAAGGCATTCTTAGCTTGTGGCCGATCGGCCTGGTGATACTGCACTACCGCCTCAGCCCCCAGCATTTTCAGTTTTTCAACAGTCTCTGCGATCTCTGAAATTGGGTCCATATGCGTGATGCTCGCACGACTTGCCCTCTTCAGCTCCTTTGCGTCATTCAGAATCGTGTTCCGGTGCACATTCAACATCTTTGCGATTGTCACCAGTGGCATGCCGCGAAGCATCATCTCGCCGACCATGTGCCGGCGTTGCTCAATGGCCTCTCGATCCCCTTTTAAGGGGAACGGCGCAGGATTGGCACCGCTAGGGACGGCCATTATGCCTCTTTCTCCGGCCCTTCGGTCTTCATCGTGCTCCTCATAGAAGAGCCCATCTGACCAGACAGCTTGGCCGAGTGCCGGATGTTCTCAGCTTCCCGCGAAACGTAGCGCTTAGGGGCAGACAGACCGTGTCGTTCAAAGGCCTTCGCAACTTTAGAGTACTCATTTACGCGGACAGTCACCTTCTTGCCGTTCCTCTTAACCGCAACGCCCTCTAGCTGAAGGATATTTTCGATGCTTTCGGCCACCTGCTCGTGAGGCCACTCAAAGGTCATATTGATGGCCAGGGCCTCCAGCTCTTCCTTCTCAAGTTCTGGGCGTCTCCGCTTAGGGACCAACGGAGCCCGCTCACCTTCGCGTGATAGGAAGTCTTTACATACCTTCCAGACCTCTGCGACGTCTTCCATGTCCAGAAGCTTATCAATGGCGGCCCGCTCCCACTGACTAACAGTCTGGCGGTTCGACTTCATGATCTCAGCAACCGATCGCAGATCTAGCGGCTTATCACCGCCAAGTCCGAATCGGAGAGTTAGCACCTGCTTCGAACGAGCATCTAGCTTGTCAATTGCCGCCTTTAGCTTCGTTTTGCACTCTTTCGGCAGCTCCTCGGAAGCCGAAACTGCAGCCGCCACATCTGTGGGTGTAGGCTCGTCTTCGCCGCTCCCCATACCATGGCCGCGCTCCCGATAAATCTTACGTGCCGCCTTGGTCAATTCGGTTGACAGCACCCTGGAAATCCAGTTGCTCAGGCTGCCTTTTGCGGGATTATACGACGGCAGCACCTTTTGTAGGAACATCATAGTCGCTTCGCCGAACAGCTCATCTTCATCAGTCTTCGGCATGTGCGAGTTTGCAGCGACTTTGTGAACAATGCTCTTTAGCCAGCCCTCGTACTTTTTGAAAAGCTCCCCCTGAGCCGCCTTATCTCCGTCTTTGGCCTTCGAAACGAGAGCAAGGACTTCCGGCTTTTCCGAGGACACGTGGTGTGGTTGATCGGCCTCCTTTAGGCCGGCATAGTTACGGAAAAAGCTAACATATTCTTGTTCGGACTCAAAAACAGCAGACCCTTCTTCGCCCTTTTTCTTTTTCTCAGGCTCCTCGGGTTCTTCGTCTCCCGGCTCCTCTTCCTCTTCCTCGTCTTCCTCTGGTTCTACTGGAGCCTTGGCTGTCTTTGGACCATGGAATGGCAGGCGGATATCCGCACCACCAGGGTTGTAATTCTCAGTTACATTTGGCTTACGGTTCCGTCGGATCGCCTCGTACACGCCCTCTAAGACAACCTCCAAGTGAGTACGGACCGCCGGCGGAATGTTCCCCCACTCAAACTTAGAATAGGCGTCAAGCTCTTCCCCGTCGTACCCAGCTCGTTTCAGGAGGTCTTCGCGGCCCTTCTCACCGATTGCATCCCAATGAGACTCAAACTTCTCCTGGGCCTCTTCGTGCTGCATGTCTTTGTCGTTTTCCATCTCACACTGACACTCCGTCTTGAGCAGATCCTTAATTAGCTCTTTTTCAAGCCGAACCGCGTCTACCCGCTTGTCGAATTCATCAATAACAGTCCCGTGATCGTCCACCACCTGCCACTTATTGCCGGCTGTCTGCTCAATCTTATAAGGTGAGGTGTGCTCTTCACCAACGACCATGCCCATCGTCGGTTCAGCCTCGGCCCCAGGAATCTCCATTGTCATATCGTACAAAGCATCGGCTAGATCGTCCGACTTCTTGTACTTCATCAGATCCGTCAAAAAGCCGACCTTCTCAACAGGTTCCAGACCAAGACGCGTAAAAGCGTCCTTGATCCAGCCGCGCGCCGTCTTGATATCAGGCTGCTCTTTTTTAATCTTATCAGCCAGTCCGCTGAAAGCCGTAGCAGCTTCCTGGCTCACTTCCTCGTAGAACGGGGCACCGTACTCGTCTTTACCCTGTTCCTTGGAAATAACGCGGAACGGCCTAGGAACGCCTCCGATGTTTACAGACATCGTGGCTTCGGCAAGCTTCTTCTTACGGTTAGAATCCACTATATCCTCCCTTACGGATGGCCGTGAACGGGTCTAGCTGACCCGCCAGTAGCCATCTCTGGTTTTATGCCCTGGATCGGATCAGTCGACGCAGATACGTACGCACCTATCATCTCTTTAAGTCCGGTCATAGCCCAGGCCAATCTCGAAACACCTGGATAGTCAAGGCCCTGCTTGAGTCGCGCCCAGGCGTTTTCTCTTAGCTTCTCGTTATGAATAACACCGTGGACTGTCTCTGCGCCACGGTCATATCCTGGGAATGACATGTACTCGGTCTTTGAAGACGTCTGTGCCAGATTGTCTAGAATCTTGAACAGATCGGCCATTGCGGCGTTCAGCACACTGTCTTCCATCCGTTTCTGCTTATTTGGGAAGTCGGCGGCCTGTATCAGCTTGGCAAGATCCATCTGGATAGCCTCTACGCGGTGACGAAGATCGTCGAGCATTCCCTCGTTCATGGCCATCCTATACTCCAACACCGTAGCATAACACGGATTGACTGAAACGGGAACCCCAATTTAGCGCCCTGCCTAATGGCCTTCGCAAATAGCTGCTTTTATTGCGCTTAGTGCTTCGGCCATTTCCCGGCCCCAAAACCCGGCCCCCTGGCGTGGTACAGCGTTGTCAGTCCACATAGATTTACGCTTCGGCATAGGATTACCAGCAGGCGGAAATTGGGTTCTAACAGCCCCGATATTAGCTGCGCCCTCTTCCTTTTCCTTCTTAGGCAGCCATTCTTTAGGCGGCCACGGACCAGGAACCTCGGGGGACGGTTTCATTCCGTACTCAGTTGCCGCTGGACCGATCGGAAAAATAGCCACCAGGCCCTCAAGGTCTAGTCCGGCCCTTTTGACAAGTTCCCCAAGCCTAGATAGGTCGATTTTCATTCAGTCGTATTTTACCGCCTCACCGCCGGCGTCGCCAGTAGTCTTTTCGGTAGCTGGCTGCTCAGCTCGTATCCTAGCAAGTTCATGGTTTATGGCGTTGCCTAGGAAATCATTGGCGTTACCGCCTGCCGCCTTGATCTGGTTCACCATCAGCGAGATCGTCTCTTCCATATCTTTATCCATCTGTAGCATCAGATGCATGCGGCTTTTGTGCATGAAGAAGATATACGACGCCGCTACGGTCTGTCCGAACTGCCCGAAGATTTCGTTCACAATATAAGACAGATTATCGACCATCTGAACTTCATTTTTCGTGTCACTTAACATTTCTGCAACTTTTGCGTTTGTCTTCGCCTTTTCCGCAACCAGCTGTCTGTGGAATTCTTGTTCATCAAGAAAGCCCATTTTCTTAGGCAGTTCTGAGGGCGTCGCACGCTGATCCGTAACCAGATCATTAACTAACTTGGTGAACTTTACGCGATCCAGCTCACCACGAAGCATGTTCCTACGGACAGTCTGGATCTTTTGCTCACCCTCGTCCCAACGGTCCTTGATCACGACTGGCAGCGTCGCCATGCCGAGGGCCTGTGCAGCCTTGTACCTGTGCTCGCCGTTAACGATCCTATACTTCCCCCCATCGATAGGAACAACGATCACCGGCTCATCAAACCCGTTTTTGGTAATCTCAGAAACCAGCTGCTCCAGCATTTCCTGGCTCATCTGATTCGGATTCCACTCGTTAGCCTCGACGTCCGTTATCGGTACCTCGAAGGCCCCCTCCCACTTTTTTGGTTCAGGCGGTTTTTGGCTTTCCATTTACGATAAACTCCTCTTGTTTCCTAACAATTTCCGGCCACGCCGTCTTCAGCTTAATCATCGAACTTACTAATGGTTCAATCTTATTTAGGTGGCAGCGATGACAGAGCGATATTAGGTTAGTTAGCGCATTAGCCTCTTCAACAGACATTTTTTAAGCTTTTTATACAGCTTAGATACGGAATTTTATGATGGACATCGAGGCCGCGTCGCATTATCCCTACAAGCGACTCGGTCTCCAGCATTCCGCACATCCGGCACGTAAAGTTATCACGTAGTAGTGCGGCGGCACGTTGGGCCTCCCAATTCCACCCTCGATTATCCACGTGCCCGCCCTTCCAAGCCGGATTTCTTTTTCCCTTTGTGGTTTCTTTCTTTCGCTTGTTTCGGCATATCATAGAGCAGCACTCGCGGTTGTGAGATGCCGGCTGCGCCCAGAAAACGGTACCGCATATTACGCATGGCTTATACTGCCCCTTCCGAGTACCGTGACCGGGTCGCCACTCTGCAGACCAGTACCCGTTTTTCAACTGTTCACCACATCCGCAAGCGCATAGTCTTGGAGGAAACTTACAGGCCTCAGAGCAGTACTGCTGGTTCTTAGCGCATATTTTAAATGGCTTATTGCAGCGCTTGCAGTCACGATCTCCGTCTAAGACAAGTCCAATACTGCGAGTGGCAGAATTAAAGCACGCACGACCGCAGTAACGTCGACCCGGCTTCTTGTTAGAGATGCCTTTACCGCATAATCTACAGACAGTGGCCGGCGCCTTATTTTGTGCCGCCATCAAGTTCCTTCAAACACGAGTCTATAGCCTTTTTCAATCCATCCAGGATTGTTATTTTACGTTCCTTTAGCACTAATGCAAGTGCATCAACTTTATTCTTTAACTCCGTGTCCATACGGACCATCATCTGCATTTTTTGTTTCCATATAAAAAATAGAAAGTCATAAGGAACCGTTTCACCGTATTCCTGAATCAGAGTTCGTAAAACAAAGCTGAGATCATCTACGGTTTCGATCTCCTTACGCGTTTCGTCCAGCCCCTCGGTGACCTTCTCGGCCTTCTTCTTTTCCGCGTCGAGCATTTTCTTTGCAAGAGCGGGGTCAACTACTGCCTGGGTTGCAATTGCCTCCGGCGATCCGTTTGTACGACGAACAATCTCACCAACGAGCTTGTTAAATTTCTGTCCGTCAAGCTCACCGTGAAGCATGTTACGCCTAACTGTCTTAATCATCTGCTCTTCTTCGGACCAGGTTGCTTTTACAACAACAGGCACTTCGGATAATCCGAGGACAGCAGCAGCGCGGTAGCGGTGTTCGCCGTTAACAATTCGGTACTTCCCACCATCAAGCGGAGAGACAAGAATCGGCTCATCAAAACCATCTCGCTCGATCTCAGTTACAAGCTGGTTAAACATTAAATCCGACATAGCCGAGGGGTTCCAAGAGTTCTGGACAAGATCCGAGATAGGCACTAGGAGAGCACCTTCCCACTTCTTTTCATTCATAATACGTTCTCCGTGGTATTCATTACGAGGTTCGCCACTGGAACCATCTGGGCTCCGTCCCAGCTTATTTTCTTATCGTTGTCCACAAGCTCTCTCCTACTGAACGTTGTCTAAGGAAATCGTAAACTCTGTTCGGTCTATAAACGTAATTACTAGGTCGCTTCGCTCATTCTTACCTACGGTTCGCACCGGCACCATCAGGTTTGCACTTAGCAGCTTCTCAAGAATACGACGCTGCAAACCCGATGTCAGCGGTTCAAACCGGAATTCCTGTAACAGCTCTAGTATCTCAGTACGCTGCCCGTCATTCATAACTCACCGTCTAAAGGAATCCCTCATTTTCCAAAACATCAACAATCTTAGCAGCCACATTGGTTCCGTATGGGTTCTTCCAGTCACGTGGCCCCTGGTAATGACGCATAATTTCTGATACAAACTGCTCCTCTTCCACCTTAGCGATATCCACAATAATGTTTGCCCCGCATTCCACAGTTTCTGGACGCTCAGTGCTTCGACGAAGCGTAGCGCACGGCACGCCTAGCAACATAGTCTCTTCCTGAACACCGCCGCTATCGGTAAGAACTAGACTCGCCTTTCGCTCGGCGTCTAGAAACTCCAGGAATCCCATCGGATCTACTAGCTGCAGATCTTTGCTCGGCACGAGCTTCTGCCTGGCCCAAACTCTTGGATGAACTGGCCACACAACAGGAAGTCCTATCGCTTTTTGTAAAGCGGTCAGATACTGCATCATGCGGCCGAAGCGCAACGGATCATCGACGTTTTCTACCCTGTGTGCGCTGAACAGAACGTACTTATCCGGTGCTTTAAACCCTGTTGCACCATTTTCCAGCTGCTTCAAGCCCCAGGCTACAGAGTCGGCAATCGAGTTTCCAGTTACAAATACACCCTCATCGGTTCCTTCCGATGAAAGATTATCTTTCTGCAGATCGGTAGGCGCCATCAAAACATCTGCCATTCCATCGATCAGAATCCGACCGACTTCTTCAGGCAGGCTCAGATCACCACAGCGAAGGCCGGCCTCAACGTGGATCAGTTCCAGACCAAGACCCTTGGTAGCCATTCCGGCAGCCGTCGCCGATATGGTATCACCGTAAACGATCACCGCCTTCGGCTGGAGACGTCTAAGTAACTTGGTAGTATGCTGGTATACGGTTCGTACCCGTTTGTCGCCGCCTGTCACATCCTGCGGCAATGTATGGAACGGCCCCATGTTAAGTTGTTCAAGAAAGATCTGATCCATCTTCGTATCGTAGTGCTGCTTCGTGTGTAGCAGAAACATGTCCGCGCCCCTCCGTCTCAGCTCGGATACAATGGGAGCAGTCTTGATCAGATCAGGTCGATAATCGGGTGCCAACGCAGACAGCGATCGTCATTGACACCCAACCCCCTTCCTACTCCGCCATTCCGCAGGAGTCCGCGCGCCCTTGCTCGAGTTACACGGCCCGCAGGCCACAACGAGGTTACTCACAGTATCCTTGCCTCCTCTACTAACGGGCAGCCTGTGATCAAAACCCAGCTTAGATGTTGCTCCGCAATAAACACACGATCTTCCATCGCGCGCCAAAACTGCTGCGACAACATCTCGGGGATAAAGCCATGAACCGCGTTTTTCGCGGTAACGCTGTTTTATCCCCTTTCTAACATCTGGATTCTCAATATTATAGAGTTTTTGGTACTCTCGCTCTTCGGTTCGTCTCCGCTTGTGCTTCTCCTGAGAACGCACTAATTCTTTCTCACGGTGTGTCCAGTAATACTTCTTTTTGATACCGTTCGATCTTGCCCTATTACATTCGACCCATCTACGGTTAGTCTCTGCGCATCGGTCCTTGTTATCTTTATACCACTCGCGCATACCAGCATTCATGCGCACCTTATTATTTTTATAGTACGCCGCCATATAATCCCGCGTACACACCCGGCACCAGTTCTGTAACCCGTCTCTAGAAGTCTTGCGTGGCTGAAAAGCACTGAAATCTAAACTTTCTTTGCACTTTAAACAGGTTTTGGAACAAACTGCGATTGTCATCTTATTCTCTAATTAGACGTCCGGTATCGACCGTGTCCTTCCATCCGTATCTATGCTCAAGCATCAGTTTTGTCTCATAGAAACTGGTTCCACGCGCAAATGGGACCGTGTCGTAGTCCTGTTCTCCGTGGCGCTCAAAATCAAAGGTTGTCTTTCCCCAGCGCGTAAGACCACCTGCCTCTTCCTGGATGTTGAAAGAGGTTTTCTCCATGCCGCGCACGCGGTTGTCCAGCATGAACGGGAGATCATCGGCCGTGACTTCTTTTTCCTTAGCCCAGCGGGCGTCTTCTTCCTTAATCCGCTCCATGAAGCTGACCATTCGAGCTTGGTTGTCACCTCGCTTTAAGATCACAGGCTCGAAATAGGTCTTAAACCACTCGTCCCACTTAGCTTTTGCAGCATGGTAGTCCTTGGCAATCGCCTTGATCGCTGTTACAGCCTCTTCCTCGTTGCGAACCAGCCACGGGTAGTTCGGGCCGAAAAAGTCCCTCGACCACGGCTCGCTCTTAACAACACCCATAACCCCGCTGATCGTTGCTTCAAGCATGCTATACGGCATGCCCTCTTCCATAGACCAGCTCATGAAAACCTGCGTCTCTCGCAGTTTCTTCCAGTACTCTTCTCGAGCTGGCGTCTGAAGACGAATGAACGGGAATAGCATGCCGTCATCGACCTGAGAATTCGTCATTACGCCAAACGTAACATTAGGAATGGTCGTAAATGCATATCGGAAGACATCGAACACGTTGTCAGGTCGTCTCTCGGTTTTATCGAGGCGCTGAGTGTAGGCGACTTTTAGCACGTTCGTCGGCTCCGGTCGCTTAAACCTGGCGTCCATGTCCAGGGTGGGCATGACGAAGCTTACAACTAACTTCTTCTGCAGCAGTTCGATCATCGCAGGAGATAGATAGTTTCTGGCCTCCTTCATGATGCCGTCAACCTCGTGCTGCGTCTGAACCCAGACCTCATCAGCGCATAGATAAGCGCCAAGCATTACACTCTGCCCCTCCGGCCAGCCATTCCATACGTGGACCGTCTTCTTATAACGGACCAGCGGTAGAGGCTCCAGTACTAGAAAGCGCTTCTTTCCGGCCTTTCCAGAGTACTGCTTCATGTGCGGGACCTGAATTGCCCTCGTCGTCAGACAAACATCCCAATCCCAGATATCGCCCCAGTAAGCGAACTTCTTGCACCACTCTTCCCGCAGTCTGAAGTATTCCTTATACCGATCGCGGCTAAACGGCACCTCAACAAGCTTAATCCTGGGGTCATCGGGCATACCATCCCTATCCCAATTCTTGTCATCAGCAGGCGGCACTTCGTAGTACGCAAAGGTTCCAGGAACCTTGTCCAAGGCGTTCTTTGTTAAGACCTGGAAACAATAGTTCGTAGCGCATCGCTTTAGTGACTTAGACGTGTATACGGGATCAATTAACAGTTTGATATGTCACCTCTACGCCGTTCGATAACTCCACTCGTCCCGAAGCATGTCCTTAAGACCTAACTTAGGCTCCCAGCCAAGCCGCGTCTTCATCCACTCCGTGTTACCTACAAGTGTGTGCGGATCTCCAGCACGGCAAGGTCCTACTTTTGTCGGAAGCTTCTTTCCAGTCACCTGCTCCGCCGATTTTATGATCTCACGAACGGAGTAGCCGAGGCCGGTTCCTATGTTGAACCTCTCAATACGATCAGAGAACAGGCCGAGAATCGCCCGCTCGTGTACTTCGATCAAGTCGTTCACGTGAACAAAGTCTCGAACCGGCGAACCATCTGGCGTCGGGTGGTCCGTACCGTTGATAAATAATTCAGGCTTTTGGCCAGTGGCTACGTCCATGATAGTCGGAAACAGGTGATTATCATTAGGACGGCGCTGGCCCCACCATTTACCACTCTTATCTTTGTATGCGCCGGCTACGACGAAGTAGCGAAAGATCACCGCAGTACGGTACATTTTATCGGCCTCAATCCGCCACTCTCCAGCCAGCTTTGTTTTTGAGTACATGCTTACCGGACCGACCGGACTGTGCTCTTTGAATCCGTCTTCTGTAGCGAAGTTCTGATCGTACACACCGCCAGTCGAACTGAAAATCAGCCGTCTAGTCTCAGCTCCCGGCCAGCACATTACGGCTGTAAGACCGCCGATGTTGTTCGTCCAAGCCTGGTGCGGGAACTGCTCAGATAAGGCTGGATTCGACATCGCGGCCATATGAACCACCACCTCAGGATCAGTGGCTTCAACCAGCTTTACGGCTTCTTGTGACATGACGTCACATTTTATGAACCTAGAGTCATCGACCACGGGAGGCGTAGAGCCTGAGAAATTATCTAACCCCCAGACGTCATACCCCTTATCCCGCAGATACGCCCAAAGCGCGCTGCCTAGATATCCGGCTGCACCAGTAATAAGGATGTTCATTCGGTCTCCGGATAAATGTCTTCCTTCAACCGCTGGATCAGTGTATCAATACCGAACTTCTGGAGGTTAGCGCCCAGATTGGAATCGGTGAACCTCACAACTAATCTTATCTCGTATCTTTCGTCGTCGGTTTGTAGCTGTATATACCGCACTTTTGGACTATGATCTTCGAAAGTGCCCTCGCCGCCTTCCATTACCGGCCCCCTATCTGTACGCGAATGCCAGGCCCAGCCGCAATCCCCGCACTCATTCAAAAACAGCGTTCCTTCGACCTGCTGTCCTGAAATGTTCAGAGATCCGCAAACCTGACACTCTGGTTTCACAGTTACTTAAATCTCCATGGCAGCAGCTCACGGCGAACAAAAAGCATCAGTCCATACCCGTCTTCCAAACAGGCCACCTTTCGGAAGTGGGCAAGACAGAACTCTGGGGACATCACTTCCAGATAGTCCTTCAGACTCCTGATCATATCCGTCGGTCTTGAAGCGCGCCGACCCGTATCAACAATCTCTTCGCAGATAAGGGCAGC
>Ga0207149_1044_pt1 | contig 23643 bp, 13 predicted proteins | sample Alteio_BWMinHeat_31_FD_153563 | JGI IMG/M metagenome (GOLD analysis project Ga0207149, IMG submission 153563) | Enriched cells from forest soil in Barre Woods Harvard Forest LTER site, Petersham, Massachusetts, United States -... | ecosystem: Environmental > Terrestrial > Soil > Temperate forest >... | reverse complement strand
ACGCGAATCAGGATTTTTCTTAAGCTGGCGACAAACTTCAATGCCGTCCAGCTTGGGCATATTGATGTCAAGTAGCAGGAGGTCCGGCTGATGCTGGGCGAATAATTCCAGGGCTTCCTGGCCGTCGCCCGCAGTGATCATCCCATACCCTTGCGGCTCTAGAAAGGCTTCCATAAGGTCCCGGTTCGCAGGTTCATCATCCGCAATGAGAATGGTTGGTGGCATCAGAATTCTGTTAAATGCGTACATTAGTAACGATGAGATGAGGCGTCTATAAGGATACAGTTATTTTTGTGCTAACTCTTTACCAACCTGGAAGACTAGACCGCAACGCCCCGGGCCCCGTCAAAGCCTCCGGAGTCAATCGTCCACGCGATTAGCCGTGGGTGGGGAGTTTTCTCCCTTCAATCCGGATTCGTTATTCGACCAGAGGGAAACCTACACCTGGCGGCCTCAAAACGCGATGGGGCAGAATATGGACTGGGGCCTGGAAGAGGGAAGAAAGGAGACAGAAGTCAGTAGACGGGAACCAGGAGTCAGGAGTCAGGGGGCGGGAGGCGAGGATTGTGGACAGCACAAGCTGGGGTGCAGCGAGGCATTAAAGTTCCGGGCTGCGACGCCATTCACCTCGTTCTGGCGGCACTGGTTTGGCCGATCACGTAGCGCTCCAGCGCCGCCTGGGCTGAGGGCTCGGGGTCAATAAATTCCATTGCCATGCCCTGAGCGTCCGCAATTCGAGCCACTTTGGCGAGGATCTTTAGGGGTTGACTCTCGCCGGGAATCGTAAACTCGATCTCAATAATTTCGCCGTCGGGGATCCCGGGGCAACCTCGAAGCGAGATTCCGCCATGAGAAAGGTCCAGGCTGCGCGCCTTAAAGCGGCGCTCACCTACTTTGCAGATGACATCGACTCCGAAAGGAAGGCGGATGTAGCGGCGGCGCTCCTTGATCATCATGCCGTGCGCGGCGCGAAACAGCCCACGTAAATTGGCGACGTTGAGCGGCTTCACTATGTAAAAAGTGACGCCCGCGGCGTAACCCTCGCGCATGGTGGCAATGTCGCTATAGGCGGTAAACATGAAAATCGGCACGGTCTGATTCAAAGGAGAACTGCGAATGCGCCTGGCCAGCTCCATACCATTCGGGTGGGGCATGTTGACGTCCAGCGCAATCATCTGAAACTTCTCTTCCATAATGCGCTGCGCGGCTTCGGCACTGTTCGTGAGGCCCACCACTTTGTAGCCGAGGGGCTCCACAATGCCCATGAACAATTCCAACGACGCGATTTCATCATCCACAGCCAATATCTTGAGTTCCAATGGCATTGCTCACTCTCCCACCAATTGGTTCATCGGCAGGCAAGCACATTTCCCCAGGATTTCCATTTTGGCATCCTGAACTCCAACAGTATACACCCACCGAGTCATGCGCGACCGCAATTCCGCACTCCAGACGCCCGCGCGCCATCAGGCGGCCTGGTGCGCGCCTTCAAGATGGAGTCAACCGGCACGCTGCCGGGTTTCCCATGCGATTTTTTGAACACGTCGCCTTCCCCCTGCTTTTTTCCTCAGGTTTTATGCTGCCGGCTGCGGACTCTACCGAGCGGGCAACGGCAGCGACTCGATTCGCACTACCATGGTCCCAAACAACCACCGTGTCAGAAGGCTCTCGGTCGAATCCATGTCCAGGATCGTCCGGTAATCTGAATCCATCCCCTCCGCTCTGCCTACCAATGCCCAGTTGAGTCGTCCTGGTCCCACGAAGTTCTCCTCCTCGGCCTGCATCTCGGTCTCAAAAGTTTGCAACCGAGAAGTAAGAGCCGCGCCTCGATCCCAGATTTTTTCGGAACCGATGAGCCGGAAGGCCGGGTCTTGGAAAGCCTCTCCGCGTCGTTGAGGTCTTCGTAGCCAGCCAGGCGACTATAGACGGATTGCCGTAGCGGATCGGCCAAGGGAAACTGCGTATTCTTCCCATGGCGGGAGTCCGTCAGATGTTGATCGATCAATTCCCCGAACCTGAGCCCCTCGTCGAGTTCGCGCACCAGGATCAAGCCGCCGTCGGAAGTGACGCGAGAACCTTGAAAATCGACCTTGAGAGACGTGTTGAAGGAGAACTGAAAGGGCTGTTTTGGTATCTCACCCACTTGGTATTGAGCTCCGGAGCGCCGCCATCGCGTTCAGACCCTCATAAATATTGATGATGATGACGATTCAAAGATTCGGAAATAAATTTCAAATTGGAAATGCGGATTCAAATGAGTTATCGTCAGTTCGTCTCTGCAGGATGAGGAGGAGGATTCCTCTCGCAGGCGCGGGAATGACTGGCGTTCAAATGGCGTCCGATTTAAATCAACTCTGCATGCGCCTCGCTTCACTTGCGTCCTTCCCGCCGGACAGGTAAGCTACTTCTTTATGATCGGCAAAAAAATCTCCCATTACCACATTATCGAAGAACTTGGGCGTGGTGGCATGGGAGTGGTTTACAAAGCTGAAGACACGAGACTAGGGCGTCCGGTCGCGCTCAAATTTCTTCCTGAGGCCGCCTCCGGGGACCATCGGGCCCAGGAACGGTTCCAGCTTGAAGCTCGCAGCGCCTCGGTTTTGAACCATCCTCACGTTTGCATGATTTACGATGTTGGTGAATACGAGGGCCGGCCGTTTATCGCCATGGAGTTTTTGGATGGACAACCTTTTAACCAAATCCTGGCTGCGGGCCCGCTCAAACTTGAAAGATTGCTTGATCTGGGAATTCAAATCGCCGATGCGCTGGAAGCGGCTCACACGGCAGGCATACTGCATCGCGACATCAAGCCGGCGAACATTTTCATCACCAAACGCGGCCAGGCCAAAGTGCTCGACTTCGGTTTGGCCAAAGTTGTGGACCCGGCGCACAGTGCGACGCGGGACGATTCGCCAACCGCCATGCATTTGACCAGCGGGGGAAAGATTCTGGGAACGATCGCGTATATGTCTCCCGAACAGACTCGGGGCGAAGTTTTGGACGCGCGCTCAGACATTTTTTCGCTGGGAGCAGTCCTCTATGAAGCGGCAACCGGCAGCCTTCCCTTCAAAGGTCCGAGCGCCCTTTCAGTAATGCATGGGATTGCCACAGTTGATCCGCCGACGCCCAGCGCCATCAAACCCGGCCTGCCTCTGGAGCTCAACTTCATCATCAAACGCGCATTGGAAAAAGAGAAAGGAAAACGCTATTCGTCAGCCAGAGAATTGCACGATGCTTTGAATAGTCTGAGAATCTCGGTTTCCACCGGGATCACGGGCCCGGTGACCAAGGTTGAATCACCCGAGCCCCAGGCGGAGATGGTATCGTTGGTAGGCCGTGAGCCTGAGATGAAGAGGCTCGAGGATCTCCTGCGAAAAGCTCTGGAGGGTTCCGGCCAACTTGTCTTTATCACGGGTGAAGCGGGAATTGGCAAGACTGCTCTCGCCGACGAATTCCTGCGGCGCGCCCGCCGGCAGCGTCCCGACCTCATTTCCAGCCGCGGGCGTTGCGTGGAGCAATACGGCACGGGCGAGGCTTACCTGCCCTTTCTCGACGCCTTGGGAGCCCTCTTTGCCGGTCCGGCCCGCGAGCGGATTGCCAGTGTGTTGCGAACCCATGCGCCCACCTGGTGTTTGCAATTCCCTTCCGTTTTTATTTCAGGAACTTCGGGGAGCGCCCTGGAGCAATTGCAGCGGGAGACCATCGGCGCGAGCAAGGAACGCATGTTACGCGAGATGGGAGACGCGCTGAGCGCACTGGCCGCCACGAGTTCCGTGGCGCTCCTGCTTGAGGATCTTCATTGGGCGGACCCCTCAAGCATCGATCTGCTTCGCCACCTCTGCCAGCGAATCGGAAACCATCGATTGATGCTAGTGGGCACGTTTCGCGTCGCCGATGTTGCGCTCAGCAATCATCCGCTGAAGAATTACAAACTCGAAATGCAGGCGCACAAATTATGCCAGGAAATCGCACTCGATTTATTAACGGAGGAGCATATCGCGGGCTATTTGAATGCCAGCTTCTCACCCAACGATTTCCCGCGCGAGCTGCCCGCGCTGATTCAACGCAAGACGGAAGGCCACCCGTTGTATGCGACAGGCCTCATTCAATTTCTTGCCGAGCGGGGCGACATTCATCGAAAAAACGGGCACTGGACTCTCAGCCGCCCGCTCTCCGAGATGGACCTGGAGGTTCCGGAAGGCGTGCGCACCATGATCCAGAAGAAGATCGAGGCCATGGAAGAAGAGGCCCGCAAGACGCTTCAGTACGCCAGTGTGGAGGGAGAGGAATTTACTTCAACCGTGCTGGCCAAACTACTGGAAGTTGACGAGCTCGTCCTTGAGGAGCGGCTCGATCACCTGGACAAGGTTCACCGATTAATCCAAACGCGCGGTGAAGAAGAACTTCCGAATGGCGCCCTTGCAACGCGCTATCGCTTTGCCCATGCCCTTTACCAAAACGTCCTTTACAACGATTTGGTTCCCAAGCGCCGCATCGCGCTGCACCGCCAGGTGGGCGAACAATTGCTTCAATTTTATCGCGATCAGGCTCTCCACATCGCCGCGCAGCTCGCCATGCACTTCGAACGCGGGCGGCACTTTGAGCGCGCAGTCGATTACCTGATTCAGGCGGGCGATAATGCCACCAAAGTTTACGCCAATGCGGAAGCAGAGGAACACTACACCCGCGCCCTCAGCCTCATTGAAAAACTTTCTGCAGAAGATCGGGTGAAAAAGTTTATCACGGTTTATCAAAAACGCGGGGCGGTGAACCTGGCCTTGAGCCGATTCAGCCAGGCCGCGGACGATTTCACCCAAATGCTTAATCACGCGCGAACTGCCGGCGAACCCGCGATGGAATGTGCGGCTTTGAGCGCCCTGGCTAATACACTTTTCTTCGCCCATCGCATGGACGAGATGCCGGCACGCGCGGAAGAGGCCCTGCGAATGGCCGACCAGGCCGGCAGCGCCACGCTGCGGGTGGAAACGATGGTGCTGATTGCCTTGAAACACCTTTGCTACGGAGAACTGGCCGAGGCCAAGCCAGTGCTGGATGAAGTTATTCAAAAGGCCCGCTCGCTGAAACATAAACCCGCGTTGCTCGGAGGGCTCGCCTGGCGCGGCTGCTTGTACTTTTTCCAGTCTGAGTACAAGCTCGCGGAATTCGTGCTCATTGAGGGCCAACAACTGGCCTCGGAACTCCGCGATGGTTTCACCATACTCGTCTGCCTTTTTTTTCTGGGGCTCCTGCGCGGCAACATGGGCAGGATGTCAGAGGCGCTCGAGACGCTCCAGGAGGCCATTGAGATGGCCCGGCGGAACGGCGACCACTTCTGGCTGGCGCGCCTGCCCAACTGCCTGGGATGGATCCATCGCGAGCTGGGTGACTTCGGCCGGGCGGTTGAACTCGATCTGCAGGGTATCGAGATCGCGCGCGAAGATCACGTGCTGGAGGCGGAAGCGAACTCGCGCATCAACCTCGGCATCGATCACACGCATACGGGCAAACGCGAAAAAACACTCGACGAGTTTCATAGTGTCGAGGACATCTTCAAGCGCGACGCGTGGTTTCGCTGGCGGTATAGCATTCGCCTCCAGGCTGCGACGTCGGAATACTGGCTTGCCCAGGGCGATTTGGCGCAGGCCACCGAGTATGCGCGTCGGTTGCTGGATGTCGCAGCGGACTATGACTCGCGCAAGTATGTTGCCTGGGCGCATAAGTTGTTGGCTGAAGTTGCCATCGCCCAGGGTGATGAAATGCGCGCTGAGGCGGAGTTCAACACAGCCCTCGAGAAAATGCGTGAGCGCCCGGTTCCGCTCGTGGCATGGAAAATTCACGCCGCGCTCGGCCGCCTGCTCGACCACCGCGGCGACCGCCCGTCAGCACGCCTGGCATTTGCCCAGGCAAGTACCATCGTTCAGGCCATTGCCGCCAGCGTGAGCGACGATGCCCTGCGAACTAAGTTCCTAAATTCTTCCAGTGTCCAGGAAGTTTTGGCGGGATCCCGATAGAAGTCCCGCTCGAGTCTCGCAAAAGGCACCCCGCCCCAGTGATGCTGACGCTTGACGCTCTAGCCGTGGTTCTCTAAGATGACCGCATGGCGATGTGACCCGGACGCCGGGGGAATTTATGACCAGAGCTGAACAATCGCGCGCCGCCCACCACGCCCATGCGAGTTCCGGAGAGGTCCTGATTCCCGACAAGCTTTATTTTCGCATCGGCGAAGTCAGCCGCCTGACCGCCACCAAAACTTATGTGCTTCGCTACTGGGAAAGTGAATTCCCCACGCTCAAGCCAGTAAAGACCCGCTCCAGTCACCGACTCTATCGCCGGCAGGACGTGGAGACGGTGGTCGAGATCAAGCGGCTTCTTTATGAGAAAGGTTTTACTATAGAGGGCGCCCGCAAACAACTCTCGGGCTCATCCGCCGGTGATGCTAAGGAAACGCCTCCAGCGCCCACGCCACAAAAACCCGAGTCTGCGTCGGCACTCGACGGGCAACAATTGCGCGCCATCAAGCGAGAGTTGCAAAGTATCCTCACGCTTCTTTCTCGTAAATGAGGGTGGCAAAAATTCAGGGGCAAAAAAAGGTTTCGCGCGTTACAAGCCACAAGGTAGGGATGCTGTTTCAGGCATGGTTGGCGAACTTCGTTAGCGTGGCACCTGTTTCTCCCCGGATATCCGGAATTTTGCCTCCACGCCCCGCGCGCCATCCCCAGGCTGGCTGCCGCCGACAAATGCGGTGTAGCTGCCCGGCCGCACAACGTGCTCGCCCGTCTCCGAAACCATGCTCAAGTCTCGCGGATCAAGCTTGAACGTTACGCGTCGGCTTTCACCTGGTTTCAGGTGGATGCGCGCAAATCCTTTAAGCGCGCGAATCGGCGCGGATGGCGACTGTGGATATTCCAAATACAATTCCGCAACCTCGTCGCCGGCCACTTTGGACGTATTCCGCACATCCGCCGCGACAGTCAAATTCTCACCCGCCTTCACAGAGTTCGACGACAATTTGATGTTGCCATAGGTGAACGCGGAATAGCTGAGGCCATAGCCGAAACCGTAAAGAGGCTGGCCATGGAAATATCGGTAGGTGCGGTTCTGCATTGAGTAATCTTCAAAGGGCGGCAGTTGGCTAAGCGAGGCGTAGAAAGTAACGGGCAGTCTTCCGGCCGGATTGTTCACCCCGGCAAGAGTCTCCGCAATAGCCGTGCCGCCTTTTTCACCGGGATACCAACCTTCAAGGATTGCCGCGGCGTGCTCCTGCGCCCAATTTACGGCGAGGGCGCTGCCATTCATCAGGACAACCACCAGCGGTTTCCCTGTTGCAGCGAGAGCTTCAAGCAAATCCTGCTGGACCTTGGGCAGGGTGATATCCGTGCGATCCCCACCATTAAAGCCTGCAACATGTATCGGCATCTCCTCGCCTTCCAGATTTGGCGACAGCCCAACGAAGGCCACCACCACGTCAGCCTTTTGCGCAACGCTCACAGCTTCATCCCGCAAAACTTCGACCGGCGGCTGCCATTCGAGAGTTATTCCGGCCCCAAATAACTTTGAACTGTGCGTGTACTCAAGGCGAATGTTGTGCGACCTTGTGTCTGCAAAATGGACAGTGAAGGGTGCTTCCTGGGAGCGCCGTGTGGCTCCAATGTCGTTCATGATTTTGTCGTCCAGGAAAACCTGGACGCCATCGTTGGCCTGGCAAGGATAACAATGGAGTTTGCGCGCTCTAAAAATGTAGTCGCCTGGTCCAGGTGGAGAGATTGTGCCACTCCAGCGAACAGCGAAGGCTTCCATTGGAATGCCGGGCCCGGGTGATGCCGCGTTCCAGTCGAACTGAATTTCCGGATCTGTGCGCACCAAAACAGGCTGGCCGGAAAAGTCAGTGTTGGCAAAATACTCGCTCTTCAGCACGAATTCAGGGCGGCCTTCCGAAGGATGAAAGACTGTGCGCGGCACTGGCACAGGCAACTCAGTTACATACGGAGAGCCTTGCGCATACAGCACTGTAACGTTGCCGGAGAACTGCGCGAGCATTCCGTCAATAGGAAGAATGGGATGTGATGGCACGCCGTTGTAATTTCCTTCGATGGCCGCCAGTGTTTCGGCATTCGGCCCGATCACCGCGATTGTCTTAACGCCTGGTTTGAGAGGCAGTGTTCCGTCCTGATTCTTGAGCAGGACGATGGACTCGCGCGCTGCTTGCAACGCAAGCTGGCGATGCTCGGGCGAATCATCATCAGTCATGGGAATGCGATCGAAGGGAACCGCGTCCGCTGGGTCAAACATCCCGAGACGCATGCGCGCCGTGAACAGGCGCTTCACCGCCGTATCGATTTCACTTTCCTTAATCAGCCCGTCCTTCACTGCCTGCACCAGCTTGACGTACTCATTTCCGCAGGTCGTGTCCGTACCGGCCCGCACTGCCACGGCGGAACCGTGCTCATCGTCAGGCGTGTAATGGTGGCCGCGTGTGATGTCTCCCACCGCGCCGCAATCGGACGTAACGTATCCCTGGAACTGCCATGCCTCACGCAAGGTCTTTTGCAGGAGTTCGGTGTTGGCGCAACCCGGAACTCCATCAATGGCGTTGTAGACGCACATGACTGAGTCCGCGTGGGCTTCCACAATAGTGGCGCGAAAGGCGGGGAGATACGTATCCTCAAGATCGCGAGGGGCAACGTTCACGTTGAACCCGTGCCGCAAAGTCTCCGGCCCGCTGTGGACGGCATAGTGTTTCGGAGTCGCTACAACCTCAAGATATTTCGGATCATCACCCTGCAGCCCTTTCACAAAGGCCATGGCGAGCTCGCCGGTCAGATAGGGATCCTCGCCCAGGGTTTCCTGTCCGCGGCCCCATCGAGGGTCGCGAAAAATGTTGATATTCGGCGACCAGAAAGTCAGCCCGTAATAAATGCTGTGGTTGTTTTCGTGCTGCGCCTGGTTGTATTTGGCGCGGGCTTCGATTGAAATCACGCGGCCCTCACGGTGAACGAGGTCGGCATCCCATGTGGCCGCCATGCCGATGGCCTGCGGAAATACTGTGGCAATGCCTGAGCGGGCGACCCCATGCAGCGCCTCATTCCACCAGTCGTACGCCGCGACGCCGAGCCTCGGGATGGCCGGCGCGGTATGCTGCATTTGCAAAACTTTTTCTTCCAGTGTCATCCGAAACACCAGGTCGTCCACTCGCTGAGCAACGGGAAGCGCAGGATTGTTATACGGAGCGACATCCGGCTTCCCTTCCGACCTGGCGAAAATCGTGAGTTGGACAGGAACTAGCAATAACAAAACTATAATTACTATCCATGTAAACTTGGCAGGACGAGGCATCGCAGTCTCCATTCAAAAAACAAAGTATAATCAAGCTCCGGTGGGATGTGATTGTAATCCCCCGAACTTTCCCTGTGAAGCAGGAAGTTCGTGGACATGGCGCTTTGGCCGGAGGAGATTAGCCGTTTTACCAGGAGTTTACCAGCCCCCAACTTGCGCAATCGGATGGTCATTTTACGTCATGACCCCCATTGTCATTTACCAAAGGAATTTCGCGCTTGAAAAGCGATTAAGGAAGGAGTACAAAGATGTTGGAGTGGCCAATTTTGCGGCATTCCGGTTACGATCGACAAACCATTTACCAATGGAGATAATCAAGGGCTTTTTTCATCCCGCGCATGTGGAACAATCGCGGAACGGACTCCGCCAATCGTACCCTTGGCTCGCATTATGAAGACGAATCCGCAGACTCCCCGCATCCCTCAAGTGGCCTTGCTGCTTGAAACCTCCACAGAATATGGCCGGGGTTTGCTGCGCGGAATTCTGCGTTACTCGCGCCTGCATGGTCCGTGGTCATTGCATGTCGCACCCGGACATCTTGACCAGGCACTGCCCAACGCCAATTCGTGGCGCGGAACCGGCATCATCGCCCGCATCCGTTCACCCATAATGGAAAAAGTGATTCGTGCCACCAGGGTCCCTTTCGTGGCCTCAAGCCTGAAAGAATCCCGGTCCGCGACGGCCAGGAACAAATTCGGGGAAATTCGCACTGACTCCGAAGCCATCGCCAAGGTGGGCGCCGCCCACCTGCTCGAAGTTGGATTGCGCCGCTTCGCCTTTTGCGGATTTGCCAACTGCCCATGGTCAACTCTGCGTGAGAAAGCGTTCCAAGAGTTCGCCAAGAAAGGTGGCTACTTCTTTTCGGCCCATCACCTCACTCTGGCCAATTGGATGCAGAGGCCCAACTGGATCGAAAGCTGGCAACAAGAACAGCCTATCATGGTCAAGTGGCTGCGATCTTTGCCGAAGCCGGTGGGGTTGATGGCCTGCAATGATGTTTGTGGACGTGAAGTTCTGCAGGCGTGCGCAACGGCGGGCTTGCGGGTGCCTGATGATGTGTCAGTGATCGGTGTGGACAATGATGAAATGATGTGCGAGCTCGCCAACCCGGCGCTCTCCAGCGTGGCCCTGGATAATGAAAAGGCGGGTTATGATGCAGCCCATCTGCTCGATGGATTGATGCGGGGCGAGCGCGCGGGCGGAGAGATCGTTTGGGTAAGACCCACACACGTTGCCACCCGCCACTCGAGCGATGCCATTGTTCAGGAGGACGCCCTGGTAGGTGTCGCCTTGCAGTTTATCCGGGAGCGCGCCAAACGCGCGATCAGCGTCAGCGACATCGCCGACGAACTTCGAGTCTCGCGCCGCACGCTGGAAAGGCGCTTCGTTCGCGCCACCGGCCGCACGGTGCTTAATGAAATCATGTGCTGCCACTTAAAGCGTGCCAAACAGATTTTGCTTGAAACCGACTTGCCCTGTCATAAGGTCGCCGTGGAGTCGGGATTTGGCAGCCTGAAGACTTTTAACCGTTCTTTCAGCCACCATGAGGGGGCCACGCCCCAAAACTTTCGCCGGCAGTCAAAAATTATGTCCTTGCGCCTTTTGAACGGGCCACTCAAGGCCCTTCCCTTTTGACAGGCACTGGTGATCTCATCCTGGGGTTGGTGCAGCTTTCAGCCGACTTCACGCCGGCCGCATGAAAAAAGTTGTTCGTCGACCGAAAGTCCTCAATTTCCGTAGGATCTGCAAGAGCGCCCTGACCCCCGGGGCAAATTGAGCCGGGCGGGAAATTTTACTTCGGTACTAACCGGGGTTACACGCCGGAGGGAGCGGACGAATGCACGCATTTCTTAGTTTGGCTATCCTGCAATTTACGACTGCAACGATGGTTATCCAAAGCAATGATCGGGAAATTCTGGAAAAGAATGAATTATGAGCAAACTGAAAATTCTGATTGTTACCGGCGATGCCGGTGAATCCTATGAGGCGCTGTACGCCGTGCATCGATTTCGCGAGGCCGGGGATGAGCCAGTGGTTGCGGCGCCGTCGCGGCGGCGGCTTCATCTTGTGATGCACGACTTTGAGCCGGGCTGGGACACCTACGTTGAACGCCAGGGTTACTATCTGGATGCGGATATTTCCTTCAACAGCGTGTCAGTGAGGAAATATGCGGCGGTGCTGGTTCTTGGCGGGCGCGCTCCGGAGTATCTGCGCAACGACAAACTGCTGCTGAAGATCGTGCGTGAGTTCGCCCAGGCTGGCAAGTGGGTGTTCGCAATCTGCCATGGCATTCAGGTGTTGGCGGCCGCCGGTCTGGTCTCCGACCGCACCGTGACTTGCTATGAGCACGTGCGGCTTGAAGTTGAACAATGCGGCGGAACTTTCGTGCAAGAGCAGGCGCACCGCGATGGCCGCATGGTAACCGGCCAGACATGGCAATCGCATCCGGAGTTTTATCGCGAGGTGTTCAAATGCCTGGCCGAGGACTCACGCTGAAGCATTCCATAAGGCCGACAATTCTTGGAGCGCTACTATTGATGATGGGTGGCGCTCACCCGGGCCCTTTGCGTGCGGAGACGGGAGATCACGCCTGGTTGCGCTACGCTCCGCTGGATGCCGTGGCGCGCAAAAAGTATGAATCGCTGGCGGTCAGCGTGGTTGTGCTGGGCCATTCCAATGTGCTCGAATCGGCGCAAGGGGAGCTGATTCGCGGGGTCGGTGGAATGATGGGAAGGACTCTGCGCAAAGGGAAAAACCTCCCGCAGGAAAATGCTTTTGTTTTGGGCACGCTTGCCGATTTGCGCGCTGCAGGCACCGCTCTACCCGCGCCGGGTGACTTGCGCGAAGACAGTTTTTATTTGACCACCGGACGCCTGCATGGATTCCCCTGCCTCATCATCACATCACCGACGGACCGCGGCGTCCTATACGGCGTTTTCGCGTTGCTGGCAAGGATGGCGCGGAACGAGACGGTTGCCGGCCTGAACGAAGTTCGACAACCTTTTGCGCCCATCCGTTGGGTAAATCAATGGGACAATCTGGACGGCAGCATTGAACGAGGATACGGCGGCCGTTCCGTTTTCTTTGACGCGGGTAGTGTTCGCGCGGACTTGACGCGCGCCGGCGAATACGCGCGGCTGCTCGCTTCTGTCGGCATCAACGGCTGTGCGATTAACAACGTGAATGCGGATCCGCGAATACTTGACAATAATTTCCTCCCGCAACTGGCACGCGTTGCCGATGTATTTCGCCCCTGGGGAGTTCGCTTGTCGCTTGCCGCTGATGTGAGCAGCCCCAAAGTGATTGGAGGCCTTGACACTTTTGATCCACTGGATCCCGGCGTCAGCGATTGGTGGCGGAGGAAGGTGGATGAAATCTACCAACAGATTCCGGATTTTGCCGGATTCATCGTCAAGGCGGATTCCGAGGGACGTCTCGGCCCGTCCACCTACGGCCGGACGCCCTCTGACGCCGCCAACGTGATTGCCAGCGCGCTTAAGCCGCACGGCGGCGTGGTCTTCTATCGCGCCTTTGTCTACAACCATCATCTCGATTGGCGTGACCCCAAGAACGATCGCGCTCGAGCTGCCTATGACATCTTCCATTCGCTTGACGGAAGGTTTGATGACAATGTGGTCATCCAGATCAAGTATGGGCCAATCGATTTCCAGGTGCGCGAGCCCGTCTCCCCGCTCTTCGGCGGATTGCGCAGCACCAACCAGGCGATCGAATTGCAAATCACGCAGGAATATCTGGGGCAGCAGCGCCATCTCTGCTTTCTTCCACCCATGTGGAAAGAGACGCTGGACTTTGATTTGCACGCCGCTGGACACAGTACTCCGGTGAAAGATCTGGTGGCAGGCAGAAGTTTTCATCGACCCACCGGCGGATTCGTCGGCGTGGCCAATGTGGGTATGGATGCGAATTGGCTTGGGCACCCTCTGGCACTGGCTAACCTCTACGGATTTGGACGCCTGGCTTGGGATCCCAACCTGAGCGCAAGCACCATCGCAAACGAGTGGACGCGTTTGACTTTTGGCAACAATCCAACCGTCGTGCGAACCATCTCGGCAATGCAGCTTGCCTCCTGGCGCATCTACGAAAATTATACCGGGCCACTCGGAGCAGGCACGCTGACCAATATTCTTGGAAGCCACTATGGGCCCGGTGTCGAATCTTCCGAGCGCAACGGCTGGGGCCAGTGGCATCGCGCCGACCATCAGGGCATTGGAATGGACCGCACGGTGGCGACGGGAACGGGCTATGGGAGCCAATATCCCGCGCCCGTGGCGGGAATGTACGAATCGCTCAACTCCACGCCGGACGACCTGCTTTTGTTTTTCCACCACGTGCCCTACACGTATGTGCTGCATTCGGGAAAGACGGTGATCCAGTATATTTACGATTCGCACTATGAAGGCGCGCAACAGGCGGAAGAACTTGTGCGCCAATGGAAATCGCTCAAAAACGATGTGGACGATGAGAGTTACGGGGCGGTGCTCGCGCGGCTTGAGTATCAGGCAGGCCACGCCATCGTTTGGCGCGACGCGGTTTGCAATTGGTTCCTGCGCATGTCCGGCATTCCTGACACGAAGGGCCGCGTGGGACATTATCCAAATCGAATTGAGGCGGAGGGAATGCAACTGCAAGGCTACGCGCCTTTTGATGTGACTCCGCAAGAAACGGCTTCCGGCGGGAAAGGGATTGAGTGCGCTCCGCCTTTGCAAAGCTGCGACGCTTCGTTCCGGTTCGGCCGAGCCGCCGGGTGGTACGAATTGGACGTTGAATATTTCGACCAGAATAATGGCGAATCAAAATATCGGGTTTTTGTGGGCGACCAGCAAGTGGATGAATGGCTGGCCAATGATCATTTGCCCGCACTCAAGCCGGGCGGCGATTCTTCCGAGCGGCGGCGCATTACCGGGCTCGCGCTCCGCCCGGGAGACGTGATCCGCATTGAGGGATTCCCAGACGGCAAGGAATTCGCGCCTCTGGATTATGTTGAGATTAATCCTACGCCGCAATGAGGTGAGGCCCTCCACGCCTATTCTGAAGGCGCCGCTTCCTCTGCCCGGCATGAGCCGTTTGTTTAAAAACTGTCCAGTCGCAGGACCGTGCAATCGGCTGGCCTCACCGTTGCCCTTGGGATAGCGCCAGATTGACTTTTAGCTAATCTGGATAGACAATCTAGATAAGTATTAAGGGGGCGCCATGACTGTCGGAATCTTTGAAGCCAAACAAAAGCTCTCAGAGCTGGTTGATCGCGCGTCGCAAGGAGAGGAAATTGTAATAACTTGTCGGGGCAAGGAGCGGGCTCGGATCGTCGGCCTCCCCGCAAAAGGCGAACGGAGCTTAAAGGATATTTTCGACTCTTTAGCCCGTGTTCGCATGAAACTTCCCAAAGCAATGACGGTGAAAGACTTGATCGAGGAGGGAAGACGATTTTAAGCGCGCTCGTCCTTGACGCTTCAATGGTCCTGGGTTGGATGCTTGACCGTCCCGTGCCACCCCGCGCCTATCGAGTGCGCGACCTTATCATAAGTGGTAAGAGGCCGGTGGTACCTGCCCTCTGGAATTACGAGGTGTCCAACGCGGTGGTGATCTCTGAACGCCGCCGTCGGCTCACTGTTGAACAAGCGAAAACGCTCACGGAGGACCTGGAAGAATTCTCTCATTTCGTGCAGATTGATCCATTGCTTGTTCGGGTCAGGGTATTAATTGAAACGGCGCGACGAACGAACTTGACCATTTACGATTCTGCCTATTTGGAGTTGGCTTTACGTCGAAGACTTCCCTTGGCTACGCTCGATGATAAGCTGCGGGAAGCCGCGCGGCGGGACGGGGTTGAGGTAATTTAACGCTGCGTTAAATTACAATTGAACACTCTCGATGGATAGATCGGACGTGAACAATTTGGGGTGAATAGCGTGGTGATGAGACTTAATCGCGAGTATTGGTTTGATGATAGTGGCGAGGTGGACTGCTCCGATCACTATAAAAAATCCAAGAAAATTAAGTCGCAATTGTTTACAGTCAATTAGAAAACTGCGAAGAAAGACCCGGGCATCCGCGCTGGAATAAACTGGCTGTTACAAGTTCCCGGCCGCCCATTTTGATTACCCGCTCGATGAAAATTAAAGATATTTGTGCAACGACGGTGAGTGTCCCGCTGGCAGCGCCTTTAAGGCATGCCAACGGTTGCCACTGGGGACGGTTCGTCCGAACCATCGTGGAAGTGGAAGCAGACAACGGACTGGTGGGTCTGGGAGAAATGGGCGGAGGCGGCGAGTCAGCCGAGGGAGCATTCCGCCACCTAAAGTCTTATCTTGTGGGACGCGATCCAGCGCGCCTTGAAGAACTGCGATTCCTCATCAGCAATCCCACCGCGTCGCTTTACAACAATCGCACGCAAATTCTCGCGGCCATCGAATTTGCCTGCCTCGACCTGCTCGGCCAGCAGTGGGGCGTCCCTGTCTCCGAAATTCTTGGCGGGCGTCTGAGGGACAAGGTCGAGTTTGCTTCGTACTTGTTCTTCCGTTATGCGAACCCGCGTGACGGATCCGGCGAGGTTCGGACGGTGGCGCAATTGCTGGCGCACGCCCGGGAGTTGAAAAATCGCCACGGGTTTGCCACCCACAAATTGAAGGGCGGAGTATTTCCGCCAGAGTACGAACTGGAATGCTATCGCGCGCTCGCGTCATTGGGCGCGGGCGACCGCTTGCGGTTTGATCCCAATGGGGCATGGTCAACCGAACAGGCCATCTGGTTTGGCCGCGCCATCGAAGACCTGAACAACGACTATTTGGAAGACCCCGTGTATGGACAGAGCGGCATGCGCCGGGCGCGCGAAAAGCTGCGCATCCCGCTGGCCACCAATACTGTGGTGGTGAATTTTGAACAGTTCGCGGCGAATGTTCTCCACACAGCCGTGGACGTGATTCTGCTGGACACCACATTTTGGGGCGGCATTCGCCCGTGCGTGAAGGCGGCGGGGATTTGCGAAACTTTTCAATTGGGTGTTGCCGTGCACTCCTCGGGCGAACTTGGAATTCAGCTTGCCACCATGCTCCATTTGGGGGCGGTAATTCCGAACCTGTCGTTCGCCGCCGACGCTCATTATCACGAACTGGTGGACGATATTATAGAAGGTGGAAAATTTGCTTACCAGCGCGGCGCGATTGCGGTTCCGACGGCACCGGGACTGGGCGTTCGGCTGAATCGCGATAAGCTTGCCGAATACAGTGAGATGTACAAGCGCCTGGGCTCTTATCCTTACGATCAGGATCCCTTGCGCCCTGGGTGGACGCCCACCATTCCCAACTCGCGCTGGGCCGACCCGGCGGACGACCGGGTTCCAAAAATCACTTTCTAGAGTTCTCGCGAGCGGCCCATTCTTCGATTATCGCGAAATAGATCTTGGACCGTGATCGGAATCGCAAATCAGTAAATGATGTCAAAACCACCTTTCTGGTCAGGAAATGCCGCCACCAAATCCCAAACCGGCAGCCCCGGAACGCTCCTCTTGACTTCAGTAGGCCTTCCCTCTTTGTCATATACCTGCCAGGCGAGCGACCCGCCTTGTTTCCAACCCGTGCCTTCCGTCCAGGTGAAGAGGACATCGCCCTGCGAATTTCCAATTACCGCCGGATGCTTACGAACGCTTCCCTGGCCGGGCGCGGAAATGGCAGTCGAAAGTTCGCGCCCTCCATCAGCCACCCTGGCAAAGTAGACTTGTTCTTCCGTTTGCCAGGCAATCAGGGCATTGCCACCCGCCTGGCTTATAAAATCCGTGGACATTGGACACGCGTTGAGTTCCCATTTGGATACCAGGTCAGATTTAAAAGTGTTCGCGTGGTCGTTGGAAACCAGCAAGTACATATCCCGATGGATGGCCTCACGTGCCGCTCTGTACAAAATGTAGAGTGTTCCATGGTCGTCCGCGAAAGCGCGCAATCCGCAGCATCCGCACGCGCCCGTGGGATCCTTATTGGCGGCCACTTCACGCTCAAATGTTTTGCCGTCGTCTTGCGAGCGCCCGACCCAAACGCGCCGGTTGACCTCGCCATTTTTGTCAGGGTTGCCATGCCAGACGACGTAAACATTGCCCGATTTGTCGGCAGCCACCGAGCCGCCACCATCAAGGCCAACCGCAAATTGCATCACATTTTTCTGCTGCTCAAAAGCCGTCCCGGCATCATTTAGACGCGCGTACAGCATGGGAGTGCTATTGCCCGGCCCCCTCGGCTGCGCCACCTCTGAACCAAGCCATGACACATGAACCCTCCCGCGCCGGCCCACGGCAATTTGCGCGCCTCGAACACTACCTATTGCTAAGGCGCTGCCCGGAAAACTATTCACTCGGATCGGCTTGGAGAAATCAGCGTCCCGCGGACCTTTTCGAACATAGTAAACATCACCAGCGTTGTCAGGACCCTTGAAATAAATCAAGTGGACCACGCCATCCACCCCTACAACCGCCTGGGGCTGGATGCCGCCATCCGGAGTTCTGATTATTTTTACGGGTTGCAGCTTTTCTGACGAGCGTGGAATTTCCGCCGCCCATAACAGCGCCGACAACGCGGCAATTATGGCGAGAAATGTCCAAATCGCTTTAATTTTCATAACATGCCCTTTTCCCCGCCTTCAATCAGCCAGACAACTACATATTATCCCAGAAGCCGATGAGCGCCAAGTGTTGCCGGAGATTGTCCGTAGTGGTTAAGGTGCGGTATTATCTCTCATAGAATATACAAACTGCTTAATCTCCGCCCGTTGTTTCTCCGTTTCCGCCAATTCCTGTTTCCGAAGGCGCTCGTGCGTTTCGAACTCCGCGCGCGCAAGGTCCGTTTCTCCCGTGCGCGTGTAAGCCTGTGCCAATCGATAGTGGGCGTCCACAAGACCGGCCTCGAGCGCAATGGCTTGCTGGTATTCATGGATGGCTTCGGCGTATTTGTCCTGCTCCGCGTACAGAATTCCGAGTTGCAGACGAGCTTCGGCGTACTTCGGATCGAGCTCAATCGAACGTTTTAGCAGCGATTCGATTTGCTCAAAGTCCGCCTGGCCGCTTTGGCCGCGTTGTCCTTTCCACAAGCTCATGGCGTAATAGAAGTGTGCAAAAGCGTTTTGGGGCTGGACTCTGGTAAAACGTTCGAGTCGCGCTGAAACTTCGTCCGTGTTGCTGGCGGAGACGCTGTACATCCGACCCAGGAATAAATAAGGACGGGGATCCGTGGGGGCGAGGTCTGAGGCCACGCAAAGCGCCTTGATTGCCTCCTCATAACGCCCGCGCGAATAAAGTGCGACGCCCAAGCCGATCTGTAGCATGGCGGATTGAGGGTAGCGCTCCACGCCGTTCGTAAAAACCTGGATGGCGGGGTCAAAGGTCTGGTTCAGAAGAAGTTCGCTTCCATGGTCGAATATGTTGCCTTCGCTCGGTTCGGTGTTCGTGGCGGCAGAACCACGGCTGCCCGCAGAGGCTTCCTTCTTCAGGCCCGCCACACCCTGGAGCAAACCGCTTGAGGTTCGCGCCTGCCCCGGAGACGAATATCCGCCGGGGTCGACTGTTCCTTTAACCGTGCTTGATTTGAGCTGAGGGTCGTCGTAGTAACCGGGGTGCGAAGAAAGAGAACTGGCGTTGGTTGGGGTGGGGTGGGTTTGCTTGTCGGCGCTCTCGGGCGGGATCAAAATAAAATCCACTGCAACGGGTGGCCCGGAATTCACTGAGATGTGCACTCGGGTGGAGGTCTTATAACCCCGTGCCGCCGCGCGCAAAGTGTAAATCCCGGCGTCTACGCCGGTAAAAACATAATTGCCGCTCTTCGATGTAACGACGGATCGGGTGGAAGAATTACCTTCGTTGGTGAGGGTGATTTGCGCGCCGGAAATCGCGCTGCCGGACTGGCTCCTGACAACTCCTGAAATCGTTCCGCCAGTGCCCTGCCCGGAAAATGCCGCAAGAGGTCCAAACAACAAAATGCAAATCGCGGCGCGGGCGCTGGCTGAGATAAAAGATTTCAACACAGAGGTCACGGAGTTTACCCGGAGTCTTCTTACTCTCCGTTCTCCGTGGACCCATCTCCGTCGGCTCTTTGTTAGGTCTTGTTCTTCGCGCTCGCGGAAGAAAATGCTCTTATGTAGCACAATCCTAGAATTTTAACACCCCATACAAGGATGATGCCACACTCAATAAAAACTTTGACCTGATTCCCAACCGCACAGCCTTAGTCCAGAAAATTAGCAAGATCCTTTCAGGCGCCGAATAGCCCAAAAGTGCCCTTGACTTTTTGACGGTATTAAGCTTAATTGATGTCCAACAAAAGGCAAGACTGTTTCAGGATACGCGAGCTCTCCGGGAGGTCATCGTGCTGCCGTCAAACCATACCCTGTCGAAAATGAATTTGTATCAGCCCGGAGTCAAGGTTCTTGGCGCCGGTGTTCTCTTGGCTGTCGCGACGCTCGCTGCCTTCGGTCAGGTGCTCCCGAATCCCGTACCGTTCATTAATCAGCCGCTGGTGCCAGCAGTCAAGACACCGGGCAGCGGAGCCTTCACGCTAACGGTGAACGGCACTGGTTTCGTATCCGGCTCTGTCGTCCAATGGAATGGCCATCCTCTCGCGACAACATTCGCCAGCAACAAGCAAGTAACCGCGGCGGTCACTGCCGACTTTGTCGCCAATCCGGGGACAGGTTCTGTCACAGTCGTCAATCCCACACCGGGCGGCGGAACGTCGAACGTGGTCTTCTTCACGGTCACGCCCAACGCAGGTTTGAACGTCTTCTTCGGCAACGCCCCCGGCTCGCCTGTCACAGTGGGATCCACTCCGTTTGCGGTGGCGGTGGGGGATTTCAATGGGGACGGGAAAATGGACCTGGCGGTAACGAATGGTGCCAGCAGTACCGTGACCATTTTACTCGGGAACGGGGATGGTACGTTTACGCCCACCGCCACGTCTCCTGTCACCGGAATTACCCCGCGTTCGGTGGCTGTGGGGGATTTTAACGGAGACGGGAAGCTGGACTTGGCTGTCGCGAATAACAACGGCAACAACCTGACGATTCTCTTAGGGAACGGCGACGGAACCTTCACCGCCGCGGCATCGCCGGTCACGGGATCCGGGCCGATTTCGGTCGCGGTTGGGGACTTCAATGGAGATGGGAAGCTGGACTTGGCTGTTGCGAATAACCTCGGCAACAGCGTCACGATTCTCCTCGGGAACGGCGACGGAACCTTCACGGCCGCGGCATCGCCGGCCGCGGGAACCGGCCCGCGTTCGGTGGCTGTTGGGGATTTTAACGGAGACGGGAAGCTGGACTTGGCTGTCGCGAACAGTTTCAGCAATAACGTAACTATTTTGCTTGGGAATGGCGATGGGACGTTCACGGCCGCGGCGTCCCCCACCACGGGAACCAGCCCGGAGTCTGTGGCTGTGGCGGATTTTAATGGCGACGGGAAGCTGGATTTGGCGGTTGCAAATAACTCGAGTAACACCGTGACCATCTTGCTTGGCAATGGGGACGGCACCTTCACACCCATGGCGTCATCTCCGGTCACCGGTACCGCTCCGCTATCGGTCGCGTTAGGTGATTTCAACGGTGATGGGAAGCTGGACTTGGCAGTTGCAAATAACGTGAGTAACACCGTGACCATCTTGCTTGGCAATGGGGACGGCACCTTCACACCCACGGCGTCATCCCCGGTCATCGGTAACGCTTCGCAATCGGTTGCGGTGGGGGATTTCAACGGGGATGGCAGACTCGATCTGGCGATTGCCAATTCCGGCGACGGAACGGCTTCCATCCTTTTGAGCGTTGGTGCGGTAACGCTCTCTTCTTCGTCATCATCCCAGTCACTGAAATTTGGCAACCAGGTGGTGAATACAACCAGCGCGCCCCAAACGGTGACCGTTACCAATAATCAGGCGACACCGTTGACTTTTTCCAGCATTTCTACAACGGGCAATTTTGCCCAGACAAACACTTGCCCAGTTTCTCCGGCCACGCTGGCCGCGGGCGCTAACTGCACCGTCAGCGTCACGTTCACTCCGACAACCACAGGGCCGCTTGCAGGGACTCTCAGCGTTTTCGACAACGCCGCGAACAGCCCCCAAACGTTTAATCTGTCCGGAACCGGCGTGAATGTGGCGCAACTTACTTCCGTCACGCTAAACTTTGGCAACCAGGTTGTAAATACGGCCAGCGGCCCGCGCACTGAGACACTGACGAATTTTGGCTCGACACCCATTACCATCACCAGCATTGTTACCGCGGCACCATTTGCCCAAACCAATAATTGCGGAACTTCTTTAGCGGCAGGAGCAACCTGCGGCGTCGCCATCACCTTCACGCCAACCACCACAGGATTCCAGTCCGGCTCGGTAACCATCACGGACAGCGCCCCGCTTAGCCCGCAAACTATCAGCTTGACCGGGACCGGTGTAGTCGCTCCGCCCACCACATGTCCCACGGGCCTTGCGCGGTTGAACTTAAATTACGGCAATCTGCCGCTCATCTTTGAGGCTAATTTGGGCCAGACGGATCCTCAAGTGAAGTTTTTGTCGCGCGGTCGCGGGTACGGTTTGTTCCTCACTCCCACGGAAGCGGTGCTGGGATTGCAGAAGTCGGAAAAGCAGTTAACTGTTGACAGTCAACAGTTGACAGTCGAAGACCAAAGAACAAAGGACAAAGAACAAAGGACAAATGACAGCGTCCTGAGAATGCAATTGCTCAACGCCAATACGAACGCGAACGTGTCAGGGCTTGATGAACAGCCCGGCAAGAGCAATTATTTTATCGGCAACGATCCAGCTAAATGGGTGAAGCACGCGCCTACCTACGCTAGGGTGCGGTATGAGCAGGTTTATCCGGGGATCGATCTTGAATATTACGGCAACCAGCGACAACTGGAATACGACTTTGTAGTGGCGCCGGGAGCAGACCCCAAGGCCATCGCGCTGGCCTTGGAAACTGGAAATTCGAAATTAGAAACTCGAATTGCGGCCAATGGCGATCTTCTGATCAATGCGCAGGGCGGCGAAGTTCGCTTCCATAAGCCCGTGGTGTATCAAGAGCAATTGACAGTTGACAGTTCACAGATGACAGTTCAAGAAAACCGACAATTGACATCGGACAACGGGCCACTGACAGCCAATCACAAATCACAAATCACCAATCACAAATTCCTCGACGGTCACTACGTCCTCACCGCCGACAATCGAATTAGTTTTGAAGTTGGGACCTACGACCACTCGAAGCCCCTGATCATTGATCCGGTATTGAGCTACGCCACTTACCTCGGCGGCAGCGGCGACGACGGCGCTTTCGGTATCGCGGTAGATTCAAATTGCAGCGCTTATATCTCCGGCGGAACAACTTCCACGGACTTCCCCACCAGCGCCACCGCCAAGCAGACGACATACGGCGGGACGGGCGCCTCATGCAACGACACCTCTTTCTTTTGCGGCGATGCGTTCGTGACCAAACTGAGTCCGGATGGGACGGCAGTTGTTTACTCGACTTATCTCGGCGGCAGCGACAAAGACGAGGCGTTTGGGATCGCGGTGGACAGCACGGGAAGCGCCTACGTGACGGGCCAAACGGCATCGAGCAACTTTCCCACCACCCCCACCAGCGCTTTCCAACCGGCATTGAACAACGGGAACAAGAATGCCTTCGTAACGAGGCTGAGTCCCGATGGTTCGGGCCTCATGTACTCAACATACCTGGGCGGCAGTACGAACTCCGATGAGGGTTTTGGCATCGCTGTGGACGGTTCCGGAAACGCCTATGTCGCTGGTCATGCCAAATCGCCCAATTTTCCAGTCACAGTCGGGGCGTACCAAACCACCATTGGCAACACCACTAGTTGCAATACCGACGAATGTGGCAACGCCTTCGTGGCCAAGTTCAATACCAACGCCAGCGGAGCGGCCTCCCTCGTTTATTCAACCTTCCTCGGCGGCAATACTGGAGATCGGGCTTTTGGTATCGCCATCGACGCTTCTGGCAACGCCTATGTGACAGGTTCGACAATATCCACAAATTTCCCGGTGATGAACGCCTACCAGGCAACATTTGGCGGTGGAGGCATCACTTGCATTCAAAATAATAACAAGAATAATTCCATCGTCTGCGGCGATGCCTTCCTTACCAAGCTGAACCCCACTGGTACGGCGCTCCTCTACTCCACTTACCTGGGTGGAAGCGGTGAAGACTTGGGATTTGGAGTGACTGTGGACTCTTCGGGCGCCGCCTATGTGGCGGGCGGAACTGATTCGAGCAATTTCCCCACCACTGCCGGAGCTTTCCAGACGG
>Ga0207149_1041_pt1 | contig 24786 bp, 24 predicted proteins | sample Alteio_BWMinHeat_31_FD_153563 | JGI IMG/M metagenome (GOLD analysis project Ga0207149, IMG submission 153563) | Enriched cells from forest soil in Barre Woods Harvard Forest LTER site, Petersham, Massachusetts, United States -... | ecosystem: Environmental > Terrestrial > Soil > Temperate forest >... | reverse complement strand
TCAACGACACGGGAACAAAGATCCCCGATTTCATTTTGATCTGCTGCGAGCCAGGCCGCCGGGAACACCGGGTTGACTCCCAAGTCGGGGCACATCGGATCAGTGATAGACTCAATGAGTTCGTGGGACACAATGATGGTCATACTGTCAAAGCCCGTATTGGCAAAATGGCATCCGTTGCCGCAGGACGGTCCGATATCAGGCAGCATCGCATAGGAAATATTGCCGTATTTAATAGAATGAAATCCTTCGTGGTCCCCACACCAGGCCGAACAGGACCCTTCTCCCCCGGTCATGAGGGTTATTCCTGCAGGAAAATGAATCATGTAAAGGGTATTGATATCCGGAACTGGTAAACCACCATTGTTAATCTGCCATTCGATCTCGGTTTCCACATCTTTTTTATCTAATTGTTTACCCAAGTTTACAGGCGTTATCGTGGCACTCCCACTGAAAGTTCCGCGGCCAATATCTTGATTCGTGCCTGGTCTGCCGTCTATCGACGAAATCCTGGTATTATACTCCTGTAACCAATCAAGGTAGGTGCTGTTGACGACCGCAGAGTAAAAACCCCCTATATCACGAACGACTTCTTGATCGACATTCTTCCCCCAGAAAACAGCTAGGACCTTCACGTGGCCTAGAACAGCGCCCCCATAATAATTGAGATGTGGGCTCGCTGCCCGTCTCTGAATGGGGGCGTTTCTCGATGGAAATATGTGGCCGGCTCTTGCGGACCCTGATATCAAAATTTCTACGGTGGCTATAGCCAAAGGAATAAGAAATCTTTGAACACTCATCAATCCTCCGTCCCTGGTTAGATCGTCAACCTACGAAAATCATTTCAGACTCGACATTCCTTTGCAATTTTCTAAGATCGTTACAGGGAGTTTCGGACCATGGTCTGGCCTTCCAGAAGGCCAATTGTCCTCCAGATCAGATTTTTCTCATCTTTATCATGATATTAAAACCAGTCTTTAAGGAAGTCTGGTAGTCCCAGTTCTCTAAAAAAGCGGTCATCTTCGAGAGAGGTTGGACGACTTGGGCAGGTAAACCTATCCCGCCGTAGATCATCGCTAAAATCCAAAATAGAGGGGTTCCGCTTTTATGAACCACTTCAAATTTAAATTTTGAAAAAAAAGCTTTAAGGTCGTCCTCACTGTAGTGGCGGTGTCTGGGATGATCGAGGAGGGGCCTGGGTCTGATGTAACGACGAACAAAATTTCTAAAACCCCTTGTAAGTTCGTCTGGATCTAAGAAATTAAGAAAATCATGGGGCACCGAGAGAACTAGAACACCCCCTGGTTTCAAGATCCGATATATCTCAGAGACCGTCTTTTTCTCGTCATTGACGTGCTCAAATACATCCAAACAAAGGACCTTGTCAAAACTCTCATCGGGATACGGAATTTCCTCTGCCCCCGCGACCTTGAAATGATCAGGTGAGCCAAGCGCCCGGGAGCACCAGTCTCTCGCGAGACGGATGGCCTCTTCGTTGACATCGATTCCCTGAAAGTCCTCCACCTTCCCTTGAAGGTAGTAATACTCCAAAGCCCCGTTGAAACATCCCACGTTGAGAATCCGGTCTTGAGGTTCCGGTTCTAAAAGGGTCACGGCAAAGGGACTTCGGCCAAAGGGTTTCGGTAGATTTTTCATGAACCGAAATGTTGCGTAGAGCTTCCACATTTGCAACAGATTAAAATAAATTAATTAACCCGTAGGCTTACTCACGATGTCCTAGTTGGGTGGAGGTACTTATGAGAACAAATAAACTTTTAGCCTTATCGCTCCTCGCCGTCGTTTCTTTGCCTACCAAACAGGCGACGGGATCGACCTCAACTGGTAAGCCTTGGATGAGGTGCGTCAGTCTCGAAAATGGCCAGGGGCCCGCATCTGGTTCGTCTTCCCCGGGAACTGAAGCCATAGGACTTGTTTTTACGCCGGAACCCAATAATGGAAATGAAATCTCAGCCGATGTCCTTTTACTCGGCTCTGAGGGACAGGTCATAAAGCAAATTGGACACGCAGAAATCTTGAGCCAAAGTGCCAACGGATCCATGGTTTTTCAACAGGGGCCTGATTCTCCGTTTCCTTCTGTAAGAAAGCAAGTTGTTTGGGATACACTTCTCCGTGGCCCCTATTTTTGGGGTTTATCCGGCGACTTGCATCCCCGGTCATCATGTCAAGTTAGATCTTTCCCGTCTTTCTTAGTCCCATGGAAATTTTCTTAAATGAACCTTTCCATTGTCGGATTTGGACTTATGCTAATAGCGCATTCATTCTTCTGTTTGGGCCTCTAGGGCCATAACAATGTTGGATTAAAAACGCGGGCGTGCCAGTCTTTTAATGGACGTGTTTTATCGTTAAACCGTCATGCGAACATTGGGCCTCATCCCGCTCCTCAAATTCATCCGAAGTCTTCCTTTACTCACTAAAATAAATTTACTCTCTCGGCCATTATCAGCTTGAGAAAGGAATTTACTTCCGCAACACTTCCATGTGTCATCGAACGACAGAGATCTATTAGCTATAAACTTTGATCAAAAAATTCTTTTTGTGTCTTCTTGCGCTCCTTCAAGTACTCGGTGTAGTTTTCATTGTACTTGTCATTATTTTTTAAAAGGCAAAGTGCAATAGAAGCAATTTGCCGAGCCAGATTAAGTTTGGCGTCTTTGTGGTCAACCCCCTTAGCCCTAAGAGCGTCGTATCTGTCTCGGAGCTCACCATCAAGTCTGATCACGTTCTCAGCAGCTCCTATAAAAATATTTCTTAGCTCCCTCCTTCCAAAAAATCTCTTGTTGCCATAAATTTTTCCACCTGATTCTTGGATGTGGCGGACTAACATACAGTAACCCCAAAACTTGTGCTTATTCTCAAATCTCGCCGGCTGACAAACAATGGCTGCAATAATATTGGCCCTGATGATACTGATCCCAGGAATCGTCATCAGATTGCGAATGGGCCTATACTTTTTTCTGTTCTTGTCAAACTGTTCTTTGAACTTCTCCTTCTCACCCTCTAAAAACTCAACCTGCCTAAACAACTTCTCGGCAACAAATTTAGCCGAAGGGTTTTTTAACTCTTTTACCCGTACTTGGTTTTTATAAAAACTATTCTCGTCGGTCGGAATAGCTTCGGCCCTAAACAAAGCTTTCAGCCGATTCTTGAACCGAACAATTTCTTCGACAATGTCAAGATACCCACTCACTGTTGTCCTGATCTCCATCCAGTGAGAGGCGTCGTGAAAAACAGGTTGTAAATGTTTAGTTCGAAGTTCTTGGGCTAAGTGGAGGGCGTCTCTAAAATCAGTCTTGGCTCCGTGTTTTTTTGCAATGTAAGTGGGGTTACAAATAAGTAAATTCTCAACCTTGTCTTTGAGCTGCAAATACAGCCACTGAGAAATCGACGACTCCTCAAACGTCATCTCACGCTCGCCTACAACTTTGTTAATCACCCGAACTAGACTTTGCTCCGAGGTCTTAACTGTCTCTCTAAGAACACATTGGCCATTTTCATCAACAACTGCAAAAGTTGACGTTGTACTGTGGGCATCCAAACCTATATAATATTTCATTAGCGGCATCTCCCTTCGGATTGAATTTTTGGGTTAACCCTAAATTCTACTTCCATCCGCAGAAATGCGTGACACGACTTAGGTGCAAAAACTTCCTAAACTCGAGGTCCTGATAGAAGCCCTTTAGGGGATGCTCGCTTTCTTACATTGTCTTTTACAATGTCCCTCGCGCAAACAAATAGTGGCAGTTCGGGAAACTTTATCGGCTCCCCAGGATTTATTTCGGGAAACATTTCAAACGTGGGGCTTTTTGGAAGTCAATCCATAGCTCAAATGCAAGTTCAATGTCGCATATACTCGAGAGTGAATAAGGGGTCAGGCACCGGTCCCGGGACCTCCGGCAACACCGGGGGCGCGACCCAGGGACCAGGAAGTGGGACCGGGACTGGATCTGGAACTGGTACCAGTGCTGGAGTCGGATCGGGATCTGGAGCCACCACGGGTTCTGGAACAATCTCCACCGGGAAGAGTTCTACTCTCCGGCCTCTCCCACTCTAACTGGGCATCATTTTTCCCATCATGGTCACAGTGGATTTACGCGGCATCACCTTGGTCATCACCGTCATCATGGTATTTTTCTTTCCTGAAATCACCGTCGGATTCCTTCGGGCCTGCAGGGCTTTCCAAGCATTTTCAACGACTTCCTCAGGGGTTTGAGCCAAATTTTTTGGAATGTCTTCGCGTTTTCCGCCTGAATTGACCTGAAAATTTGTCGAAGTGATCCCCGGACAAAGCCCCATAACGTAGACTCCCCTGGCCTTCTGTTCAAACCAAAGAGATTCGGTAAAGGAGGTCACAAAGGCCTTTGTCGCACTATAAAGGCCGATGGCAGGCATAGGCATAAATGCCAAGGTGAACTCACGTTGATGAGCGCATCCCCTGATTTTGAATTTTTCAAAAAGGCATGGGACAGATTTACCACAGCCGCACAGTTAAGATGAAGCATCCTTAACTGTCGCTCTAAGGGAATATCTAAAAACTTGCCAACGGCGCCGACCCCGGCATTGTTAATGAGAAGGTCATAGTGATGGGCGCCTGATAACTCCGACATGACTTTTTTTTGTCCACTCTCCGTAGAAAGATCGGCTACTATATAGTTGTGTCTTGTTCCAATTTCTCTCACCAGGGATTGAAGTTTCTCTTCGTTTCGTGCCACCCCCGTAATTACAAATCCTTCTTTGGCCAATTTTCGAGCGAAAACAGCTCCAATTCCTTCACTTGCACCGGTCACAAGGGCTTTCTTTTCCATTGATGTCTCCAATTTATAAATTTCAAAAAAGAGGGTCACTTAAAAGAAAACGCTAGCACCAAAAAATGGGGCACGCAACGAGGACCAACGAGGGCCACGAAATCGTCCCGTCCAACGTCACTGGTGTCTAACAATTAGCCACACATTTTTCCTTTTTACATGGTCTAAGAAGGTTAGATTCGCATCGGGGCGGCCCTTCTATTGCAATTCCTCAAAACGATGAAAAAATACCTGGTTTATTCAATTTTTATAGTCAGCTTGTCCCTCTTCAGTCTGGGGAGTTTCGCCCAAAACGAGCCCACAGACCTAAATAGCGCCATCGCAAATTATCTCAACCAAAAAGATATGACTGAAGCCACAATGCATCAAGAAGCTAAAAAAGTGGTCACCGTCTTCGTCAATAAATTCATTTCCGACCAACAAATTTTTACCAACAAAGATCTGGAAAATCCCTATATTAACAAACAGATTCTCTTTTCCTACGTCAAGGAGCTCAACACCTACCAGGTCCAACATCCTTCAGACACGAGTTTCGATCAGAAAAATCGAATTCTTGCCGAGGAGGTCGCCACCCAATTTATTGATTTAAAGGCTTCCATGGCAAAACCGAACCCAGGGCGGCCCTATCTCAAGGGACTAAGCTTCGCTTTTCTCTCGCTGCTCGCTGGCGAAAGCGTACTCATGTTGGGTCTCTCCAGACCTTCGGCGGCAGTGGCGACCCTTGCGGTGGCAGGCATTCTAAAAGGGATCGATTTCTTACGGACTTCCCGCGCCCCCGTTCTTACGCCCCCGGAGCTTGCCTACGTGGACGCGAACATTCGTTATTTTCAGACTCTCCAAGAGGGCCAAGGAATATGCGTCTTTGGACTGAATTTTAGTCCCCCCCAGGCCCAACCCTAGTTCTTGATCTACCTCACCAATTCGCGCTTGTAATGGCTTGATCTGAGAGCAAGACTGAACCCTAATTTGACGAAATAAGGGTACGTGCCTATGAGACATGCTTTGTTGGTGGCGGAGATAATTTTTATTTTTCTTATCATGTCGGGCTGTGTTCATACCGGCAACAGAATAAGCCGAAGTTTCGTTCGCATCCAATCACCTGTTATTGCCTTAGTTAACGTCCTCTTGATTGATGGAAGAGGAACCCCGGGACTCCCCAACCAAAGGATCATTATTGATAATGGAAAAATTTCTGCCGTCGGGGGCCCTGAGGTTACGATTCCCAGCGGGGCCCAGGTCATGGACTTTTCAGGTTCGACTGCAATTCCAGGGATTGTCGGAATGCACGAACATCTCCATTACACGTACCTTCCCAACGGGTCCCCTGACCGATATCTGGTCCAACAAACATGGAGCTTTCCCCTTTTATATCTAGCGTCGGGTGTCACCACGGCCCGTACAGCGGGTTCTATCGAGCCTTATACCGATTTGGGATTAAAGAAGATGATCGATTCCGGCCGTTACATCGGTCCCAGACTTTTTCTCACCGCTCCCTATATCAACGGGCCAAACTCAGACCATTTTCCTTTTCATGCTTTTCCTGATGCTCCCTCGGTGGCCCGAATGGTGGATTATTGGGCATCAGAAGGTTTTACTTCATTTAAACTCTATGACGATGTGACCCGAGCCCAACTCGCGGCCGCCGTAGAGGCGGCTCACAGACATGGGTTCAAGGTCACGGCTCATTTGTGGTCCGTGACTTTCCGAGAGGCCATCGATCGTGGCATCGACAGTCTAGAGCATGGAATGTCATGTAGTACCGACTTCTATCCCAAGAAGGTGCCTGATCAGTCGCCCCCTGAGGGAAGCTTGGATTACCTCAAAACAGGAAGCCAAGAAATGGGCGAACTCATCAACTATCTGGTTAAGAAACACGTGGCCATAACTTCGACTCTGGCAAACCTAGAAGCAAGTAAACTTGCGTTCAAATATGAACTGGATCCCCGCCTCATGGATTTACTACCACCACCCGTCCAGCAAAGTGTTCTCGCAAGAAAGGCCACGGCAGCTAAGAAAACAGGCCCCAAAACAGAAGCAGAATTTAATTTGGAAATGGAATTTGAACGACGATTTTTTGAGGCCGGCGGTCTCCTTATGGCAGGAAGTGACCCCACCGGATATGGCGCAGTCATGGCGGGCCTGGCAGACCATCGCGAAATCGAACTTTTGGTGGAAGCGGGCCTCTCACCCGTCCAAGCCATTCAGGTTGCAACCGCCAACGGAGCAAAATTCCTTGGCATTTTAAATCGTCTTGGCACCATTGAAGTGGGAAAGGGAGCCGATATTGTTATCGTCAAGGGCAACCCCGAAACTCACATCTCAGATATTAGAAACGTGACAATCGTGTTTAAGGACGGGATCGGCTATGATCCCTCCGCAATCACCGAAGTGTTAAAAGGTCGGGTTGGCCTTCAATAGCTAAAATGGCAAAATCGGAATCTCCCTTATAAATCTTAAAGAACCCGTCCCAAAGCCGGACTTCCCCTACGCTTTGGGACGCCATCGTGGCTCTGCGGGGCCCCCCGCTCGCGCATCCGTGCGCGTCGGCGCCGTCCAGGCGCCCCCGAGCCCAAAGCTTCGGGAAATCCGCCTTCGTGCCGGAATCAATTTAATAATTTTCATCAACTAGATAAAGATTTATGAGGGAGAGGGGCAAAATCGCCTATTCTTTAGACGTATTTGAAATAGTAAGAGTAATCTTTCCAATTCCCGCTGTTCAATCAAATTTAAAAGCCCAAACACCTGGCACTTACTCTGCAAATCTTCCCTTGGTCTGGTTTCGAAGAACGTTTATGAGGTCATTGGCGTGGCGACTTTTTTTTCTGCTCTTTTATTTCCTTTCTTTTACCTAATTTCAAGCACCGTATGGGGCGCAGATCCAAGTTGTGCCCAAATCACGAAACTTGAGTCAGGAGATCTTTCTCAGTCCTGGGTAAGCCAACAAATTGAAGATGCCAAAAAGCGGATCACGCCGGCGCAAAAAAAACGTGACGCTAAAATTCAAAAGGAAGGCCTCCTGGCGGCAGCAAAGGTCGCCAAAATCGTGGAATGGCACAAACGACCATTTACGAAAATCATCACAAGTCATGGGCAAATCACCGACCAAAAACAATCTGGTGACTGCTGGGATCACGCCACCCTCAACGATCTAAAATCTGAACTGATCGGTAAAGGTCTTGTAGGGAAGGATTTTCAATTTTCACGAAATTTTTTCTATTTCTATAGCATGCTTGAAAAATCAAATTCATATTTTGAAGAAATCATTTCCCTTCAACCCAGAACTCTTTCAAGCGAAGTTTTTTTCAAAGATCTCAAGCTCAATGACACAGAGCCAGAGTTTCATATCGCCGACGGGGGCGAGTTCTCGTGGATGATTTTTATGATCCAAAAGTATGGGCTCGTGCCTTACGAGGCGATGCCCGATACCGCGGTCTCACTGCATGACAGCCCCCTCGTTCATGAACTAAGAACGATTGTCTTCGGAATTTCTGATAGTTTGGCAAAAAAGATAAACAGCTTTGACGCGAAGCCAGGAGAACTGACTTCAGAACAAATAGAGGAATTGAGAAAAATCAAACGAAATGGCGAAGCCGCCATATTCGATGCTTTGGGACGAACCTTGGGTTTTCCGCCCAATGCCGCAAAGCCGTTTAATTTTCAAATCAACCAGACAAAGAAACAAGAAAAACCGGTGTTCAAAAAATTTGATCCCATGACCTTTGCGAGAGACTTTGTCAAGTTTGATCCCGACAAGTACTTAAGCTTTTCGAGTACTCCCCTTCACCCATTCAACAAGGCTTATTCCATTAAGAATCATGGAACCCTGGGAGTACCGACCCCCGATGAGCCCTCCTACAATCAGCATTTTGTGAATGTAAATTCAGCCCGTCTCGCACAACTGGTGAAAACCACGATCGACTCGAACCGAGCCGTCTATTTTGCGGCCGACGTGATGAAAGACGTCGACCAGGACAGCGGTACCATGGACCCCCGGCTCTTTGAGATTTCCAAGGTTCTGGGAATTAACACTAAAGCTGTCAGTCGTAAAGGGGCCGTGAACACGGGTCTTTATAGCCCCGATCACGCCATGGCCATCGTGGGATATGAGACAAATAAAAAAGGGCAAATCGTTCGATTCAAGGTCATGAACTCTTGGGGACGCGGCGTTGGTCGAAGGGGTTACTTTTCTATGTCTATAGAGTGGTTTAATCGCTATGTATTTGAAGCCACCATTGATCGTTCCCTGGCGAGTCCCCATGAAGTCAGTCTGTGGGACGATTCAGACCCCGTCCCCGTAGATTCTTTCGACAAATATTACGGACCGTACTAATATCTGATTCGAAGATGAACAACACCCAAGAATCGTCTGCATCTGCCTGGATGTTTCGAAATTTTCGGCTCTACACTTATGGGGCAGTTCTTCTCCCCTTTGCTTCCCAAATCCAAACGCTCATCATTGGTTGGCAGGTTTATCAGATCAAACATGACCCGCTTTTTCTTGGCTTCATCGGACTCATCGAAGCCCTGCCCGCCTTGAGTTTAGCTCTTGTCTCTGGCTATATCGTGGACAAGAGTAATCCTTTGATTGTCTTTAAGAACGTAGTGCGCCTCGCTCTTTTTTCCGCGATTTTGTTGACGACCCTATCAAGTCCTTGGGTCTTGGTATCAAACGCTCAAAAACTCCCGTGGCTTTATGTGGCCGCTTTTTTGGCAGGTGTGGGGCGTGGCTTTAGAATGCCCGCGAACACGGCCCTGGTTCCAAGACTCGTCCCCCGGCATGCCCTCCATATCTCTTCGGCTTGGAACACCTCGGGGTTTGCCATAGCGTCTTCATTGGGGCCGGCGCTGGGAGGATTTATGTACGCCTGGAAGGGCACTTCGGCTCCCTATGACCTCAACGTGGTGGTTCTCGTTATTGCCCTGATTTTTATCTCCAGAATTCAAATTGAAAGTCATGAATTAAAATCTCAGGAGAAAGAAAATGAGAAAGTCTTTTCAGCTTTTCACCGTCTCACTGCCGGTATGCGCTACGTCTATAGTCATCAATTACTTCTGAGTGCTCTGACTCTTGATATGTTCGCCGTCCTTTTCGGCGGAGCTGTCGCTCTCCTTCCCATTTTTGCTGGAGAAGTTCTTCATGTGGGCCCCTTGGGGTTGGGGATCCTTCGTTCCGCACCTTCCGTTGGAGCCATTTTCGGCGGCCTCCTTCTTATTCGCTTTCCGGTAAGGCGCCATTCAGGAAAAATTCTTTTGGCCACGGTTGCAGGATTTGGTTTATGCATGATTGGATTTGGCTATTCTCACTCCTTTCTTTTTTCTCTCATCCTCCTCTCCCTGGGAGGCGCCTTTGACAGTGTCAGTATGGTCATTCGCGGCGCCATTGTTCAACTGTCTGCGCCCCCAGAAATGCGGGGGAGAGTGGGCGCCGTTAACTCCATTTTTATCGGTGTCAGCAATCAACTGGGTGAATTCGAATCGGGGGTTTTGGCGAAACTCATGGGAACGGCTCCGTCCGTCGTATTTGGGGGGATCGTCACTTTGATTGTCGTTTCAATCACGGCCGTGATCGCACCCAAGCTTCGAAAAATGGAACTTTCAAAGCTTTAAGGGCTTGTCCCTTTTATATTTAGTGATTTCTCCAAGGCGAGGATTCGTTTTTTCAATTCTTCTGCCTGCTTTAAGACGGCTGCATTTCTCATATATTGCCTGAGGGGTTGAAGGGGGGCTCCCGCGTAGGCTCCGGGAGTCTCAATATCATTACTCACTCCCGCCCGATGGAGCAAGACAACGTCGTCGCCAACCTTGACATGATCGAGAATTCCAGTCATTCCACTGGTCACGACCCGATTTCCAATTTTTGACGATCCTGCAATACAAAACATGCTGGTCAACAGGCAGTCCTGTCCAATCTCAACGTTGTGGGCGATGTGACAAAGGTTATCAATTTTCGTACCTGCCCCGATGCGCGTGATCTGGTAGGCGGCCCGATCGATGGTGCAGTTGGATCCGATCCTCACTCGATCTTCCATCACCACGATTCCCGTTTGCGGAATCCCGTGACTCTTTCGTTTTCCATCTTGAGCAAATCCAAAACCTTCAGATCCTATAACGGAGCCAGATCCAATGGTCACACCCCCACCGACCACACACCCATAGCCAACCACCGCCAGCGGGTGAATAGTGGTATCATCTCCTATGGTCACGTCATTTTCGACAATGGAACCGGCCATGATCCTGGTGTTTTTTCCGACGATGACGTTTTTCCCGATGACCACCCGTGGCTCCACGACCACCGTCGAATCCAGTCGGGCCGACTCATGAATCGTCGCGGACGGGTGAACTCCTGACCAGCCCGTTTGTTTATAATCCCTGGCCCCGTACTTTTGTTTAATAAGGGCATGGGCTAAGGGCACATTGGGCGCAACCAAAACCACGATATTTTCAAACTGGTCAAATAAACCCTTAAGTCCTTCAGATGTCACAACGACTGACGGCTGCCGTTTTCTGACAACATCTAAATATTCCTTTTTATCGACAAAAACCAAATCGAGGGGTTCACAGTTCTCCACGGCCGAAATCGAGGTCACCATGAAATCCTTATCCCCCCGGGCTTCCGTGAGAACCCCCACTGGTTGAAACTCATTCATCAACTGGGAAATACTTACTTTGAAAGAAGTCTGTGATGGCGTTTTAATGCTCCCCCCCTTGCGTTATTAAGTGGATTATTACCCCAAGATCAGGAATACTTTCCAGCGAGAAACTCATAACAATTGGAAAGGCAGAATGGAAGAAATATCCGTTGAACACCCTTCGGTAGAAATGGGCCGACCTCAGGAGGAATCTGCACCTTTGAGGTTTAGAAGCATCGGATTTTATCGACAGTCCCTCGCCAAGAATTTAGGTCCCGAAGTCTTTAAAACGGAACCGTGGCGACTCGGCTGGTACTTCGCCTGCCTCCTTGGTGCTATTTTCTCCTTCCTCTTGATCGTCAGAGGTGCGTTAGGATGGCCCGAAAAGTTGGCCTTAGGGATTGTCATCGGCCTTTGTCACGGAACTCTGGCTTTTATCGCCCACGAAATTTTTCATGGAAGCGTCATCAAAAACCAAAAAATTCAAAATATTCTAGGTTTTTTCGCCGCTATTCCGTTTTTTATTTCGCCCACTTTTTGGAAATTTTGGCACAATCGCCTCCATCACGGAAAAACCCAGCAGCTCATTCGGGATCCCGATGCGTTTCCCAATTTGAGAATTTACAAGGCCAGCCGATTTATACAAGTCATGTTCCCTTTCACCCCGGGCTCAGGACATAAGCGCAGCTATCTTTATTTTTTCTTTTGGTTTTCATTTCACAATTTCGTGGCGCAGACTTACTTACGTTTTCGAAATGAAATTTTTGATTCCCTCGATCAAAGAAAAGTGTCATTAGAATTCGGAGCAGAAATTATAATCGCCTTGGCCTTTCTGGTTTATGCCGGACCCGCCAATTGGATTTGGGTCTTGTTCGTTCCCCTTATTGTTCAAAACTATCTCGTCATGAGTTATATTTCAACGAATCATAATTTAAGCCCTCTCACCAAGGATAACGACCCCCTCCTCAATTCGTTGACGGTGACAAATAATAACGTTTTAGAATTTTTGAACTTAAATTTCGGATACCACGTCGAACATCATATTTTTCCTTCTGTCAGCGGAAAACATGCCAAACAGATCCACAAAGAGTTGTTGAGACAGTTCCCGGAGACATACAAATCCATGCCCAAATGGAAGGCGATTAAAGCCCTTTATGCCACGCCGCGGATCTATAAAAATGCCCATGAACTCGTCAATCCGGAAACCCTGTCTACACACCCGACCCTTTGATGCCATGACACCTGGCTCTTATCACTCCATCGGAGATTTTTATAAAAAGAATTTTGGCACGAAGCCAAAAAAGATTCCGGTCAGCATTGCCGATGACTGTCCTAATCGGCGCGGACTTAAAAACATGGAAACCTGCATCTTCTGTGATGTTTGGGGATCTGCGGCCTTCCCTGAACAACGAAACCTTGACCTGAAAAATCAAATTCAAGAAAAGATAGAATATTTTAATAAAAAATATAAATCCTCCACCTTCCTGATCTACTTCCAAGCCTATACAAGCACTTTTCTCGGGGTCAAAGGCCTTCGGCAATCGTTTGAAATCGCTCTGGGGTTTCCTCAAGTCAAAGGTATCGTGATCGGGACCCGTCCCGATTGCGTTTCAGCGGCGGTTCTCGATCTTTGGCGCGAGTATTCAAGGAAGTGCTTCTTTTCAGTTGAACTGGGGGTTCAAAGCTTTTTTGACTCAAAGCTCGAATTTCTGAGGCGTGGCCATTCGGCTGAAACCTCCATTGCGATCATCAAGAAAATAAAACAAGAGACCGATGTCGATCTCGGCATTCATCTTATTTTTGGTCTTCCCGAGGAAACCGACCAAGAAATTATTGAAACGGCAAAAATGATTTCAAAACTTGACCTTGACAACGTCAAACTTCACAACCTTCATGTTTTAAAAAATACGCCCCTTCAAAAACTTTATGAAGCGGGCCAATTTACACCGATGAGTCTAGAGGAGTATGCTCCCAAAGTCGGCTTATTCCTCCAATACCTTTCACCCAAAATTTCAGTTCACCGGTTAGCCGCCTTGTCTTCCCGCTGGGATGAGTTGGTTGCACCCTCTTGGACTCGGCATAAAATGGAGACCTACCAATTCATCATCAATCACATGAAAGCAAAAGGGATTTACCAGGGACAGCTCTATGGCCTACAGGAAAGAGTCCCCTCTATGCATTCCTTATAATATTCCAGCAACTTAAGATTAAAGAGCTGGGAGATCCTCGACAGTTCCTGTTCTCTCGAATGAATAGAGACCACCCTATAACTGATTTCCGGAAGTTCAGTCCACTTTAGTTTCGGCTTTTGCTTCTTTTGACAATTCAGAATGAAATCGGGCAGAAAACCTACGCCTAGCTGAGCTTCGGCCAATCGCAAAATAACCTCCCAACTCTCGATCTCCATATCCACCGTTAAATCGTATTTTTTATTTCGTTTGAAATGATTTTTAAGCTTTCTAATTTCAGGCCGATCTTCCGTGAGAAGGTAATGATCAGTTAATTCTTTTGGAAGGGTCGTGGACTGCACGGTACAAAAACAACCCTTCAATATCGGCGACTGGGCAAACTGAGAAAGTTTTCCGTCATCGACGGTGATAGCAAATTCTACATCTCCCTTTTCTACCCACTCCCGGACTAAAGAAGTCCTCCCCAGCTTAATATTGGGGAGGATTCTCGGATATTCTTTTTTGAAAGAGTTCAGAAAACCTGGCAGAAGGGAATAAGCCAGACTTTGTGAAATTCCAAAACGAATACTTCCAGTCAACTCCCTCTGATTGACCGCAATGTCACTTTGAATATCAGCAAGGAGCCTAAAAAGATCACGGCAACGTTTGAGCATAAGAGATCCGTCACTCGTCAATTTAAATCTGTTTTTTTTATGAATTAAGAGTTTTATGTCGAGACTGTCCTCCAGACGGTGAATGCCCTGACTGATGGCGGGCTGGCTAACAAAATTCAAAAGCGCCGCCTTGGCAATACTTCGGTTTTCAGCAGCATCAAAGAAGTACTTCATGAAATTGATATTGGGTGTTTTCATAACAATAACTATTAGTTTATTTATAAGTAATTATCAATAATTTTTTGAAATCAGAAGAATGAAGTATGGATTTCCTTTTAAATAAATATTGAAGGGAGAAATCATGCGTTTTCACATTAAAGGGTTAATTTTAAATCTCATTTTAGTCATGGTCGTCTGGGGCTCAGGCCTGACCCAAGCCTCTGCAGTCATTCTTGAGCTTAAGAGCATGCGCGACGTCGGCCCCCTGGTTGATCCGCAAACTCTGGTTGTCTTTGACATCGACAATACGCTCATCGAGCAGGCCCAAACCTTGGGCAGTGATCAGTGGTTCCGATTTGTGCTCAAAAACTATATCGACCATGGAATGAAGGCCGACGCGGCTCTTGCCAAATCCATGGCTTTTTGGAAAGAAATCAATGAAGTCAGTCGGGTCAATCCGGTGGAACGGGGAACACCCTTTCTTATTCGTAAAATGCAGGACGCAGGTATTAAAGTGATGGTTCTAACCGCCAGGGGCACAGACGCCGTTGGTCTTACCGAACGGCACCTCCGGGAAGGGAACATGGATTTTTCAAGAAGCACCATCTCCAAAGATTCCGACGTTCTCATCGACCAGGGCCTTCGCTACCGACGGGGAGTTTTGTTCTCTTCCGGGCAGGACAAGGGACTCAGTCTCCTCAGATTTCTTAAATACTTTCATATAAGTCCACCAAAGGTGGTTTTTATCGATGATCTCAGTAAAAACGTTATGGCGATGGAAGCGGCCCTAACCCTTGTCCATATTAACGTGGTGAACGTAAGATATGGCGCTCTGGACGCGAAAGTGAGGGCCTTCAATTCCAAGATTCCCCTTGTCGAATGGGGAGTCTTTAGTAAATACCACAGGCTCATCTCTGACGCCCAAGCATGGCAGATCCTAAGCGCCAACGGGGGCGGTGTTTCCCCCGTTGACTAACTCAGGGTCATAACTTTGATCGGAGGCTCACCAGGGCGGCGAATCACCCAGTTCTTTTGTCGGATCACGTTTGAGACTCAGCAAACGTTGCCATTCGGCGTATAGGTAATTTGTTTGATCGGCGACCGCCCTGTTCTCTTCCGTATCGAGAGGCGCCTGGCAATCACTTGAAGGCGTATAGGTTTTCGGGGAACATATGCTGACCCGAACGCTGGCAAGATCGGGGACCATCTTCAAAAGCCATTCTTCAAGAGTCACGGGATTTTTTGGTTCTATCGCCGGATCAAAAACAGTGACGTGGCCATTGACGACAGCCCCTGGAACCACGTGATACCACCAGCTCACATGTCCCTGAGAAGAATTTGCGGTCTTAACATCTAGGTTCCCGAAGGCGAAAATCTTAAAAGCCCGCGGATAGTTCCATGTCTCCATGTTCTCGCTAAAGAGAGCAGCCCGAGCCCAGCACCCGTCGTCGGGATAAAGCCAACTGGATCGCCTGGGAAAGAGAGGTTGGGCGGGTGTCGTTAAAAACCTTGTGTCTCTCCCCTTTTGAAAGACCGCCACAGCATCTTGTGGAGATAAAACGGTAGACGCACTTTTGTAGTCAAGCTTTGCATAAGAAACAGCCTCCCCAACAGCCGAAGTGGCTGGTAGAAGGCTGCGAGAGGCCTTGATACCGTTTCGATATCGCTGAAAAGCTTTTTGGTAATCCTCGCCAGGTAACCTAATAGCCGAATTAATATTGAAATTATTCTTAGGGGTGGTTTCTTGTCCGAAGACTTGTAACGAAAATAAAACGAACGCAGCCATTAACAGCTTCATGTTTTCCTCCTTGATTTAACATGCCCGACGATAGTGTAGACACAGCCCGAGGAGAAAAGCACCAGAAGGAAAAAAGACTGGACTAAGGTCCGAGACTATAAGATAAAAAATGGAGAAAGAGAGCTTTATGACTGAACTTCTCGTTGGCGGGATCTATCGCCACTATAAAAATAAACGTTACAAGGTCATCGGGACGGCAAAGCACAGTGAAACTCTTGAAGACATGGTGATCTATGAAGCCCAATACGAAAACTCATTGGGTAAGACCTGGGTACGCCCTCTCAACATGTTTCTCGAAAACGTAAAAACAGAGAACTACATGGGCCCCAGATTTACCCTGGAGCTCGCCCAAGAAATCCGCAGCCGTTGATTGGGGAGTAACTTTCCAGATTCCCAATCCAGGATCTCCCGTTGGAGGCGATGCCGACAAAGATCACCGAGGTGAAGACCAAGTAAAATGAAAACCGATAGAGGAGCGAACGTATCTTCGAACTCTTTTTATCATCTTCACCAGATCCTTAAGCTCTTCGGAAGAGAGAGCCGAAGGGCCGTACCTAAAGTCTTCATACGACAAAAATAACTCGTTCACGGAATCGACGTGCTTACAAAGACGCTCATTTTTCTCCATCCACTCGACTAAGCGGCGGCGGTAACTTTCGTAACCTTCATGACGCTCCCGCCGCATACCTTGTCCCGCCCACAAAAGGCACAGACTATTAAAATGATCCCGCACTGATTTTTCAATGGGTTGCCAACCTTTCTGTACCTGCAAAATAATAAAAAGAAATAAAAGTGATCCCAAGGCCAAAAATGGATCTAAGGTGACGTCAGTCAGAGACATCAAGCGACCTTTCCCAGAAAAAAATCTTTGAAAGAAAAAAAGCACCTCGTCGAGCGAGAGCCAAAGATTTTCCCAAAGAGATCCGAGGAAGGGAAGTCGTTCGAAAACACTCAAAAAATTCTTCGGCTGCCCTGACCTGCGCATCTGGTTGGGAGCGAGAATCGCCGTGGGGTCCATTCTTCTCCACTGGCTGTCATCCCAGTACTCCGTCCAAGCGTGAGCATCCCCATAAGAAACAAGCCAGTAACCTCCAAATCTATTATAAGTCCCCCCTTGAAAGCCAACAACCACTCGAGAAGGAACGCCAGCCATTCTCAGGAGAGAACCCGTGGCAGCGGCAAAGTGTTCACAATACCCCTCTCGAGTGACAAAGAGAAACCCTTCAAGAGGATCCCCTGCTTCAATTTTTCGAGGTGTCAACGTATAGGTAAATTTTTGACTCACAAAATAGCTGATGATTCTATCGGCGATCGCACTCGGAGATCTTGCACCATTGGTCAATCCCGAGAGGAGAGCTTTTATTTTGGGAGAAGGGGGATTTTCGGTTTTTAAAAAGAGAGTTCGCTCATAGTTTGACAGAGCCTTTTCCTTCAGGCCACTGCATATATTGGACCTCACTGTGGGGGGCGTCTGACGGAGGGTAAAAATATCCAAAGGACGATCAAGGGCTGCTAAAATATTCTTGGTGTCATACTCCTGACCATAAACTGTTTGAATAATCTCACATCCCTTAGGAATTTCGGTGCCAGAACTTCCGGAAATACCGGAACTTTTTGAGCCCCGTCCGCTTAAAGACCAATTGAGGCCGTCAGACCGCGCAAGAGTGGCGACCCTCCAATATATATCACTGATTTCGGGAATGGGGCGATTTGTCGCAATCCTATAGGCGACACCGGATCTCATTGAAAGCTTGGAAACTTTTCCAGGCTCAAGAATTCGACCGATTCCAATAACGGAATTGTCTGAAAAATGATGTCGAGTTTCATACGATTTCTGAAAGACGTAGATAAAAATAAAAAGCATCGGAAGTGCGTAAGCCGCCGTGCGGGCTGCCGACCTCAATGAGGTCGTTAAAGTGGCTAAAGAAAAATTTTTCAAATGGAGTCGGAGCATTTGTCCAAGATTGAAGAACATCACGACGACAATCCAAACCGAGAGAGTTGCGGAGCCATCAAGAAGAGAGGTGGCCGTGTTACACGCCAAAAGCCATATCAGCAAGATTTCTCCGTGCCAATAACGGCGCAAAACAAAGCTCTGTGCTATGGCCATCACCGTAAAAAAACTCGCGATGAATTCCGAACTATAAAACCCGCCCGGCAAAATAGTATGAAGCCCAATGAGAAAAAAAATACCAAGACCATAACCAAAAAAAAGCGGGACCTTGACTCCAAAACCATTACAGATCAGCGAAAGAGAAAGAAGAAACAAGCAAACGACCGTCGCAGGAAGGGGCGCCACCAGGAGTACCATAAAGACGCTAATCCCCAGTGAAACGAGGAAGTGGGTTTTTATAGTCCCAATCTCTTCGTGAGCGTGGAGGTGGTCAAAAAACTTACGCAATCCGTTCATGATGTCCCTCAAAAAGGGCTAAGGCCTTCAAACAAGCTTGGTAATGCGACTGCGTGCAATTCGGCTGAAAGCGGATGTTTGGCAAAACCAGAGAAAAGGGCCGCTGGAGGTTGTAGCACTCCTGCACTGCCGTAGATAAAAAAGACAATCTTTCTTCCAGATCGTTTCCAGGAATAGAATCCCAATTTAGTTCGATGGCCTCCGGATCCCGTGTGTCAAAAAGCTTGACCATCTTCTTTTGTTTTCTAGCTTGCACTTTCCAGTCGATATGATGGGCAGAATCCCCAGGAACAAATTCTCGATGGCCAATGAAGTCCTCGTGTCCTGACAAATCCGTCTGCGTTGACGTATCGGGTTCCGGAATTCTTGCGGCCGGCAAGAGCGGAGGATAAACAAAAAAAGTGAGGCTCCCCTTCCACCACTTCCACGCATAAAAGAGTCCGAAGGGGTACGTCGACGAAATTTTAAGTTCGGTGAGTTTGACCAGGCCGCGCTTTCTTAGGAGAACCGGAATATTTTCAATTATGTTTTCACCCATGGGAACATCGATAACCGCATCGCGAATGTTAATTGAAAACGACGTGATCGGGGCCCTGTTTTTCATTCTGAGTTTCCAACGCACTATCTGACCTGAGAATCCCGACTCAAGCTCGAGCTTTACGATGCTGACTTGGTTTACATTTAAATGGGTTTGATGCATGCAAACCAGACCAAAAGTCACCAATGTGGCTGTGGCGAAAAGCAAGGAGTTATTTTCATAGATCGTGCCAGTCACCAAGAAAAATAAAACAATGAATCCAAATAAAAAACCGTAGCGAGTAGGAACAATATAAATTGAGTCTTTTTTTTTGTTCTTAGTCAATTTCAACGGAGTTCACCAGATCCGACGTCAATGAAGCCGAGTTTTGAAACGTGTTATCAACATGGGAAAGACGGTGATTGATGACCGCGAGAGCGACCGCCTGCACGTCCTCAGGAAATACGGCCTGGCGGCCCTCTAAGAAGGCTGCGACTTTAGCTGCCGCGACAAGACTCAGGCCTGCCCGAGGTGAAAGACCAATGATATCTTTTTGATTCTTTCGGCTATTTTCTAGTATTTGCTGAACATAGCGCGCGATTTCTTCTGATAGATGAATCTTGGCGGCCTCTTCACGCAATAAACGAAGTTGCTCGGGAGACATAAAGGGCTTGAGGGCGTTCAAACGGTCGCGACTCTTGTCCCCCAGGAGAAGGGCTTTTTCGGCTTCAACTCCGGGATAGCCCAGCTGAATGCGCATCATAAAACGATCTAACTGTGATTCTGGCAAGGAAAAGGTACCCACTTGAAAGCGAGGATTCTGAGTGGCTACGAGAAAAAATGGATCCGGAAGCGCGATCGTTTGACTGTCAACAGTGACTTGCTTTTCCTCCATAGCCTGAAGGAGCGCGCTTTGTGTCTTCGGTGTCGCCCGATTGAGCTCGTCGATCAAAACGAGCTCCGCGAAAATGGGCCCTTTATGAAAGCGAAATTTCTTAGCCTCAGGATCATAAATGCTGGTTCCAAGAATGTCAGACGGCAAGAGATCGCTTGTGAATTGGATACGTCCAAAATGGAGGCCTAACAGCTGACCGACCGTTTTCACGAAAGTTGTTTTTCCAACTCCAGGAATATCCTCAATCAGGAGGTGCCCCTCCGCTAGAAAGCAAATCAAAGCCAAACGAAGTTCATTTTTTTTATTGAGAATCACGCGGCTGGCCTCAGCCAAAAATCGGTCACAGATTTGTCGGCCATCGGTGGATAACTCATCATTCCAGCTTTCTTCGCTGGCAAGGACCACACCTTTTATTTTTCCCATATCAACTTGTCGGTAAAGGAGCTTATAAGATTAACAAATTGAGGTACCGACGATCGTCGAGTCGCCATTTGTCCGGCTCCGAAGACTTAGGAGCTCACCCTATCAAATGAGAGGCCCCAAGACGCGCCCCACGCCTTCGGCCATATCAATCCAAAAACCCTTTTGGAACTTTCCGATTTTTGATTCAAGAAAAATCCTAGCAAACCACGTATGAAGATCTTTTATGGTTGGGGATGACTTGAGAAAAGCTCCTATCTCGTAATTGAATAAAAGGCTTCTCATGTCAAAATTAGCTGACCCCACAAGACAATACTCGTCATCAACGAGAATGGCCTTGGCGTGCATCATTTTTGGCGTCAAGAAAACTTCCGCTCCCACTTCTTGAAGTTGCCGCAGATAACTTCCCCGGGCCAAATCGGCCAGAAAATGATTGGATCTCTCGGGAGTGAGTATCCTTACCTTCACGCCCCTCTTAGCCGCCAGCTCAAGGGCCTTGGCCAATGACTCATCGGGAATAAAATAGGGTGTGGCAATCCAAACCCGAAAGTTGGCTTTATAGATAAATGAAAGAAAAGAATCATAGAGAGGATCGTCTTTAACATCAGGTCCGCTGGCGATGATTTGAAGACTGTGGCCAAAAGCCCCTACCTCGGTGGTCGACCTGGCATCATGATGGACTTCACAGGCTGGGACGGACTTAGCTGTCGAAAACTTCCAGTCCTTGGCGAAAATATTCTCCACATCCCTGGCGGATGGGCCCTCAACAAAGAGACAAAGGTCCGTCCATCTTTTCGAATCAAAATTGGGCCCCATGTACTCCTCAGCGATGTTCATGCCCCCTATCGTCGCTTTCACTGAATCCACCACCAAAATTTTTCGGTGGTTCCGAAGATTCGATCTCCCCTGAAAGGGAAGGTGGAAAAAAGGCATAAAATGAGCGACCTCCCCTCCTTTCTTCTGAAGGTTTGAAAATGACGGATGACGGACCCACATAGCCCCCAGGGAATCCAAGAGGACGCGAACCTTCACTCCCTGTTCAGCTTTCTTTGACATCGCCTCTAAAATCTTTTGCCCCACAGAATCATTGGCGAAAATAAAGGTCGTGATATTGATCGAGCTCACCGCCGATTCAATCATGGCGACGATCCTCTGATAAGCTTCTTCTCCGGACGTCACCAGCGCCACATTCAAATTGCTACGGACCGGTGGAGAAGCTGCCAGTTCTAAATCCTGTTTCTTCTCCAAACGCGTCTTAAATTTGCGATCACTCAAAAAAACATAAAGAGGAATGCCTAGATAAGGGATGAGGATGGTAAACATAAGCCAGGCCAAAGTACTTCCAGGCGGTTTTTTTGATCGAATGATCAAAGAAACGAACGCCAGGGTGAGAAAAAAATAAATAATCGTGAACAAATGGCCGACAATATGGTTCCCAAAACTTCCTAACTCTGTCGTCATAAAATATTTTTCTATCATTGGTCTCTCGGTGGTAACCTTAACAATACGACTAAAGGGTGACAACATGCAAAGACTCAGGATTCTATCCTATAATATTCATAAAGGCTTTAGCGGAAATATTCGCAAATATACTCTTGGCCAAATGAGAGATCAGATACGTAAAATCCACCCGGATCTCATTTTTCTCCAGGAAGTTCACGGACATCATAGTGGCCATCAAAAAAATATCAGGAAATGGCCGGACGGCTCGCAGTTCGAGTTTTTAGCAGAAAATCTTTGGCCCCATTTTACCTATGGAAAGAATGCTATCTATACAAAAGGGCACCACGGTAACGCCATCCTAAGTAAATTTCCGATTCTTTATTGGGAAAACATCGATATCTCGGAAAATAGATTTGAAAAGAGAGGCCTCCTGCACACCATTATTCAGATTTCTAAAAAACATCCTCCTCTTCATGCCGTTTGCACCCACCTCGGTCTATTTGAAAACGACCGAAAAAAACAATTGGACCAGCTATCTCATAGAATAAAAAAAATCGTCCCCAACAATGACTTACTTGTCGTTGCTGGGGACTTTAATGATTGGAGGGGGAAGGCCAGCGTTCCTCTCATTAAAAGAACCGGTTTGAAAGAAGCCTTTATGGAGTGCCACGGCCGATACGCCAAAACTTTCCCCGCTTTTTTTCCTTTTTTGACATTAGACCGGATATATTTCAGAGGATTTGACGTCCTATCGGCCCACTGTCTTTCCGAGCCTCCGTGGGATTCTCTGTCCGATCACGCACCCCTCAACGTCGAATTGAGGGTGCAACTCAAAAACGAAATTTAACCTTGGGACTTGGTGTAAGGCAGACTTGATTTTCCCGCTTTTTTCCAGCCCTGAATTCCATCAACCATCACGCTGACATCTTTGTAGCCATTCTTGATCGCTTTGTCGGCAGCATCATGGCTCGCAGAGCATTTGGTATTGGCACAATAGAAAACAAGTTTAGCGGCGTGATCCGGGGGGAGTTCCTTTGCGATATCGTAGTTGTCATAGGATGAGAGAATTTTCGCTCCGGGGATCACACCCTCACTGGTGCGCGTCTTCTCATTGTTCGCGTCTAAAATATAAACGGACGGCTTTTTCGCATCAAGCCACGCCGACAGATCTTTTACGTGGATTTTTTTAAAGGACTCCGCCCAAACGGTGGTCGAAGCTAAAACCACCAAAATCGCTATCAGAACTTTCATACTGTCTCCTTTTCGTTTCACAAGAAACTGCGCTCATCATTTAAATAGCTCTAGAAACTGACCGTAACCTTCCTTTTCCATTTTCTCAACTGGAATGAATCTCAATGACGCAGAGTTCATACAATATCTCATTCCCGTGGGCCCGGGACCATCGTCAAAGACATGCCCCAGATGGGAATCCCCTCGTTTAGATCGAACTTCTATTCTGGGCCCCAACGAAAGACTATGATCTTCTCGGGTCACGATATTCTCTGCAACGAGAGGTTTGGTGAAACTCGGCCAACCAGTCCCCGAATCAAATTTATCATGGGAACAAAAGAGGGGCTCACCTGAAACGATATCGACATAAATTCCCGGTTGGTGATTGTTCCAATAGGCGTTTTGAAACGGTTGTTCGGTTCCCTCTTCCTGTGTGACCCTAAACTGCTCGGGCGTCAGTTTTTGCTTAATAGTTTCACGATCAAAATTTTTTTTATCGGATTTCTTAGTGTCGCTCATAAACACGATCCCCGAATTCTTATTCAAGAACCTGGACGGTTTCTACTTCTGCATGCACGAGGGCTGATACGGGATTCCCCACCGCCACATCAATGTGCTCCACGGTCAACAAGTACTTTCGAGTGGCCGCAGGAAGCTCTTTCCACATTTTCATCGAGAGAAACAAGCCGACAATAGTGAAAGGAATGAGGAAAACAGGCCAGAGAGCCCAACTCTTCGTCACTAAAAAACCAAGAGCAAATGACTGAAGGCCGCTTCCCAGATAAACAAAACCGTCCGTAATCCCCGAGGCGGTTGCGGTGGCTTTTCGGCCCCCAAAGTCAGCGGCCGCTGTTCCCGACATGAGAGAATGCACCCCGATGACAAAGAGACACATGAGGACAGCGCAAATTCCGACCCCCAAGGGAGACATAAAAAGGATCACAGACATGACTGTGACGAGCCCTAACATGGCGGCATTGCAAATCGCCACAGGAGGGCCCCTCCGGGAGTGATAGTATTTATCAGAAACATATCCGGCCAGAAAGCCCCCGAGAATACCACTGACCATCATCCATAGGCCCCAGTGACTGAAAAACACCTCAGCGCCCTTCTGAGGGATTTCTTTTCCAAAAATAAAATACCACTGCATAATTCCGTTGCGAATCACCCCTCCGGTAAATTCAATGGCCGCAATCGTCAGCAAAACGGGGTTTGTAAAAACCCGTTTTAGAAGCTCGCTCACAGTAAAGTCCTTCTCCATTTCTCCAGAAGAGGCGTCATGGGTGTCAAAGTCGTCAAAATTCGCTTCGGCAGGGGTATCTTTGATGAGCCAAACGTCGATCAGGGCCCAAAAAATAAGAATAAAAGCGGGAATAAAAAACACGAGCCAGCTCGCATCCATCGTTCCCGTGTCGGTGGCGAAAATGACCCTGAAGAATTTTTGGAAGGCCGTTGGGTTTTGAATGTGGACTTTCGCGGCATCGACAATGGCCTGCCCCCAATCAAACGCAAAGTAGACACCGAAAGAAATAAGGGTGCCAAAGATCGCCCCAAAGACTCCTCTTTCACGAACGTGAAACCAATACGCTTTAACTTTGATGATACTCACCCCACCATAAC
>Ga0207149_1039_pt1 | contig 26232 bp, 20 predicted proteins | sample Alteio_BWMinHeat_31_FD_153563 | JGI IMG/M metagenome (GOLD analysis project Ga0207149, IMG submission 153563) | Enriched cells from forest soil in Barre Woods Harvard Forest LTER site, Petersham, Massachusetts, United States -... | ecosystem: Environmental > Terrestrial > Soil > Temperate forest >... | reverse complement strand
TCTGCGCATCCCATGCGTCAGCGCTCAGCGGCCAGCCGTGCGAAAAAACGATCGTCGGTCCCGTGCCCCAATCTTTGTAGAAGATTGAGGTCCCATCTTTCGTCGTGATCCTGTTCATGTGAGTCTCTCCTCGAACTTGTTTCTGCGGCGCAGGAGCGCTTGCAGGTTTGGGTTGACCGGCAGCAGCCGGAAGGGGCAACCCCGCGACTGCCACCGCGGCGGCACCGCCAATAAGAAAAGGACTCAGATCGGCAGTGGAGCGAGAATCTGAGGGGGTTCGCTTCACATGTTTTTGTTTGGGCCTCTCCGGGATTTTCTGATGCTCTTGAGGAACGGCCAAAGAATCGGAGGAAATCCGAGCTGGTGGTCGAACTCAGGCAGCAATCAACCGTGAGTCCCTTGTGAGGAAATCCCTCACCGTCAAATCTGTCACGACGGAGTAGTAGCGATGTCTAATCCGGGGAGTTGGCTCCGGGAACGCCGGGAAGAGCTCCACCTCACGCGTAGCGGCGTAGAGCGGCTTACGGGCGAGTCCGCAAACAACGCTTCAGACGAACGGTATCGGATCCGGCGCGGCCGCCTGACTGACCTTGAGGCAGGTCGGAGCGCACCGGACATTTTTGAAGTAGCGAGTCTCTGCGAGTGCTACAAAGTAACCTACCCTGCTGTATTACAAGCCTTCGGGATGAAATCGGGCGAGTCCGGAAGCGTACCGGAAAACCCAATAAAGCCCGATGCGACTTCAAAACAATGGTCTCACACCGATGCGGGTCGACTGTTTCCCCCGACATTTCACAGCAACATCAGTTTCGAAGAAACCCGCCTCGTCACAGAGAGCCCTGAGGAATTAGGAGTTCCCGCGGCCGTGCGCCGGCGCCTGGACTTGGGTGACTTCCGGTTGGGAGTTATTGGAGTAAACGACGACACTATGGGTGAACTCGTCCCGCCCGGTTCAGTGGTTGTCATCGATAAATCCCACAACATCGTTGAGATGGGCGGGTGGAAAAGCATCCGCGAAAGGCCGATTTATTTCGTGTGGCACGAAAACGGCTTCAGTTGCTCCTGGTGCTTTTTAACTCGGGAAACTTTGTTTATCGTGCCCTACCCGACGTCACACCAGCCGGTGATGATTTTCAAGACACCACGCGCGGCCTCGATTATCGGACGAGTGATTCACGTCTGGCCGCCGCTTATTATCCAGAAACAAGGTTGAACAACCCGCACACGGTCCAAGTCTAGCTAGTGGGTTGATAGACCGTCCTTTCACGCCGTAACCCGGGGTTCAAATCCCGCCGGGGATACCAAAACAACACTTTGGGGGAGAAACGTCTACTCTCTGTACAACAAGCGGATCGAAAATCGTCGGGTTCCGTGACAATTAACGATTTGACTGAATTCAGTTCAGAACCGCCGTGCTGTCATTCCGCCGGGTAACTACTATGGGTGACCTTAACCTTTTCTCGCCTGTTGCGTCTTAATGTCAGTCGTAGATAGACTGGTGATGTTGAACCCGTTGATCAAGGTCGTTGTGTTCGCTCTGGCGCTGATGCTGGCTACGCTGCCAGTCGCGGCATGCGTGTTGCCGGGTGCTGCAATGACATCAGCCGAGCGCGAGTGCTGCAAGAAGATGGCAGAACAGTGCGGGGACATGGGAATGGCGAAATCTCATCCTTGCTGCAAGGTATCCGCAAAGCCTGCGGACTTTCACGCTCTGAAGACGGCCCCTTCGCAATTGGATCATGTCAGTTCGGTTCTGTTTCACACGCTTCCCCTTACCGCCCAAACCGACGCCTACACCTCGCTCGCACGATGGTCGTCGCGTGTTTCGTGCACGCATAGTCCGCCAGGACTAGAGTCTCTAACCACAACCGTCCTAAGAATCTGATCGTCTTTCCCCTGAGCTGCTAACGCACTCGTGCGTCTGCACGTTCGTGCGCCTACAAACTGGTGTTTGTTTGCGGAGGAAAGAATGCAATTCACTTATTTGTCCCGAAGTCTCTTCGGGTGCACTCGTATTTCGCTAATTAGTATGGCTGTGCTTGTCGGAACAATGGTGCTTCCGGACAAGGGAACAGCTCAACAAACAGGAATTTCGCAACAGTCAGCCTCGATTCCTGAGTCCCCCGGCATGGCCGGACACGCGGCGATGCCCACCTCTCTGCGCCAGCTAGTCCAAGAGGCAGAGGAGAAAAATCCACAGATTGCGGCCTCGTTCCATGCGTGGCACGCTTCTCGAAATGTTCCGAAGCAGGTGTCCGCTCTGCCGGAAACACAACTCTTGGTGCAACAGTTCAGCGTGGGCAGTCCACGACCTTTCGCGGGCTACAGCAACAGCGATTTCGCCTACATCGGGTTTGGGGCATCGCAGGACATCCCCTACCCGGGCAAACGGCAGTTGCGCGCCAGTGTCGCCGAACACGAAGCAGCCTCCATGGAAGCGCAGACCGATTCCGTTCGCAGAACGGTGGTGGGAAATCTCAAGATGGTCTATTTTCACCTGGCCTATATTCAGCAAACCCTCGGCGTTCTCCAGAGAAGTGACGAACTGCTGAATCAGGTACAGGAGGCGTCCGAGGCACGCTACCGCGTGGGCCAGGGCAATCAGCAGGATGTGCTGAAAGCACAGTTGCAGCACACCAAGATTCTGCAAGAGATCGCACACCACCATCAGGAAGAGGGACTGCTTGAAGCCCAGCTTAAGCAGGTCTTGGGACGACCACAGGAGTCCGCGGACATCGTTGCCGAGACCCTCACAGTGAGAGGTCTTCTGTATTCCGCGGCCGACCTATCGCAGAAAGCACGTGAGCAAAATCCGGATGTGCACTCAAGACAGGCCTCCATCCGGCAGCAGGAAATACAAGTCGAGTTGGCGCACAAAGAGTTCCGCCCAGATTTCAATGTGGGCTACACATACGAGCACAATGCGAGTCAATTCAAGGACTACTACATGGCGAGCTTTAGTGTGCGCTTGCCGAATCGGGGCCGCCAGCGCGCGGCATTAGCCGAAGCGGAACAGAACCAGGAGCGCGCGCGGCAAGAGTTGGACGCTGAATCGCAGCGGGTCCTTTCGGAAGTGCAGCAGCAGTATGTGCGCGCCAAGGCTTCGGAAGCGCGGTTGAAGATCTACAGCGACGGCCTCGTTCCTCAATCGGAAGCTACGTTTCAATCAGCCCTGTCTGCCTATCAATCGAATCGCCAGGACTTCGAGAGCCTGCTTTCCGGATTCCTCGATGTTCTGAACCTCGATTTGGAATACCGAAATGAGCTGGTGGAGCACGAATCGGCGCTGGCTGAACTGGAGCGGCTGACCGGGGTGGATCTGCCATGAACGAGCGAAACGTCAAAACGAATGCAACTAAGGATTCAGACATGCTCCGTACAGAAAATGACAATTATCGCCGCGCTTTTTGGATTGCACTGACTACAACGGTTGTGTTCGCGATTGTGGCGTCGGTTTTGTGGTGGCGTTTAAGCCATGCTGGACCTGCTTCGCAGCCGGGTGCCAGTTCCGCAAGCGAGTCGATGAACGCGATGGCACAAACCTCATTGGCGAACACCTCGGGTTCCGAGCCAGGAGCGCCTGGCGACTCTCAGGCCACCAATATACAAGAGACGCCGCTTGCTCCCTTCCGGCTCACGCCGCAGCGAATGCAGAGCATCGGCATGGTGCTGGGGAAGGTTCAGTCCAAGCCGGTCAACACTGAGCTGCGTTTCTACGGCAATGTGCAGGTTGATGAGCGGCGGCAGACCTATGTGCAGACGCGATTCGCGGGATGGATTCGCAAAGTCTATGCCGACGCTACCGGCAATTTTATTGGCAAAGGTCAGCCTTTGTTCACGATCTACAGTCCTGACCTGGTCTCGACCCAGCACGAATACTTGCTAGCCAAGAAGAACGCCGAGGCTTTGCAGCAGAGCAAAGTGAACGGCGTGGCTTCGGGCGCGTCTTCTCTCTTCAGCGCTGCCAAGGAGCGACTGCTGCAATGGGAAGTATCGCCTGCCGAAATCGAGAAGTTGGATCAAGGCGGAAAAGCGATTACGGATCTGACCGTCAATTCTCCCGTCTCGGGCTACATCACGCAGAAAAACGCGCTGCCCAATATGTACGTTCAGCCTGAAACCATGCTGTACACCTTGGCTGACCTTTCTGACGTTTGGGTACTCGCCCAGGTATTCCAAAGCGATGCAGGCAAGATCAAGCCGGGTGATCCCGCAGAGGTCTCGGTGGATGCGTATCCCGGCAGAGTCTTCAATGGACGCGTGGATTACATCCTCCCGCAGCTGGACATGAACACGCGGACTCTGCCGGTGCGGCTGGTGTTTGCGAATCCCGGCATGAAGTTGAGGCCCGGAATGTATGTGAATGTTCGCGCCAAGCTCCGGATGGGACTCCAGTTGGTCGTCCCGGCCAGTGCGGCGTTTCACTCAGGCACCAAGAACCTGTTATTCGTCTACAGCGGCGAAGGCAACATCGAAGCGCGCGAAGTGGAATTGGGTCCTCAAGTTGGCGATGACCTGGTGATCACGAAGGGCGTCGAGGCACAAGAACAAATCGTCACTTCGGCAAACTTCCTGATCGATTCCGAAGCCCAATTGCAGGCGGCCGCCGGCGCGTTTATTCCTCCGCCTCCCGGCGCTGGTCAGGCAGCTTCAATGAATGGTCCAGGGCAGGAGCAAGCAAATGTGGAATTGACGACTGATCCCGATCCTCCGCACAAGGGCAGCAACATCGTTCGCGTGAAGCTGACGGGCCAAGATGGGAAACCGATCACGCGAGCAAACGTAACCGTGACCCTCTTCATGGGTGCAATGCCAGCGATGGGAATGGCCTCGATGAAAACCGTCATCAATGCCAGCGACAAAGGCGGCGGGATGTATGAAGGCAAAGGCGATCTCGGCTCCGGCGGGACTTGGCAGGTCACGGTCAAGGCGCAACAAAACGGGCAAACGATTGCCAACAAGCAGCTCACGCTAAATGCCACAGGGGGTATGTAACCGTGATCTCCCGAATCATCGAGTGGTGCGCACACAATCGCTTCCTGGTATTCACGGCCGTACTTCTGCTTACTCTGGCTGGAATCTGGTGCATGGGGCACGTTCCCCTGGACGCCCTGCCGGACATTTCCGATGTGCAGGTGATCATTCACACCAATTGGGAAGGTGAGCCGCCCAACATCATCGAAGATCAAGTCACCTACCCCATTGTCACCGCCCTTTTGGGTGCGCCGAAGGTGAAGGCTGTACGCGCGCAGACCATGTTCAATGACTCGTACGTCTTCGTTGTCTTCGAAGACGGGACAGATATCTATTGGGCACGTTCTCGGGTTGTGGAGTATCTGCAGACGATTGCCGGCCGCCTTCCTGCCAATGTTCATCCTGCAATTGGCCCGGACGCGACCGGTGCGGGTTGGGTCTACGAATATGCGCTCGTCGATCACAGCCACAAGCAGAGCCTCGCCGATCTTCGAAGCATTCAAGATTGGCATCTGCGTTACCAGTTGGCGACCGTTCCCGGCGTGGCCGAAGTGGCGAGCATCGGCGGGTTCGTGCGGCAGTACCAGGTGAATGTCGATCCCAACAAGTTGCTCGCGTATGGGATTCCGCTGTCCACGGTGATTGATCGCGTGAAGTCGAGCACGAATGAAGTCGGGGGCCGCGTACTCGAACTGAGCGGCACGCGATACATGATTCGCGGGCTGGGTTATTTGAAATCACTCGACGATCTGGCGAACATACCGGTGATGGCGAAGAGCGGGACGCCCGTACTGATCAAGGATCTGGGCACGGTTTCCTTCGGCCCGGACATGCGGGAGGGTGTAGCGGAGTGGAATGGCGAAGGCGAGACCGTGGGCGGCATTGTGGTCATGCGGTATGGGCTGAATACCCTCAACGTGATCGATGGCGTCAAGAAGAGGCTGGCAGAAATCAAAGGATCGCTGCCGCCGGGAGTCGAGGTAGTCTCCGGCTATGACCGCGGGGGACTGATCAGCGAATCGATCAACACTTTGAAACATAGCTTGATTGAGGAAGCGATCATCGTGTCCCTGGTCATTATTGTGTTCTTGTTTCACTTTCGTTCGGCGCTGATCCCGATTCTCACCTTACCCATCGCGCTCGCCATCTCTTTCATTCCTATGTATTACCTTAACGTCAGCTCCAACATCATGTCGCTGGGCGGATTAGCATTGGCAATTGGCGTCTTGGTGGATGCCGCCATTGTCATGGTGGAGAACGGATACCGGCATCTTTCCGAGCGCCCGGCATCCGCTGGAGAAGCACTCGAGGAGACAAACACCTCGAATGGATCAGCGCTCCAGAAAGAGATAGATGCGAGCGCAGGTAAGTCCATTAAGAAGTCGGTTGAACGAGAGCGGGTGCGCATTCTCATCGACTCTGCTAAGCAGGTGGGTCCCGCGCTGTTCTTTTCCCTCCTTATTATTGTGGTCTCGTTCCTCCCGGTTTTCCTTCTGGAAGCACAAGAAGGACGCATGTTTCGTCCGTTGGCATGGACGAAGACCTTGGCAGTTGGCTTCTCGTCCCTGCTGGCCGTCACTCTGGTTCCCATCCTGATGGTCATTTTCATTCGAGGGAAGCTGCGGCCTGAATCGGAAAATCCGATCTCAAGGGTTACACAGGCACTCTATTTGCCGGTTTTACGACTCTGCCTGAAATACCGCAAGACGACGTTGTTTCTCAATTTGGCATTCCTCATGGTGACCTTTCCCTTAATGTTCAGAATCGGCAGTCAGTTTATGCCGCCCTTGTTTGAAGGCTCATCTCTCTACATGCCCACCGCGCTTCCCGGCATTTCGATCACGCAAGCTTCGCAGCTCTTGCAGGAGCAGGACCGAATCCTCCGGTCCTTTCCAGAGGTTGAGAATGTCTTCGGGGTGGTCGGACGATCTGACAGTGCCACTGACAACGCTCCCCTCGATATGTATGACACGACCGTGATGCTCAAGCCGCGCGAAATGTGGCGGCCAGGGATGACCTACGAAGAGCTCATTCGCGCGATGGACGAGAAGCTCCAGTTTCCGGGGTTGACGAACACCTGGACCATGCCAGTGCAAAACCGTCTCGACATGGCGCTGACCGGAATCAAGACACCCGTAGGAATGAAACTCCAAGGGACGAATTTGGAGCAAATCCAGCAACTCGGGGCAAAGGTACAGCAGATTCTCTCGGGGTTACCTCAGGCGCGTTCGGTTTTCGCCGAGCGGGTCTCGCAGGGCTTTTACATCAACATCGAGGTCAATCGTCCAGAGGCCGCGAAATATGGTTTGACCATTGCCGAGGTGCAACAGGCGGTGGAATCTGGGATTGGTGGCATGAACGTTGCCGAAAACGTCGAAGGCCGCAGCCGTTATCCGATCAATGTCCGTTACCAACGCGACTTTCGCGACAACATCGGAGAGCTGAGTCGCGTGTTGATTGCGACACCCTCGGGCGCGCAGATCCCGATTTCCGAGGTGGCCAAGATTTCGTTTTCACGGGGGCCGGCGATGATCCGCGACGAAGATGGCCAGCTCACGGGCTATGTCTACATTGATCTGAACACCACTGACTATGGTGGTTTCGTAGACCAAGCCAGCAAGATGCTTCGCCAAAAGCTCCAACTGCCCGCGGGATACAACTATCAGTGGTCGGGCGAGTATGAATTCCAGCTTCGGGCGAAGGAGCGGATGAAGATCATCTTGCCGGTGGTGTTCTTCGTTATCTTCCTGCTCCTGTACATGGTCTTCCACAATGTAACTGAGGCCATGGTCCTCATCTTTCCCACGTTCTATGCCATGACCGGCGGATTGATCTTGCAGTGGCTGCTGGGTTACAACTTCAGCGTCGCCGTCTGGGTGGGGTATATCGCGCTGTTTGGCATCGCAGTGGAGACCGGCGTCGTCATGGTTGTGTATCTGCACGAATCGCTCGGTAAGCGCATCGCGTCAGGTCGTCCGCTCACAGACGCTGATATTCACGAGGCCGCCATTGAGGGTGCTGTGCATCGGCTCCGGCCAAAGCTGATGACGGTCTCCGCCGTTCTCGCCAGCCTGATTCCCATTCTGTGGGCGAGTGGTATTGGCTCTGACGTGATGAAGCCGATTGCTGCTCCCATGGTCGGCGGAATGATTACGTCCACGATTCACGTCCTGATTCTGGTCCCGGTGTTCTTCGTGTTGATGAAAGAACGGGCACTGCGGCGGGGCACGTTGCTGCCGGAACCGGCGGACTAAAGGAGGAAACCAATCGAGGGGTGAGCTATGACATTTCCGTCGGAGTCACTGCATGATGTCCGATAATTGCCAGTCCTCAGGTGCAAACTCTCCTAGGATAGAGACTATGGATTGCCTTTCGACTTGCCCAGCGGATCATCGGCGAGTTAAAAGGTCTCGCTCCAAGATCGAAGCTGCGTCGCACACGCTCGACGACTTCAAAAAACGATAGCGAAGAGTTCGAGGAGGAGAGCTAAGACAATGCAGGAACTCGACGTTTATTCCGTGATTGGTGCGGAAGGTTTCACGCGCTTGGTCGCCGCCTTCTATCGGCAGGTCCAGCAAGATGACCTCTTAGGACCCATGTACCCGGCGCAGGATCTCTCGGGTGCTGAACAGCGCCTTCGAGATTTCCTGATCGGTCGGTTCGGAGGACCGCAGACTTACATCGAACAACGAGGTCATCCCCGCCTCCGCGCGCGGCATTCTCCGTTTGCTATCAATCAGACTGCCCGCGACCGGTGGATGCGGTTGATGGACAATGCTTTGGGGGAGGCTTCACTGCCCAGCGAGGCGGAGCAAGTCCTTCGGAAATTCTTCAACGAGATGTCGACGTTCATGATCAATCAGGCCGAGCCTGGAATGCGCTCGCGCAAAACAGTTCGCACCTAGCCGGCTGATGGCCGCTTCTTGCGGAACGGCAACATTTCCGAGAACCATGATTTCTTGGGGGACGGCTGGCGCGGCCGATAAATTAAATGCTTACCTTCCAGAGCCTCAATGAATTCGCTCGCGTCGGAAAGGAGCTGAGAACGGGGTACGGGGAATTCCTTTCCCAAGGCGTCCGCAATCTGATCGAGGGAACACCGCTTCTTCAACAACCCCCAAATTCTGAGTCCGACCGGGTTGAGACTGAAACAGACACCCTGTTCAAGGTCCAGGAGCACTGCCCCGTCCTCGGAAGCAGTCTCCCGGACGCCCGGTGCGATCGTGAAGTCTGTGATGGTTGCTGGCTCGCTCATGATGGCCGTCCCGCGACAAATCCGTTCAGCCCTGTCGGGTAAATACCGGCCAGGATAGCGTCGGTTTCTGGATGTCCGCAAAAACTATTTCTGTTGCAAGAATCTGTGCAACGAGGAAACCTTGGAGCAGGATGATTTCGACGGATTTTGAGTCAGACCGGATTGGAGGACCTTTTTCCAGTGCCTGCGCGAGTTCCTGCAACCGACTGTCAGAAACGAGTGAGCCCCGCGATCTGCTGACTTCCGTAACAGAGAAACGGCTTCTCCATTAGATGACATTGGCTCATCAGTTTACGGAGCCTGCCGTGACGGAACACAGTCGACAGCCGGCAAGCTTCAGGGTTGAGATTCATGCAGCGAAAAGAGATTTGTCGCGCAGCTACCTGATTGTGTTAGGCAACTCAGAATGTCGGGAGAGAACGGCCAATCCCTGTCTTCTGCAATCCGGTGGCTCGCCCGCTACGTTCGCCCCCTAGCGTCGCTGGTGATCGCGGATCTCGTTTGCATGATTGTGGGCAGCGGCCTCTCTCTGCTCGACCCGCTTGTCGTGAAGTGGCTGATTGATGTGGCTCTCCCGAAGCGTGATCTCCACCTCGTCCTGTTGGGCACATCGATCTTTTGCGCCGTATACCTGGCAAGCCTGGGGACCAACTACCTGGCTTCCTTTGTGAGCAGTCTGCTCACTCAAAAGATGGTATTTCGGATCCGAGTCTCCCTGGTACGCCAGATCCACGCGTTGCCGACACACCGTCACGAGAAGTCACAATTGGGCGATACGCTCTATCGAATTGAGCAAGACGTGGATCGTGTGGCCGAACTGAGCGGAGACATTCTTCCTTTAACCGTCCAGATGGCGCTCATGGGCGCCATGGTGTTGGTTACCATGGGAGTTCTGAACTGGCATTTAACCGCGCTGGTTGCCCCAGTATTGCCGATCTTCTACCTGTTGCAGCGCCGCTATTCCGCGAAACTGAAGCATGCTGCAGACCAAGTTCAAAGTCAATCGGGAAGGATCAACGCATTTCTGCAGGAACACCTGGCAGGCATGATGCAGTTGCAACTGCTCAACCGGACCGGCACGCAGGCTAGGAAGTTTGCTCGCCTCGTAGCCAAGGGAGCGCAGCTTCAGATTCATCAGAGAGCCACGGAAATGTCTTTCGGCGGGGCATATGTGTCGGTCATTGTTCTTGGCATGGGTCTGATCCTCGGGTACGGAGGATACGAAGTGACGCGGGAAGCGTTGACCGTTGGCGGGTTGGTTGCGTTTTACGGTTACGTCTTTCGTCTGTTCGCCCCGGTGAGCATCGCAATCGACCTGGAGTCGCGACTGCAGAGGACCGGCGCCAGCATTCGGCGTATTAAGGAGATCACAGATAAGGGGCAGGAACCTGATGAACGAGTGAGGACGGTGCCATTGCGACAGGACGTCAAGCCGGACCTGGAATTCCGCTCGGTGTGGTTTGCCTATAGCAAAGACCGACCAGTGCTGCGAGGGATGAGCTTTCGGGTTGAGGCCGAGGAAACGGTGGCGCTGGTTGGCCTGAACGGTTCAGGCAAGAGCACGATTGGCTTTCTGGCAACCCGACTGTACGACCCGGATGAAGGATCAATCATGGTCGGTGGCCGCGACATTCATGGCGTCGACCGCCGAAGCCTCCGCGCGTACATAACGCTCGTCCCGCAAGATCCGGTCCTGTTTGATGAAACGATTCGGCAAAACCTTCTCTACGGGAACCCGGGTGCGACCAGCCACGACTTGGATGCGGTTGCTGCTCTTACGCAGTTCGACCAGGTTCTGCGAAGACTCCCGAGAGGCCTGGATGAACCACTGGGACCGCTCGGCAACAGTCTTTCCGGAGGAGAAAGGAAAAGACTGGCGCTGGCGCGTACTCTTTTGCAGCAGCCAAGGATTCTGATTGTGGATGAAATCACGAGTTCCCTGGATGCACCGAGTGCCGCCGGGCTGCTTGAGGGGCTCGATCTTTTTCGCCGGACGAGAACCCTGGTTGTCGTTTCGCATCGACCAGCGACGATTCTGTGGGCCGATCGGATCCTGGTGGTGGAGAATGGCGCGATCGCTGACTCGGGAAAACATAGAGACCTGATGGATCGGTGCGAAGCATACCGCAAAATCTGGCAGTTTCAGGATCACGATATTTCCTCTATGAGTTCGCTATCTGTGAATGAAAGCGGATTAAGCTCAGAGACGCGGCGCCACACACCTTACAATTCTTGAATGGAACAATGCATTGCCTGCTCGTGCGTGACTTGTCCCGGGTGTGGCGCATGGATTGTCGTGCGCAGGAGCAGCGCAGGTGGCGGTAATGATGAGACGATGACACTCGGTGCCACTTGCACGGTTCCTCAATGTGGCAGAGAGTTCTCATTCGTGGCCGACGACACTCAGATCTTTGAAGTCCCAGTGAGTCTATTCGAACGACGTCATTTCTACCGCTCCGAGTTGTTGCTTTCGACCTGACCAGGGTTTGCACAATTTTGTGCAACTACCATGGGAACCCAGATCGCTGTGCTCACCTGGAGCGCCTGATCCTTATATTATTATCCGCTCAGCTACAGAGTTCAGTAGGTTAGTCAACTGCTTAGCGCTCATCATGTTTCAATCTCGCTCCTGCAGTTCCAAATAATACTTTCCCAGCTTCCCTCCACGAGAGGTCACGTGCACGAATTCGTGCATGAAAAAAGTTCTTTAACAAGGACCCCGCTGTGGCCTTACTGTGCAGGCATCGTTTAGCTCAGATGTGGGATTGAGCCCAGTCATAGAGCTGCTACCTCCGTAGCCCTGAACGTTCGGGAGCGTAAGCATATGGCTCACGCAGTAGATGCACCTCCGCAGACCCCGATTGAACCCGTAACGGAAGTCCTGCACGGCATCGAGATCACGGATCCCTATCGGTGGCTCGAAGACCAGAATTCAACTCGTACGAGAAAATGGCTCGAAGAACAAACCGCCTACACACGCGCGTATTTCGATGCGATTCCGGATCGAGAGCGAATTAGGACGCGGGTTGCAGAGCTGCTGGCCTTGAAAGAAGTCATCTCTGAACCGTGGAACGTCGGCGACCGCTATTTTTTTCTCAAGCGTCAGGAAGGCTGGGAGCAGCCTGTCATCGTCATGAGGGACGGGTTGTTTGGGCCAGAAACTGTTTTGGTCGACCCGGCTCAGCGTGGGAGCGGGAACTCAACAGCTGTCTCTATCGCTACGATCTCTCAGGACGGGCGATTCCTGGCATACTCTGTACGTCAAGGCGGTACCGATCACTCCGCTCTCGAAATCCTCGACGTCCAACAGCGCACCGTCCTTCTCGATCGCCTCGCAGACGGCTTGTGTACAGGCTTTGCCTTTTCTCCCGATGGCTCCGGGTTTTATTATTCGCATCACAAGCTAAACGATCTTCGTCCTAACTATCGCGCTGCTTTCTGGCATCGCTTTGGCACTAAGCCATCCGAGGATGAGGTAGTCTTTTTTGCCGGCGAAGAGCCGAACCTTTTTCTCGGCATCCTCCACTCGCACGAGGCCGAACTTCTGGCCTATGCTGTGTTCTCCACCGGCAAGTTCTGTCGCACGTCGATTTATCTGCACCGAGCAGAGGCGAGTAAAGCGGCTGCACCTATGCTCCTGCTTCATGAGATTGAAGGCTGCTTTGTACCGTTTTTTGTCCGCGGCCGGTTGCTGGCGTACACCGATCTCGCGGCGCCGAACTTCCGTATCGTCTCCATCGATGTCAACGATGCCGACCCCAAGCATTGGCGTGACATCGTGTCGGAATCCGACCGGCGCATCCAAGGGTTTGCCGCCGCGGGCGACCAGATCTTCGTGACTTTCGCAGACCGCTTTTCGACCAGAATCGAAGCCTTCGACCTTGACGGTAAGGCAAAGCAAGATATTCCGGTTCCGCTCTATGGAACCGTCAACTTAGTGAATCGGACAACTTCCACCGAGAAACTGTTCTATGACTACACTTCCATCTCCGAACCTGCCAGCCTTTGTTGTTACGACACAAGAACGAAAGAGGTGCTCATCTGGGGCGAAAAGGATCTCGCTTTCGATCCTTCCCTTATTGAGATCGACGAGGTGGTTTACACCTCCAAAGATGGAACTTCGGTTCCCCTTTTATTAGCAGCCCGCAAAGGGTTGTTACATTCCGGTCCTCAGCCTACCTTCCTCACTGGTTACGGAGGCTTCGGTAGTTGTGTGACTCCTCAATTCACGGCCTTTGCCACCTTTCTCATGGAACAGGGATTTTTATTCGCGGTCCCAGCCCTGCGCGGTGGTTCTGAACTGGGTGAGCAGTGGCATCGAGCGGGGAAGGGTGGAAACCGCAAGAATTCGTTCGATGACTTCATAGCTGCCGCCGAGTGGCTCACCTCAAAGGGCCGGTCAACTGCCGGCCGCATCGCGATCGGAGGCGGCTCCAATGCCGGTCTGTTAGTAGGCGCGGCCATTACACAACGCCCTGATCTGTTCCGGGCCTCTATCTGTCTCGGGCCTTTGCTTGATATGACTAGATATCACCTTTTTGATTTCGCGGCAGGATGGGTCGACGAGTACGGTTCACCCGATGATGAGCAGGACTTTCTCTCACTCCTGTCATACTCACCCTACCACCGGGTGCTTGATGGGACCGCTTATCCCGCCGTCTTGTTCATCTCAGGTGACGCTGACACGCGCTGCAATCCCATGCATACTCGCAAGATGGCAGCGCGGCTGCAGGCCGCAACCAGTTCTGGTCATCCCATCCTTCTTGACTACAAACCCGCCTGGGGACACACCCCGGTTCAGCCGCTCTCGACCAAAATAGACGCATTGACCGAGAGGCTCGCGTTCATCTGCCACGAACTCGGAGTACCTGTCCAGGCAGGGAGGTCCTTGTGACTTTGTTCTTCCAGGCCTTGTTCATGCTGTTGGCCTATGACGTTCTTAGCCTGCTTTGCGGTTTTCAGACTTTGTACTCCATGGTGAAGGGCTGGAAGGTCACCGACCAAGCCGCTGATTCGGACCTTATCGATCGGGTCTGCACTGCGGTGAATTACGCCTGCATTTGGTACCCGAAACAGGCCCTTTGCTTTCAGCGCTCCTTCGTCACTACGTACCTGATCAGAAAGCACGGGGTCTCCGCCGACATGGTCTTAGGCGCACAAAAACTGCCCTTCAAGGCACACGCCTGGGTAGAGGTCGAAGGGCAAGCCATCAACGAGAGGTCGAACGTCCAGGCGACTTACGCCGTCTGGGATCGCTGCTAGTCAAAGGGGCGGCCATGAGCGTACAGGCAGGCATTTGGAACTTCGATGGCGAACCGGTGGACCCCAGGCTTCTCAACGACCTCAGCGACTCGCTGAAGCAACAAGGTCCGGACGGCGAATCCCGTTATGCGAACAGCAACGTGGCGATGCTCTATCGTCCCTTCCACACCACGGCCGAGTCGCGCCGCGAGAAGCAGCCGTACGTTTCGCGCCGAGGCTCCATCTTCACCTGGGACGGCCGTCTCGACAACCGCGATGAGCTGATTGCCGAGTTTCGCAATTATCTCGACGCCGTTCCATCCGACGTCGCCCTGGTCGCTGCCGCCTTCGACCACTGGGACACCGACAGTTTCCGCCGCATCCTGGGCGACTGGGCCCTCTCCGTATGGAAACCACAGCAGCGCGAACTTGTCCTCGCCCTTGACTACATGGCCATCCGACATATCTTCTATTACTTGAAGAAGGATCGCGTCTGGTGGGCGACCGATCTTGCGCCACTCATCTTACTGTCCGGCGACAAGTTTCACATCGATGACGACTACATCGCGGGATACTTCGCCCACGATCCCGACGCTCATCTGACGCCCTATCGGGAACTTCGCGAAGTCTCCGCCGGTCACTTTGTTCGCATTCGTGATGGCAAAGAGTTGGTCGAGCGCTACTGGCATTTCAGCCCCAGGTCTCGCATCCGTTACAATACCGACGCGGACTACGAAGAACACTTCCGCCACGTCTTCCGGCAATCCGTGCGTCGCCGGTTGCGCTCCGACTCTCCAGTTCTTGCCGAACTGAGCGGTGGGCTGGATTCCTCGTCGATCGTCTGCATCGCCGACAACATCCTGGGCAAAGGCGGCGCGGAGACGCCGCGCCTCGACACCCTCTCCTACTACGACAAAACCGAACCGAACGGCGATGACTGGATCTACTTCCAGAAAATCGAGGAGAAGCGCGGGCGAGTTGGCGCGCACATTGATGCCAGCAAACTGGGAACCGCTCCCGCTTCGCTCGGGTGCACAGAATTCAGTCCGCTACCCGGCTATCTGGCCTCTGGACGACATATCGAGGCCGAACGCGCCACGGTTGTTCAAGGTGGAGGCTACCGCGTGATCCTCTCCGGCGTAGGTGGCGACGAGTTCCTCGGGGGCATTCCCAGTCCCACTGCACAGTTGGGTGATCTCATCGTTCAGTTCAAGCTCATCAAACTCGCGCAACAACTCATTTCCTGGAGTCTGGTTAAACGACGGCCCTGGACTCAACTTTTGTGGCAGGCGTCGATGGACTTGATTCCTCCTTCTCTGGGCCAATATTTCATCAAGCAGGCCAAAGCCGAACCTTGGATTGACAAGGGCTTCGCCAAGCGCACGAGGCTTGCTATTCACCTGCTGGACACAGACGAACACTTCGGCATGTGGCTGCCCACGCGCCGTTCTTGTATCAGCGGTGTTCTGCTAATGGCCGATAAATTGGCCAAGTGGAAATCATCGGCGATGGCGCTTGAGGAGAGTCGCTATCCCTATCTTGACCAGAACCTCATTGAATTCATTCTGTCCATCCCAGCGAGCCAGGTGTTCCGCCCAGGTGAGCGTCGCTCGCTGATGCGTCGCTCGCTGGCTGGCATCGTTCCCCAGGAGATACTCGCTCGCCGCACAAAGCAAGTTGGAGCGCGCACACCTGTGGCGGCGTTGGTAGAGAACTGGGATGAGTTACACGCCGCGTTCGATTCGCCTCTGAGCTCAAGGCTAGGATACGTCAACCACTCTCACTTCCTAGAGCAATTACGCGCGGCCAGAAACGGTAAGCAGATTCACATTACGCGTTTAATGAGGACAATCTCGCTTGAGCTTTGGCTGCGCGATCTAGCATCACGCCGCTTGATTGACGAAGCGACTCTGACGCCTACAAGCAACAGAGCAATCTCTCTCAAGGCTAGCGCGTAAAACGAAACCATAATGACTTCCCGTCACTTAAGCTAGCAAAGTGGTAGGAGCATTCTAAGAAAGGAGGATAAAACAATGACTTATAGCAAACCCGAAGTCGCTATTCTTGGGAATGCCAATGCCGTTATCGAAAAGATTAACGGCCAAAAGCAAACTGTTCCAATAGATAACATGTTGGACCAGACCCACACCACCCCGGCCTATGATCTGGACGAGTAGAAACAAAGATCGCAGGCTCTTTGGGCTCCATGCTTTACCCTTCCGCTCGCCCGGGAGGGTAAAGCCCACAATGTTCGTGTGAGACAGTCCTTCGATGATACCTGAAGATCAACCAATTTATCACTGCCAGAGGCAGCATTAAGGCCGCACTTCTACTGGCACAATGGCCGGGAATATTCTAACAAAGGTGGACAAGAGGAAGTTCTTGGGGCGCTAGCGCTGTCATTGCATTGATTGACAGACACACGGTAGCCACTCCAGCAGAGGGCCGCACCGGACCCACCCATCGCACTCCGGCCTACGATCTGGACGAGTGACCCAACGCGAGAAGTAGAACTTCCCGTCGCGTCGCACACCTCTTGCAGCGTTCTCGATCGTCCCGGCGATGGGAGCACGACAACTGGCCTTAGTCACTTCTTGGGTGTTCGGAAAGGAACGTTCCACGATTAATGGGCGTCCGGCATGCCACTAGCAGCGTGGATTGATGATCGGAAGATGGGGACTATCAATACAGCGAGCCACTGGAGCCCGTTTGACCGATTAATAGATTCCATCGCGCATTTTCTCCCAGCGGATGTACTGCTCAGCCTTTGCGGGGTTGGGATCCACATCGTCTTTAAGCCAGAACCGGAACCAATCCACTGTCCCTCCCTGCGACATCATGCGTTGAGCAGGATTTGTCAACACGTGTGTCCCGTCGCCCAACAAACTCAATTCTACTGGCTTATGAAGATAACGAAGAATGGCGTAAGGTTCCCATTGGGAAAGTAAACTTTCAAGGCTTATACCAACTATCTGCAATGGTGCCGTCACTTTATCGAGATTGAAGTCGGGCGACGACTTCAGCCAGTGTTGCAAACCCTGCCCGACTGGAGGTGCGCCATTCATCATATTAGCCTCGCGAGCGATCCCATCGTCGAACTCATCGATTCCGACAAGGTACTGGAAATACCCTAAATTGACCCCGTCGGTGATTGAAGCAGCGTGAATGCGCAAAGCGCTTGTTGTGAGCATTTGCAGCACGTGGTAACAAGACCGACTAAAGCCGACAATGCCAATACGACTTGGATCGACGAGTCCTTCCGCAACCAACTGCTGGATCCCGGCATCGAAGCCGTCAACATAGCAGGGGGCTTCTTCGGAAGTTTCATAGTGACAACCATCGTCCGGGTCTTTGACTTGGAGCACGATAATTCCTGCACCAGCTAGTTCTCGTGCGGCGAAAGCAGTAGAAAAGCGGCCGCTCGGTACGAATTCGGACTCATCGAAGCCATGAGTCTGGATCACCAAAGGGTACCGATGATTTATGACGAAGTCAGGCGGTTTATATAAGGCGCCACTCCATGGATGACCATGCTTATCTCTCCACTTGATGACGGAAGCTTCACCGAGTTCGATCGCCCTGAGCTGAGGATTGGGGTTCCAGATAATGTGGGAGACTCTAGTCGCTCTCTCGGTGGCGACGAGAACTGGAGGATCATTCATGCCTTGGTGGACAGATATGTCTATCGGAGGCCCGTGACTTTCTGGGTCGGTGGTCGGGGACTCTTCCAACCAGGAAGCATCGCCTACTCTCAGATAACTCGTTTGTCCGGAGCCATTCGGAGTCGCGTACTTTATCATCACTCGATCTCGACTGTGCTGGGCGAAGCCAACGCCGCTGATAAACCGCCAACCCTCTTCTGCCTGGCTACTCACGTGGACTATGCACATCGTTCGATTACTTGACAGATCAACGACCGCAACGCAGGGGCGATTTGGCTGTTTATTCTCAAGACCCGACTTGGGTGGCAAAAATGTATTGGGCAAGACAATCGATCGGCCGTCTGCAGACCACTCCGCCGCCGCCGCCGATAGTCCCCAGCCTGCAAATATACCTTCCGGCGCACTTGTCAATGGCTTCACTCTCCCACTCAAGAGGTTGATTAGCACGTACTCTTTCCAATAGGTCAAGCCGCTTAATGCTTGTAAGTTTTGATGGCCGGCCCTGATTTTCCACGGGTGCGTCGGGTATGAGGGCGGATAAAGCGTCTCCCACTCTGATGGGATAGTCTCAAGAGCTAGCGTAGTCACAACAGAAAGACCGTCCGGGGACAGGACTAGCTCCGAGAATTGTCCTTCCGGGTCTGGGTACAGCGGAATGGGCCTACCTGAAGCTTTATCGTCGACGCGGAACCGATGACCCTTTACCACCGCCCATAACTCGCTAAGGTTATGCCAGTGCGTTAACCTGCTCTCTGGGAATAACAGGTCATGAATAGACTTCCCGGTGACAACTCCCTTGGGCGCTTCCTTGTCCTTATGGGCTTTGGCAACAATGGCGGGACTTAGGATGCTATAGACAACGTGGCTCCGATCACGGATATCAAAACCAGTTACGTGGACTCGACTCGGCGTCAGAGCCTGAACTGTTCTCGTCTCAAGATCTGCAAGGAACAATTGGTTACTCCCAGCCACCGTCTTCGCCAGGAACGCGATACCCCTCGAATCGGCTAGCCACCGGGTCGCGCTGATGATTGGTCCATCTTTGTACGTAGACTTACTTAAAGTCCACACTGGCAAAGGCTCTGGTCCATCGCCACGATGCGACAGCAACTGGCGGACGTCTTCCGTGCGATATACGCGAAGCGTGTCTTCCGGTCTGTTGAGATCAAGACGACCGCGCGTTGTATCCACCACAAAATACCGTCCATCCGGTGAAAACACATAACCAGGGTAGCCAAATTGGATCAAACCAATATCATCCGCTACGGTGAAGCGGCGTTTCGAAGTCTCCGAGAGCGTCTTGGCCGAAGCGACACCCATTGAAAGCAGTAAGCAAAAGGAGAGAGCGATTCGAACAAAACCCATCCTATCCTCTTCTAACAAATGACTTAGTGAGCCAACGAAATTGAGCTGCGGGAACCCTTAGAAGAGTGCTTTCAGAGCGAGTTGCATCGACCGCGGACTGCCCATCTGGTAGAGGGGTAGGAAGCCTCCGCCTCCCACATTACCTCCGGAAAGACTCTCTCCGAGCATCTGGGCCGACAGGCCGAACCCAACGCCTGGCCATTGTCCACTTGGTGGCCCGAAGTTTGGGTGGTTCAGAACATTGAACGTTTCCGCACGAAACTGCAATTTCAGCGACTCATGAATCGGAAAGTCGCGGTGAACCGCAAAATCCCACTGTGTCGCGCCGAACCCTCTCAGGACATTTCTTGGTACGTTGCCTTGCCGAAGAGGATTACCGGTTGTGGGGTTAACTGGAGGATCCATGAATGCGGCCGGATTAAATGCTTTTCCACCAGGATACTTTGATCCATAAAGGTAGAGGGGCTGCCCTAACACTGAATCGGGCCGAACGTCTACCTCTAAATTATTAACTTCCTGGAAATTCGTATCAGAAATGTCCACAGGAGGAGCAGAACGCGCCTGAATGATACTTTGTACCGACCAGCCTCCGAGGATCGTCTTCAAGAAGGCATTCGTTCTGGAACTTGGGATGTCATACGTTAGGCCAGCCGAAAAGGCGTTGCGGATGTCGAAATCCGAAGGTCCCCAATTCCCAGTCGGATTCCCAGGTGTTCCAAGATTTGATGGTAGGTAAGACGAGCCAGCGGAACCGTTGTCATCGGAGTGCGACCATGCGTAAGAGGCGAGCAACTGAAGACCATGCGTCAAGCGTCTTTGAAATTGAATCTGGAACGCGTCGTAACGAGAGCGAGCGGTGTTATCAACCAAGAACCCAGATAGATTCGGATTCGTGGGTGGAGAAAGTATCTCTGATGTTTGTAATAGGCGTTTTCCAGAAGCGCCAACATACGAAAAGGTCGCACTTTGCTCCTTGCCAAACGACTGTTCCAGCGCAACATTCCATTCAAGCGTGTAAGGCAACTTCAAATTGGGGTTGAACGCATAGAGCTGAGAAATATTCCCAGTGGGCGAAATCTGTGGAGGAGCGATTTCTGAAGAAGCGAAAGGAAAGGGACCTGGGACATTGAAATTGGACGCCGAAAAAGGCGGGAGGCCTTGACCTACCAAGTTTCCTGTCTCCGAACTTACAAGATCGTAAAAGACGCCGAATCCGCCTCGCAGTATCGTCTGCCAGCTCTGGCTCTGAGAAAGCTGGTACGCTACTCCGAGCCGAGGAGCTAGGTTATCGTATGTCGTTTTGAAGGGCTCTGTTCCAGCAGGTGCTACCGCCAATTGTGAAAAATCAGCTAAGTTGTAGCCGGTCACGGCCGGGATGCTTGGACCACTGAGAGAAGACGGAGGGAAGTCTAGGTCCCACCGGAGTCCATAGGTCAGAGTGAGGCGAGGATTCATCCGCCAGGTGTCTTGCGCAAATATACCCAAGTTGCGAAATAATAATGTCGTCTGGCCATAAGAAAAAGTAAAGCCGAAAAGGCTGTTTCCCGTTTCAGCGGACGGAACATCATCGAAATATACCCCTTGGAAATACGGCGCCGGAGCAGCAAATGGGGAGAGACGGCGAAAGTCTACACCGAACTTAAGTCCGTGTGAACCTCGCTGCACCGACAGACTGTCAACTAAATTGATCTGCCGTAAGAGGTTCTGCGCGTTGTGCCCCACATCGAACCGGTCTCCAAAGACCCACGAAAGAATGCGATACGAAAAAAAAGCGTCACGACTAGTGAAAGGATTCGCGAACGGCGGCGACGCCAGGGGAACAGCGTTTTCAAAGTTATCCATTGAAACGTCACCAGAAGAATTTGTCCTGCTGTAATTGAACCGCAGGTCATTGACAACTGTTGGAGATATTGCTCCCATAGCCCCAACCGTTGCCGTCTGTGTCGTGATCCGAGACGAGAAGAGATTGCTTAAGGCTTCATTGTTCGCCCCTCGCTGAACGGTTTGCGAGGGAGAGTAGTCGTAGCGCCCAAAAAGAGTTACTTTTTCACTCAACCTGTGATCAATCCGAAGGCTGTACGCATCGAGAGTGGCGGGATTGGAAATACTGGCGTTGAACTGGGCAATGCCATTCCCCAAGTCAGGCTGGTTGGGATCAAATGGAAATGCGTTCAGGTAAGGCTGCAGAGCTGGATCCGCGTTCTGCCGCGCGCTCAGATCTGGCACGTTGGTGATTTCAGTTTGAGGGAGACGGAGTCGAAGTCCTTCATAGGAAAAGAAAAAGAAAGTGTGGTCCTTGACGAGCGGTCCACTGAATGTCCCGCCAAAATCGTTCTGTCGCTCTCTCGATTTCGGGAGAGGAGGATTGTTGGTATAACCGTTGAACCAATTGCTGGCATCAAAAATGTCGTTTCTTAAATAGTCGAAGGCGGTCCCGTGGAAAAGGTTCGTGCCTGAGCGAGTAACAATGGAAATCTGCCCTCCGGGGGTACGGCCAAACTCCGGTGCATACGTAGAGGTTTGAATCCGGAACTCCTGCAGCGCATCGACAGAGACCAAACTGTTCGTCCCTCCCAAGGCACTGAATGACCCAAGGTTTCCACTGAGGCCACTTCCGGCGCTAATATTCGAGCCGATGCCAATATTGGCGCTCACGCCATCTACCGTCCAATAATTGGAACCGGCGCGTTGGCCATTGATGCTGAATTGTCCTCCGTCCTCTTCATTGCTCGGGGTAACGACCACTCCTGGCGTAAGCTGGATCAGAGTCTGAAAGCTTCTGCCATTCATTGGTAGATTCTCGGCGAAGTTCCGATCAACGACCGTGCTAACCGCGGCGGATTCGGTGTCAACCAGCGGCGCTCCGCCCTCAACTGTGATCGACTCAGAAATCGATCCGACGACTAACTTGAAATTTTGTTCGAGGTGATCCTGGACGTTGACGGTGATGCCCGTGACATTGACCACCTTGAATCCCGCCGCTGTGACCGAGATTCGGTAGCGCCCCGGACGCACGCTCGGAAATGTATACAGCCCCGAATTGTTAGTGGTTGCGCCGGTGCTGGTGTCGCGATCAATGTCTACGAGCTTTACCTGGGCACTGGTTACGTTCAGCCCGGACGGATCCACGACCTGACCGGAGACTGTCGCAGTTTCAGATTGTGCCCAGGTAAAGTTGGCGACGAGGGAGAACAGCAACCACAAAAGACAATACTTCATTGGAACTCCACGATTGAGACAGGCATCGATTCGCGACTCTCTACAAAGGTATGCAGCTTCGCGGAGACTTTTTGCCCTCGGGTACGTTTCGAGGCGGTATCTCATGGATTAATGAGTGGTCTCGGCTGCCAGGGAGGATCCTGCACACAGCAGGGGCATTTCCCGCCATGGGCCATGCTGCGACGCGGGCTTGAGAGCTGGCGTCCACGGGAAGACCATCCAGCCCGGGGAACTGGTTCCAGAGATGAGCATCGCCATTCATGCAAAGGTCGAACATCGGCATGACAGCTCACCCTGATATTCTCTGAATGCGTTATGACTCGCGAAAGCTATAGCAAGTCCGGTGAAGTGTTCATCAGCTACAGCTGGGATAGCGAGGAGCACGTCCGCGCGGTCCTTGATCTGTCGAACCGCCTGCGTGCGGAAGGCGTGGACTGTGTCTTGGATCAATACGAGGAGTCGCCCCCAGAAGGTTGGCCGAGATGGATGGATCGGAAGATTAGGGATTCTAAGTTTGTGCTTATGGTATGCACGGAGACGTACTACCGGCGCGTGATGGGCGACACCGCGGCGGAAGAGGGGCATGGTGTGAAGTGGGAGGGCGGGCTAATCTACCAGTACATTTACAACGCCGGCGCCACCAATGCGAAATTTATTCCCGTCGTACTGCAGAAGCAGGACAAGACGTTCATTCCGACACCACTACAGAGCGCCACACATTACGACGTGAGTACGGGCAGTGGATATGACAGACTGTACTCGCGCCTCGTGGGTAGGCCGCACACCGAGAAGCCGAAGCTCGGGCAGTTACGTTCTCTGCCAAAGAAGGATGTCAAGACCAACTTTTCTGTATTCCTGTCGACGCCGATTGACCCTGAACTCTGGGACGAGGCGAAATGGAGAGGAGTTTTTGTTCGCATCTATGAAAGTAGACCGCCCGATCTGGGATTAGCATTCTTGAACGACACGGCTGCTCGTAGAATTTTCGAACAATGGCATCAGCGATATGGAGACCGGGATGCCTTTGAGGAACTGCGGATCTCTGTCATCGAAGGCGAGGTGCGAGGCGAGCAGCCCGGGTATTCGGTCCACGTCGGCATCGATCTTGAAAACACCATCAAACGATATCGAGCAGCCGGCCTAACGGTACATGCGGACCGAGACGGATTTTTGACCCTCACGCGTATTCATCGTATGAATCCGGCTCCAGGTTCAAAAGACCTGGAGATGTTCAAGCAGGCATATCGGGATTTCAAGGTCTACACGTTGATTCCGGGCATTCTGAAGCCCGATCAGTCCGATGTGATTCCCATCCATGAACTGGGGATATACAAAAGCACCATCCATTTTCGCCGCGTGGAAGAGATCGGACCGAACGATGAGGATTCGGTTGTCTTAGATTCGGGATCTGTCAAACGTCCCCTGACAGAATTCGGCAAGAAGCAGCGCGGGAAGAAAAAGAAGAAAAGCTGATCTCTTTGACAGTCACCGTCGGATGGTCAGCCCATCCCCGAATTCATTCTCAATCGGATGAAGTCTCAGTATTTCAGGCGGTGCGATCCGGATGGCGTTTGGCAATGTATACCTCCAAGGCATCGGAGATGCCCAAATATGCGCCACTGTATGTCAATGCCGGCGCACCAGGACGCGGAGGAGCCGCGCCACAATAGTGCGGATGTTTCTTCCGCCCTCAATCACAGCGAACTCGGTGGCCGAAACGCGATGAAGTTCGAACCGAATGTCTGGCGCATCCGGTTTGGTCAGCGTGTCGCGCACTCGTTTCCGTCACTCAAATCCATGATCCCCTCTGCGGTTCAAGGCCAGATCACTTCATAAACATGCCTGATGCGCCTAAGGGCTGGCAGACAGTAGTCTGTTCGGCGGAGTCAGGAAGTCGGAGGAAATCTTTGAACCTGTCGTGCGGGTTGCGGCTGGCGAGACCTGCGATGATCCGTTCCCAAGTGTCGTTGAGGCACATAGCAAGTTCGTTTTCGAGTGTCTGCAAAAGTGTCCGCGCCGGCACCAGACGTTCAGGTCCAAGGTCTTCCACCGCGCTCCAGGAAAACCGAAACTTATTCTTCCAATCGACCCAAAGCTTGGGCTCGTCTGGAAGTTTGGGCCACAATGTTTGCCCATCCGTGTCGCCGCGTCCGAGCACCGGATTGTGGATCAGCATGTTGCGATACAGATCGATTTTCCGAAAAACCAGCGGAAAATCATCTGGCAAGCGTCGTGGCAGATACTGAACCGTACCGCCACCGATATCCCGGACGGCGTCGTAGAAATCCTTGACGTTTTCGCAGCAGGTCTGCAGCACCGAGATGACTTCCTCGGGATGCGTGGGCTTGTCTGGTGTACTTTGCGCCTGCTCCAGCCTGAGTTCAACAGCCCTCGAGAGCCTGTAGAAAACGGAGTAGTGGCAAACCGCAAGCTTTTGCCATTCTGATGGGAGGTCTCTCCGCACGCGAACCCACGATCGCTCCCCTTCTGGGGCAGGACTAAGAACTCGATTTGTTAACGGGACGACATACAGCCGCCAGAATACTTCGTAGTTGCCGAACCTGTCCCGAATCAATGGCCAACGTTCATGTTCGTGGCGATCCCCGTGATCGTCCAAGTTGAATTTGTCGAGTCTTTCGCTTGCGGTCATGGTCACACCCTCGCGATGTTTGCCGAGCAGAACTCTTATTTTCTCACTAACCAGTGCGGGTTACGAGGGCGTGGCCAGGGAGAGGATGCGCCAGAGAAAAATCGAAGGATCGGCTCCAGGGGGTGAACGGCAGTCAGGGATGGTTGGGTCTCTCTCCCAGGAAGGCAAACGAGAGCACACCTGAAATGCCGGGTCGGACTTACTATAAGACATGGGAGTCTTCATGGGATTTTCGGCAGAAATTCAAGGTATTGACTATCCAGCGGTTGCGATCTTCAAGCTGGATGACGGAGCCGCCTTCTGCTGGAATGGTGACCACCCCACAAACGGCTATCTAGCAGTCTTTGATCTTGTACAACAGAAGCGACATTGGGTGTCAGGATCGTTTGGCGTCCACGGAAGCCGCCATCGAAACGGCGTGCGCCATCAGGCGTTGGAGCCTGCGGGCCACAGAAAAATCTACATCTCGCCATACATGGACACGGCGGCTACGGACTTGGCGTCAGACAGCCACATTCGCACGGTGCATGTTCCCTTGCTCCAACCGTTTGACTGGTGGCCCATTAGGACACCGTTGTGGAATGCAATTGCAAGTACATCACGTCACGTTCTGCGAAGAGAGGACTTCGGCGAGCGAGTGGACGGCGTGATCTTGCAGGGATTTATGTGTCGCCACGCCTGCGTCGGTGATCTGCTTGCCAGATGGCGAAAACCCGCCTACAGGTCGTGGGTTGAACTCGGAGGTGAATTTGACTTGGTCGTTCTCGCTGAGGTCGTAAGGGTTCCTACTCCACTCCCCGCTGAACCCTGCACGTCCGTATAACTCATATAGGCCTGAAGAGACGAGAATTGATGGTCACGGATGG
>Ga0207149_1038_pt1 | contig 26300 bp, 25 predicted proteins | sample Alteio_BWMinHeat_31_FD_153563 | JGI IMG/M metagenome (GOLD analysis project Ga0207149, IMG submission 153563) | Enriched cells from forest soil in Barre Woods Harvard Forest LTER site, Petersham, Massachusetts, United States -... | ecosystem: Environmental > Terrestrial > Soil > Temperate forest >... | reverse complement strand
ACCCATTAATTTTTCAACATCATTCGGAGAAGTCGGAGCCACTTTGTCAAAGTTCCTGGTGGTCGCAGGGCGCGACAAGGCCCACTGCATCACTGACTTGGGGTTCATCCTACTTGCTTCCATCTGCCCCTGAGCGTCAAGAAATCCTCCGCAAACCGAACGGTGTGTCTTATGAAGATTCGTTGAAAGCAATTGCACCTGATTGGGTGTCATTTGAACTAAATTGAGTCCTTGGTTGGTTGTTATGATTGTTGGACGGTTATCTGAACTAAAGGCGTCTAAAAACTGAGTCGGTACAAGAAAATAACGAAAGCTCGTTTCGAACCCAAAAGAAACCGCAGCACTCAACACCACCGCGGACAAAACCAATACAGCTTTTGAAAACCTCATTAAACTCCTCCTGACTAAAGTTAAAGATCAGGAGCGGTTTTCTCTTCTTAACTCGCCAGAGTCAAGCCTATTAATCAGCGGCTCTTAGTGGTTCACTTCAAGAGGCGTGTAGTTAACTTGGATATTGGCCCCCTGTGGCGGGATAGCAGATCCATGAAATTGAATCGAGTTAGCAGCTGAATTGTAGGTCCAACCGTTATTGGGATCCCCAGGAATCGCCGTCCCATTGACCAAAATTTGAAACGTTGTGGGATTGGGTTCCCCTGTCAAAAAGAACTGAGTACTCAAAACCGCGATCTGCGTCGCTATGGCACTTAAAGAATTAGCGTAAGTAGGATCACAAATACTTCCGGTGACCCCATTCACTTCCTGACTGAGCTGAATGTAGCGTTGACCCACGATCGCCACATTGGTGTCGACTTCATGCTGTTTTTGGCAGGCGCTGTCCAAGATTGTTATGGTCGAAACGTTGTATCTCCTAAAAGCTCCGGTGGTGGCCGTCAGTTGATCAAGATATTGAACATAAGAACCAACGGTATCCGGAGGCGTTTGGTTCGCGCAAGTCGTCGTGTGATTGGGTCCAGAATAAGGGGTTGTGGCGATACCGTCCATAGTCGAATCCACATAGCAGTGGTCAAGGGCACTGTTTGAGCCCCAACTTCCCTCGCTGCGACTATTTAAACTGAAGTCGTCCTCGTCGGATAAAATAATGACCGCAAAAAAAGAATTAGAGCGTAAAAAACTCGGATTCAAGGAGCTGTTCATCGCGGTACGCATACTGGAAAAAGCCCTTTCATCACCGGAGCCATTAATGCCTGTTGTCGCATTGGTAATGAAAACATTGTTCAAATTTGGCGTCGACGGGATGATAATGAAAGTTCCTGTGAACGAGGTTTGCGAAGTCCCGTCACTAAACATGGCCATATTCGCGTTAGAGGACGTATAGCCGGTGAAGCCGGGATCGGCTTTGTAAGCATCTGTCGTCGTAACCGCCATTCTGAAATCCCAGCCCTTAGCCTGAAAACTGCCCAGAAAGCTATTAAAGTTATTTACCATGTTGGACTGGAGAGGCGCCATGGAATTTGAATTATCCACAACCCAGAGAACATCGAGCTGGTTTGTAAAATTAGAAGTGCCTTGCTTAAAACTTTGACCGGTATTGGACAACCCAAACTGAACGTGGTTACCGCATCCCGACCCGGTTACCGCCACACCCACAAAAAAAATACCTAGCACCGTCGTCTTAAGATTCATAATCGTACGCCCTTTTTTTTAAGAAAATGATCCCAACAAAAATTTTCGAGCGTACATACCGAGATTGGGTCATCCCCACGATTGGATCATCTGCGTTCGTAGTTCCCCTTTTCACTTTAAAGAATAAATTTAGCCCTCCCTACAGTCAAATAGACAAACCCATTGAAATGATTGGTTAAATAAAGTGACCTTTTTTTTCCAATTGGTTATTGTTGAGGAGATACGGGAACTTCCTGGGGTAGGTAGAAGGCAAAAACTTTTTTTTACCTGTCAAATTGTTAGGTTAAATCGGAAAAATTCTTGTAAGGTCCATGGACAGAAAATCTAAAATTATTTTTTTCTGCACAGTAAACTGACAGAAATCTTCTCTTTCCCCAAATTCGCTTCAAGGCGCGCGGGCGTACCGTAGAGAGTTGGGGGCTGATCCCTAAAGAGAGAAAATTTTAAATTCGGAGCCGTCAAGACTTGCTGCGCAGCGACAGGAGAAGATTCCCCGGTAACCACAATGCTTCCCACCGGAACTTCTTCCCGGAAATGCTTCTTATAAATGGTCACGGAGTGATGAAGGTTTATTCCACCGGCCGCAATCGCCGCGTCGTAGCCTCCATCCATAAAGAGACGGGCGTCACGGCAGACCGTGACCACCCGCATCTTCTCGGTATGAAGGCCATACACAGCACCGCCAAATAGGACAAGTCCCGCGACGATAACCCCTCTTGCCGTCATTATTTTTCTACCACCATTTATTAAACGAGCTTAGTTCTCGTTTTTTGCCATTTTCGTCTTCGTCACACGAAGAGCGACCTGTTTCTTGTGATTACGAGACTTCAACGCACGATTTTGAGCTACGATTTTCGCCTGGCGACTACGCAGATTCTTGTACTGTTGGGCCGCCACAGCGACATCGTGTTTTAATTTCATTTCTTCCCGAGCCAATTTTTTCTTTTCATGTTCAGCCATGGCAAGTTCTGATTTCGCTTTAGACTGCTTTTGCTTTACTTGGATGCGTTGGTGCTTAAAAGAATTAATCTCTTCGCGAAGGCGATCAATTTCTTTCCTATTATTGACCAACTCAATCTGGAGTTTTTCAACAGACGCTCTGGCCTCTTCAGCATTCTTCTTCTCCTGCTCAGCCTTAGCCATCTTTTCTTGGATGACAGCTTGGGCCTTTTCATTCTTACTTCTTAAAGCATCCGTTTCACGTTTTGCTTGGCTCAATTCCTGTTCCGCCGTCGCCGCTTCTTCCTTAGCGTACTTCTGATCTGATTGAAGTTGCTGCTGATCCGACGCCTCTATCTCGCCGTCAAGCTTGGTCTCAGCCAATTCGTCGACTTGCGGATTTGAAAAATCAGCAACAGCCAAGGTGGCGGGAGCCGAAAGCGCAATAATACAAAGGCCAAATAACAAATTCTTTTTCATGTTTTCTCCTCTTTACATGACAATCCAAGGGCCAGAGCCGCAATATCGATGCCGCGCTCTAACCTTCTTGATTTACCGATAAGGAAAAAACGTATGAATTAATTATTTCTTCGGTGACAAATGACGGCAAAAACTTTTCTTTTCGTGTTCTCCTCTGAACAATATGGCTACAGAGAATTGCAAATTATTCATGACAAGACCTGGGAATCTTTATCCACATTAATCAAACGTTTTGACATACTTAGGACATTTAGATACATTGCGTCATGACTTGGAGGGTCTTATGAAGGAGATAATTCTCGCGTTCACGTTTGTTGCATTTGCCTCTAGTGTTTTCGCCCCATTCAACCCAGCCTTTGCCGATGTAAAATCCGGTGGAAAATGGGCGGCCGATTATCCTGAAGTGGTTCACATTATCAGGAACTCAGATCAAACAATTACGTTTCAATACTGTGAAGGGCCCAATTTTACCGAGTGTCGAAATCTCGGCAACAAAACAAAATACAAAATCCGCGACTTAAAGAGAGAAGAGCAAATCTTAAAACAGCAACGTCGGATGATGATTATTTCAGCATCAGCCTTTATAGTGGGATCCGCCTTGGCGGCGACCTTGGCTGTGGCGGCCGCCCCGACGCCAGTCGGGATTGGCGCTGTTTCTTTGATGGCGTTTTCGGGAGCAGCCGGCAGCGCCGCCCTCGTCTTGAAGTCTTATTTGGACCCGGGCAAAGACGGCAACCGAGCCAAATTTAATGCTCCTCGCACTTTGACGGATCACATTCTCAACGGCGAATCCGTCCAGGTGAATATGCCTATCAATGAATTCGCCCAGCAATTGGATATGATTTTAAAAGATATTTTCTGAACTAAAAGACATCTTCTAAGGGAGGATTCTTTAGCACCTTTGAAGATGCCTTCGAGCCCCTTTGGCGAATTTCAACTCCAACCTCCGCAATGGCCTTTAGAACCGGGTGAAATTTATGACCCAAAAGGGTGAGAGCATACTCAACAGTGGGAGGAGAAGTTGATTTTACGGTTCGGGTGATAACGCCCTTACTTTCAAGTTCCCTCAACCGAGCCGTGAGAACTTTCGCAGAAATCGATCCTAAGTCCCTCTTTAAATCGCCGAAACGTCTGGGTTCTCCCTGAAGGTACCACAAGATTTTTGGAGTCCAGGCACCAGCTATGATTTTGAGACTTTCTTCTAGAGGACAATTTTCTTCTGGGGAAGGAATACTCGTGCGGGTAGGACGAATCATTTTTAATCACCTCGCAACCAGTTTCTCTAAGAAACCTAATTTCTGCAAGATAGTTACACGATTGTAACCTATTTTAGCCCCCGAACAATAAGGCGAGCCGTCGCCGGATTAGTCGCTAGGGGCACATTGTGAACATCACAGATTCTCATCAACATTGAAATATCGGGATCATGGGGATGCATGCCCAGGGGATCCCTTAAAAAAATAACCGCCTGACAGCGTCCGGTGGCCACCTCTGCGGCGATCTGGGCATCTCCTCCCACGGGACCCGAGAGGAGTCGACGAACTTTCAACCCCGCTCCGGTGACAAGGCGACCGGAATGGCCGGTGGCGATAAGATGGTATCGACGTAAAGTACTGATATTGTCCTTAACAAAAGAGACCAACTCCGCTTTTTTTCCGTCATGGGCAATAAGGGCCACCGTTGTTTTGTGGTTCCGTCTAGAGAGAGGCATGTCTAGAAATTAATCCAATTGTTTTTCGAATCCCACTTAATTATTGTGGCTCCATGATGAATAATCTCGATTCAAAAAATGGGCCCCCTTTGTCAGGGCTCGTTAGGAAGTGGAGGATTTTCTTTCTAGATCTTCCCCCGCCTTACAAGTCTTTGGATCTCAATCAAGTCACAATCCGTTGGAACACCAGGATGCGATCAAGGGCCGGATCGTGCCGACCGTGGGAAGGAATTGTAGAACTGAATCCCCATCTCCTGGATAAAAAGAATGGTGACGCCCTTGAATCCGTGTTGGTTCATGAACTCTGCCACCTCGCCGTCGGTTACCGCTGGCCCACCTCCCAGCCCCACGGGCGAAAGTGGAAAGGGCTTATGAAGATCTGCGGGTTTAGGCCAGAACGCTGCCACTCTCTTACTCCCGTCAAACGTCACCTCCACCGGAGGTGGGCCCTTTATTGCAAATGCAAAGAACATAAAGTAACGACGCTCATCTACAATCGTGTAAGCCGGGGCATTAGATATCAATGTGTGGAATGTCGGGGACCTTTAGATAAGGAGATTTCAACCTCCTCTAAGACGAAGCCCCGAGGATTTTTTTCCCGAATTTTCTCTTAAGTCTATCTTTTACGAATTCAAGTTTCTCCTCTTTTTGCTTTCTCTCGATATCTTCAAAAAGGTTCATTTGGTCTATACTGCCGGCGGCGAGGACGAAGTTCCTGACGCTCACCCCCAAAAGTCGGAGCTTCAACCGATGATCCTTATTCTTCAATAGCAAACGACAAGCCGTCTCAAAGATTTCACGGGAAAGGTATGTGGGGCGATCAAGAGTCTGGGCCCGAACAAGGGTCGTAAAATCAGAATATCGAATTTTAATCTGAACCGTACGAGTCTTGATCCCTTCTTCTCTCAAACTCGTCGCAATATCGTCAGCCATAGAGCGAATCATTTTTGACAATTCATCGGTGTCTCCAATATCGACATCGAAAGTTTCTTCGGCACTCAAGCTTTTTCTCTCCCCCGAAGGGTCCACGGGGGAATCGCTGATTCCTTTAGCTGATCGCTGTAAATCAAGGGCGTAGTCCCCAACATGAGTTTTAAGAAATTGCGAATCAAAAGCCGCAAGATCCTTACAGGTCAGAATTCCACGCTGCTCGAATATGATCGTCGTTTTGGGACCCATTCCCGGTATCTTTCGAATGGAGAGAGGAGCCAAGAATATCTCCTCAGAACCCGGGGGAACGATCCTCACTCCATCCGGTTTACAAGAATCCGACGCGATTTTAGCAACCAGTTTATTGGTTGCGATTCCAACTGAAGCCGTCAGGCCCGAAACCTCCTTCACGACCTCACGGATCTTATGGGCGATCCATTCGTGACTGGGATAAAGACGCTCACACCCCGTAAAATCTAGATAAGCCTCATCGACGGAGACCTGTTCGACGACCGGCGCGATTTTTTCAAGTCCACCAAAAATTTTCTGGGAAGATTCCGAATACAGCGAAAAATTCGGTTCTACGATCACGATATTTGGACAAAGGCGCCTTGCTTGGGCCATCGGCATGGCCGACCTCACTCCAAATTTTCTGGCTTCATAACTGCTTGAAGACACCACGCTCCGTGGCCCCCGTCCACCGACGACCACAGGTTGATCCCTTAACGACGGGTCTCGAAGACGCTCTACTGAAACATAGAATGAATCCATGTCCACATGGGCGATCCATCGAAACTTCAAGAACGCACCTTCATAAGACGCCTCTGACCAGGTTCACATTCAAAAATTTTCATCGGATTTCTAGAAACCCAGTAGCTCGCCGAGCCCCAAATGTCCATCCTTGAATTATCCTCATTTTTATCCAAGTCTTTCTCCAGGGAAGTGGCCAAGACCTGAATTTTCTTCCGGTCCGTCTGACTTGGATGAGGCGTTAGGGACTTAAAATGAGATTGGAGATCCTGCCACTGCGCTTCAAGACTTGAAACGGCCGATCCTAAATTTTTCCATTGGCGCAACAAAACTTAAAAAAAAGGCCACGGTATTCCGTGGCCTCTTTAAAATTCTCATTTTTATTCCCACAGTCCGATCTTGAGCGGACCCATGAGGCTTTGTTTTTTCTATTAACTCAGCGTTTTCTGGCCTGGCGTCCAGTTACAAGGCGTCAATTGATTGGTTTGCAAAGCTGTTACGGTGCGTAAAACTTCCTTGGTGTTTCTCCCGACCGAGAGATCATTGACACTCACCCATCGGACGGTCCCTTCTGGATCCACGATATAAGTCGCCCTCAATGGGATCTTCTCTACAGGATGAAGCACTCCCAATGCGTCTGATAGGTCTTTTCGATTGTCTGCGAGCATGGGAAACTCTAAATTCTTCAAATCAGGATGATCTTTTCTCCACGCCAAATGAACGAATTTGCTATCGCAGCTTACGCCGAAAACCTGGGTCTCTAGATCCCTGAAATTTTTGATCTCTTTATTGAAATCGGAAATTTCTGTCGGGCACACGAACGTGAAATCCAGGGGCCAAAAGAAGACAACGGTCCACTTTCCCTTCATTTCTTTATTTGAAATCGTCTTGAATTCTTTTCCTTTTTCAAGGGAGACGCAGGCCTCCATTGAGAATTCCGGAAATTTTTCACCAATACCTAAAAATCGAGACATTTGTCTCCTCCTTTAAATTTCTTTTAAATTTCTTTGTCGAAATTAACTCTGACATGTTTAGCAGAAAGAAATGACGATATCAACGTCACAATCACTTAGAACTGTTTGACGCTTCACCCACTTGACTTGAGGGAGAGCCATTGAAACCCGCCGTGGTGATGTGCATGATAGGAACTCCCCACCTTGCGCTGGATTGACTCAAGTTTGACTCGACTCCCGCGGCACCTTGATTAACTTGTTTTGGACAGCCGGAGAGAAAAAGAACCACCATCGAAAGTGAAAGCAAACATCCAAGGGAGAACAGGCGCGATTTTTTCAAAATGTTTCCTTTTCATTCTAGTTAAGATTACTTTCAGATACACATTTTAATTTCATCAAAATATTTGTCAACGTGGAATATCGTCCCAGTTTTTGGGGCAATTTGGGCCACGGGGTCTTCGTGGACACCTTAAAAGATCTTAAATTTTGGCCCGGTCATTGCTAAAGACATTGGAAGTTTTTGAAAAAAACTAACAAAAAAGGGGGTTCATCATGAAACAATATACTAAAGCAGCGAAGTGGTCCACCTTCGATACGCCATCATCCCGCAGTCGATCTTTGGCCCAATGCAATTTGTGTAAGGCCTTTTATCACCGGAGCAGTCCCTATTCACGTTTCTGTTCGAGTTGCCGAAAAAGCAGTCGGGTCTTCAAGGTGTCAGAGTGGCTCCCCGAGCATACGATCTCTTTCTAACCGATAACCCGACTAAGGTCTAAAGTTAGATCGAGGTCCCTTAATCCTTCGATGCTTAGGAAGGTAACCGGTTTATAATTTAGTTTGTCATGGATGACAAACCTCTTCCCTGTCCACGAGTTTTTGATCTGACGATTTCAGGAGCGGGCATTTCGGGCCTCATCGCTGGAATCCGCGGCCAACAACGGGGTCTCAAAACAATTGTCCTAGAAAAACAAAAAAAATTCGTCGACCTTTTAAGAGGCGAGTACCTTCAGCCAGCAGGTCTCAACAGTCTTAAGGAGGTCGGTCTTTTTAATGAAGTAGAAAAAAAGGGACTTCCCATTTTCTCCGTGGACCATCATTTCTGGCCCCTCAATCCTTTCAAAGGAACCCAAATTATCGACTTTCCTTACTCAGAAAAAGGGGATTTTCCTGATCACGCCATCGCCATCGCTCACTTAGAATTAAAAAATATCCTCTTGAAGAAATATCTTCAGTCAGGGGGGCGTATCCTGATGAACGCAACGGTTGAGAGCCTCGAAAACGGACTGGGAAATGAAGTCACAATCCACTTCTTGAATTCTGACAGGCGCGACAAACTGGTCTCCAGTCATTTAGCGATCTCGGAAGGAGTTCTTTCAACGTTAGCGAAAAAAATCTCCGTTGACTGGAGTTCCGACCCGCTGCCCGCTTCCTTCATGGTTGGAGGCGTCTTCTCAAATGATCAAATCCCCCTCGGAAAGTTTATAACAAGCGAATCTCGAGAAGGCCTCATTTGTGCGTTTAGACTCACCGAGAATAGGAGCCGTGTTTATTACTATCGTGATCTCCCGTCTCGGTTGAATCCATTTAAACAAAAAAAACCTTTAGACTTTCTCAAGCAAGCCGTTAAGACTTGCGCCATCTCCTCCCTATTTGAAAATGCAAGTCTTGATGAACGGGTTTTGGCGGCTCCCTATATTCCGCGCTACGCAAGAAGGCCGTCCCGAGGGGCCGTCACATTGATGGGAGACGCCGCCGGAGCGTCCCACCCCCTGGGAGGAATGGGGATGTCAACGGCGACCGCCGATGGAATTCGCCTAGCCGATCTCATTTATGATTACAAGGAAGGGCGGCTGACCCTTTCCGAACTCAATTCAAAATTTAACGATCAGCGCATGGAAAAATACTTGAACAATAAATTTATCAGCGAGTGTCTCTCCTATATTATCGGAGGAATGAATATTCAAAATAAAGCCATAAGAAGAATGGCCCTCAAGATCTGGTCCGAGAATAGAGAGGCCAGGGACTTTTGCGGCAAACTTTTTGGAGGAACTCTTCCCGCCCCCTTGGATCTCTCAGGTCTCTTCAATATCTGGGGAATGAAAAAAGATCTCTCTTTCCTTCCCTGGGGAAAAAGCATCGCGAAGATTCACTATGGCCTCAAAGAATTTTCACCGACCGCGGTCTTCTCTGATATGATTAAATAAAGAAGCAGTCCCAAAGAGGGAAAAACGATAAAGGGAAGTAAAACGATCCCCAATGTTTTAGACCAATGACCCTCTCGCCATCTCATCCACGTGAAAGTCATAACCATGAGGGCCATCAGGTCGATACCGGCGGCCGCTGAGATCGGATCCCGAAATGTATCAAACCAGTGTAAAATCCCACCAAAAAATCCCCACTGCCCAACCCATCGGATCATGAGAAGACACTGAAGAATTCCAATGAGAACCGTGGGAAGCCAGAGCCATCTTCGCGGGATCACGACAACCTCCTAAACCTTGCCGATTGATGAAAGTTTAAAGATCCTCGGATCGAGGGGATTCCACAAGGAAGAAACAAAAAAAAGGAAAAGTCTAAGCGACGAAAAAGTTATCGTCGCCTGTTTTTATTTCGATAGGCCATTCGTGCCTGGAGTATTAAGACAGACGTAAAGATGAGTAAGATACTGGAACCATACATCATCGCCGACTCGGACGAATTATACATGGCCAGAAGTCCCATTGCCGCGAAAACCCAGGGCCGGAATTCATAAAATACTGTATTCATAAACGAGTAAGTCCCCCTCTGTTCCGTTGGAGTCATGGACCTTACTAAAGCAAGGCTCTTGCCAATTTGAAGGCCAGTTCTTTCAATGGGTTAGCACCGCTGACCTGCTCGGCGCGCATACAGTCAAGTCTGTCTAGACTTGAAACATCTCGGTTAAGATCCTATAAACCCTAGCCTCCTAGGCGCATTGTAAAGTTTTTCGACGGGTCCCTACTCCTCAGACGGTTGGAAACGTTGTACTTTTTTAAGTTGGGTTAAGCTGCGGATTAATGTATAAATACAGCTTTTAGAAATACCCTGCGGTATCTTTTGACCCTTCAGGAAAAGGAAGAACAATGGCTGGCGAGAGAATCAATCTAGAAAACGTGCGCAATATTGGGATATCAGCCCATATCGACTCAGGAAAAACGACTTTGTCGGAGCGCATACTTTTTTACACCCGCAAAATTCACAAAATCGAAGAAGTTCGAGGAAAATCCGGGGTCGGAGCCACCATGGATTTCATGGATTTGGAACGTGAAAAAGGGATCACCATTCAGTCCGCAGCCACCTATTGTGTTTGGAAAGATCACAATATCAACCTCATTGATACTCCTGGACACGTCGATTTCACCATTGAAGTAGAACGGGCTTTAAGAGTTTTAGATGGCGCCGTTCTGGTTCTATGTTCCGTTTCCGGTGTGCAATCGCAAAGTATCACCGTCGACCGCCAAATGAAGCGATATAAGGTTCCGCGGATCGCCTTCGTCAATAAGATGGACCGTGCCGGCGCCAATCCCTTTCGAGTCACTCAGCAATTGCGTGAAAAGCTGGGTCACAATGCTCACTTGATTAACCTCCCCATTGGGGCCGAGGACAAATTTAAAGGGATTGTGGATATTATCGAAATGAACGCGATTTACTTCGATGGTGAAAATGGCGAAAGCTTGCGCATTGAATCGATCCCGCCGGAAATGTTGGACGATGCCAAGAAATACCGCGATGAACTCGTCGCCGAAATGGGTAATTTCGATGACGCCGTGGCCGACCATTATTTGAATGGCCACGAAGTCCCCGCCGACGAACTCCGCCGGGCCGTAAGAAAAGCGACCTTGTCCCTGAAATTCACGCCCGTCATGGTTGGTTCGGCCTTCAAAAATAAAGGGGTCCAAACCTTGCTGGATGGGGTTAACTACTATCTTCCAAATCCAACGGAAGTCACCAACGAGGCCCACGATCAAAATAAAAATGAAGAAAAGATCGTCCTGGATTCTGACTCGACAAAGGGTCTAGTCGCCCTTGCTTTTAAGCTTGAAGACGGACGTTACGGCCAATTGACTTACATGCGGATTTATCGCGGGACGGTCAAAAAGGGAGATACCATTTACAATCGCAGTAACAGCGACAAAAAAGTCAAGGTACCAAGACTGGTTCGTATGCACGCTGATGAAATGAACGATATCGAGTCGGCTTCGGCTGGCGACATCGTGGCGATGTTCGGGGTCGAATGTGCCTCGGGGGATACCTTTTGCGATGAAGACACCAACGTAACCATGACCTCCATGTTCATACCAGCGGCGGTTATTTCGCTGGCGGTCGCTCCTAAAGACAAGGCGGCTCAGACGAACTTTTCAAAGGCCCTCAACCGATTTACAAAAGAAGACCCCACGTTCCGGGTTCATCGAGACGAAGAATCAGCCCAGACGATTATCTCGGGGATGGGCGAACTTCATCTCGAGATTTACATTGAACGTATCAAGCGAGAATACAATTGCGAGGTCATCGCTGGTAAACCCCAGGTCGCGTTCAGAGAAACCATTACGGGCCAGGGAGATTTTGACTATACCCATAAGAAACAAACGGGGGGCTCGGGACAATTCGCCCGCGTCTGCGGTTTCATTGAGCCTCTTCCCGTGGATGCGGTGGAGCCCTACGAGTTCGTCGACGAAATCAAAGGGGGATCCATTCCTCGAGAGTTTATTCCTGCCTGCGACAAGGGCTTTAAAGAACAAGTCAAAAAGGGAGCCCTCATCGGGTTTCCGGTCGTCGGTGTCAGAATCACCATTAACGACGGAGCTTATCATGATGTTGACTCCAGCGAGATGGCTTTCAAAATCGCCGCCATGGCCGCTTTTCGCGAAGCCTACCCGAGGGCCAAGCCCATTGTTCTTGAACCCATCATGAAACTTCAGGTTCAGGCCCCTGAAGAATTTCAAGGTTCTATCATGGGACAAATAAACCAGCGCCGAGGAATGATCATGGGTTCGGCCAACCTTGAAACTTATACGGTCATCGATGCCGAGGTCCCCTTGACGGAGATGTTTGGCTATTCAACTGACTTGAGATCGGCAACCCAAGGCAAAGGTGAATTCACCATGGAATTTGCCAAATACGCGCCTGTTCCGAGAAACGTTCAAGAAGAAATGGTCGCGGCCTATGCCAAGAAAAGGGCCGACGCCAACAAGTGAGGCCCCGGTCCCTTTGAATCGCTTTTTGAACACGAAGCCCAGCGTCTTTTATCGAAATAATGAGCTTTGTCTTATGGGACACGGTCTTTCGCGTCTAGCCCAGCGGTACGGCACACCCCTTTATGTGTATTCGTTTGAACGGGTGAGCCAGAACCTGCAAGCCCTTCGGAGTGCGTTTTCACGACCTCTCCGCGTCCACTATGCGGTCAAAGCTAACTTTCACCATGGCCTTTTAAAAAAATTAAAAAAATTGAATGTGGGAGTTGACGTTGTTTCCGGCGGGGAAATCAAGCGGGCCCTTGAGTGCGGTTTTAAGGGTCAAGACATTATTTTTTCAGGTGTGGCCAAATCGGAAGAAGAAATTAAATTTTCTTTGCGACAAGGCATCCACATTTTCAATGTGGAATCTCCCCAAGAGCTGATACGGATCGGCCAGATCGCCAGGGCCCTTAAAAAAGTGGCTTCGGTGAGCTTTCGGCTCAATCCCAATGTGAACCCGAAAACCCATCCTTACATTACAACGGGCTTTCGTGAAAATAAGTTTGGAATGGATAAATCTTATTTTCCTGAACTTCTCAAAATCGTAAGAAAATACTCGCCCCGACTCGCGTTGGTGGGGCTTGATTTTCACATCGGCTCCCAACTCTTGGACATTGCCCCCTTTGAAGAAGCGGTGAGAAGAGCCGTCCCTCTCTTTAAGGATCTACAAAGTCTCGGCTATCCCATGAAACATTTTGATATCGGGGGAGGCACGGGAATCCCCTACGAGGGTAAAAAGTCTTTCAATATGGCGGCCTACGGACGCCGTATGGAAGCGCTTTTAAAAGATGTCGACGCCGAGATTCTTTGTGAGCCTGGACGGTATCTTGTAGGCGATGCAGGAGTTTTATTAACAAAAGTCGAATATGTAAAAAAAAATCCCTATAAAACTTTTGTCATCGTCAATACGGGGATGCACCACCTCATGCGGCCAGCCCTTTACCAAGCCTTTCATAAAATTTTACCCATTAAAGAAAAATATAAAAACATGGGAAAGGTGGATGTGGTCGGTCCCATCTGCGAATCAAGCGACTGGTTAGCCCAAAAAAGACCCATGCCCCAGGTTTCCCCGGGGGAAATTCTGGCTATTTGTGATACCGGAGCCTACGGTTACGTCATGGCGAGTGATTACAATCTCCATGACAAGCCGACTGAAATCCTCTTAGACTAATGACTATGAAAATCGGGCGTTTTCTCGCAAGGTCGCTGGGGGCTCAACTCGTTTTCGCCCTCACCTTGGGAAGCCTCACTGGCTTTCTGGGAGGGTCCAAGGTTGGTGTCCTCGGGGAAGTTGGCGTCTTTATCATTAAAATTTTGAAATTTCTCGCCATCCCCCTGGTTTTTTTCGCCATCACCGAAGCTTTTTCCAAGGTGGAAATCCCGGTGGTTAAAGGCCTCAAACTCCTATTTCTCAGCACCACCAATGCCTGCGTGGCTCTCATCATCGCTCTGACTCTTTCCTACGGTCTTCCTTTGAAGAAATGGGTCGACTTCAAGGCTTTGAGTGAAGCCATCGGAGCGGGCCAGGTCAATACGTCCCCCAACCTTCCCGAGCTTTCCCTTCATAGTTTTCTTCAAACATTTCTTCCCCCTAATATTCTTGGCTTTATTCTCATCGCCATTATTTTAGGACTTTTTCTGAGAAAAATTAAAAATCCGGATCTTGACAGGCTTATTGAGTGTGGCCTTCGCTATGTTTCTACAGCCTTAGCCCTCATTGTTCGCATTCTTCCCCTGGCCGTCTTCGCCATTATCTCCAAGGTGGTCGGCGCCTCCGGATTTAAAGTTTTTTCAGCCCTGGCCCTTTTCGTTTTCGTCGTGACATTGGGACTTTTCATCCACGTTTTTATTTATTACTCGCTGCTCTTGGTCCTGGCGGCGAAAAAATCTCCTCTTAGGTTTTTTCAAGAAAGTTCAGAACCCTTACTCACGGCTTTCAGCGTGGGAAGTAGCCTGGCCACTCTGCCTGTGACGTTGAGAACTCTTCAAGAAAAAATGAAAATTTCACCAGCGTCATCAAGACTCGCAGCCTGTGTGGGCACAAACCTCAATCATGATGGCATTCTCCTCTATGAAGCCGTTGCTGCCCTCTTCGTGGCCCAAATCCAATCCATTTCACTCACCTTTCATCAGCAGATGACTCTTTGCCTCACCTCTGTCGTCGCCGCTGTGGGAATCGCCGGTGTCCCTGATGCGGGTTTTATTACACTCTCCCTGGTCTTCGGGGCGGTCGGTCTGCCGCTGGCGGCGGTTCCACTACTTTTACCCGTGGATTGGTTTATCGGCCGATTGAGGGCGACCACCAATGTGTCAAGCGATATGGTCGTCGCGACACTTTTGGATCAATAATAAGTTCAAAAGACTTTTGCTTAAAAAAAAGCCCCGCATTTTCGTGCGGGGCTTTAAACTCCGTATTCGATTCTGGAGTCCCAGGAAGGCCCTTAGGACCTAGCCTGGATCACGCGGCATTAATTGCTCGCGGCTCCAGTGGAATCTTCTTCAGCTGGGGGGGTGGGTTCCTGATCTTCAGGAGCCGCACTTTGTTCAACTTGACCAGCTTCTTTGGCGACATCAGCCACGGCAGCATCAGCCGTCGCTTTATCCTCGGCGCTCATGGTCTCCGTGGGAGCCACAGCGGCCTTCGCATCAACAGCTGGGATACCATTTTTACCTTGCTTCTTCAGGTAATCACCTTGGCCATTTTCCACATGCTTGGAGAAAGCCGCGTGGAAGTCAGCAAGGGCTTCTGTTGAAACAACGACTTTTGATCCGCGATCACAATCGTCTTGCTTTGCAAACTTAACTTGCACTTTCACCTGAACATCTCCTGGTTTCGGGAGATCAACAGTGGTTCCATCATCTTCTTTGCTGTAAAGCTGGAGAAGGTCACCGTGACTGAGAGAGCAGCCGTCAGAGTTGTCGGCGCTGTCAGTGAAGGTGGCTTCAACGGCATCGTTAACCAAGAAAACGTGGTTGGGATCGGCAAGAACTTGATCGACCGGAACAGATTTACCTTGAGCTTGAGCGGCGATCTCTTCTTTTATCTGCGCCTTAATCAGTTCTTTTGTCGCATCATCGATACCATTTTTGTTCTGTGCGGCAGCCGCGACTGATTGGACCTGGGCATTAGCTTGCTCTTGAGGGCTTGCTTCGGTCACTTGCTGCTGTTGTTGTTGCACGTCATCGTCGTCATCCGAATAATGGGAAGCGATGGTGCTTAACACAACGTAGTCTGTCATGTAGCACAAGACACCACAATAATTTCCGTAGTACGGGGTGTAATAATAGCTATTCGCCCAGAACCAAGGCGTGCTGTAGTATCCCCATCCCCAGTATGTAAAGGGTGTGGGATAGTAACCGTACATTGATGAACCTAACATGTAGCCGTACCAAAACGAATTATAGTGGTAGTAAGGGGAATATCCGTAGAGGTATCCACCGCCCCAACCGTAACCGTAGTAGTTATGGTAGTAGGCCCTGCCATTATAATAACTAACGCTTTGTCGATAGGAATGACCGTCACGCATGTAAGAACGAGAGGCTCGGTATCCACCACCGCTGTATTTCGTGTAGGATGTCCCGGTCACATGGTTGCGGTATTCTTTTCGGGTTTGTCCGTTGGCCATTTTGGTCTGCCGGACCGTCGCCGTAGGTCTCCCTTTGGCGTCTACGAACGTGCGGGACTTTGTATTTCCCACTTTGGTCGTCGTAGAATTATCGGCGTTCTTCCATTTTTTCTCACCGGTCTTGGCGTTGAAAGACTGAGATACTTTCCCATTCTTATCAAGGTGGGTGTAACTGCCATTGTTATAATGGACTGTTTGTCCACCGTCTTTGGTAGGAACCGCCTTGGCGAATCCACCGTTCTTTTTAGCCTCTCTAGCTACCCTTTTATTGGCTGAACTAGAATTTTGGCTCTTGAAGTCATTAAGGTTGGTCGCTTTGACCGGTTTACTGGCAGCTTGGTTCTTATCTGCCTTGGGCTGATTGTTCGGTTGATTTTTGGATTGAGTTGAAGGCTGATTGGATTGAGCGCCTTGCTTATTCGATTGGGTTGTCGGTCTCTGTGGAGCGGCAGATTGGGTCTTCGACTTGGTATCAGCGGGCTTTGCCGGCTGTTGCTGGGCTCTTGACTGACTTTGCGGTTGCTCTTGTTGTTTTGCCCTTGATTGGCTTTGGATCTGCTGCTGTGGCTGGGGCCTTGCCTGCTGCCTTGGTTGACTTTGAGGTTGCTGAGGCCTTGTCTGAGGTTGCTGTTGTCTCTGATACGAGCCAGTTGAAGGGGCTGCTGCCGCCCTAGGAGCCGGAGCAGGGGCTGGTCTTGGAGCCGGAGCGGGAGCTGATCTTGGGGCTGAACTCCAACCACCGCCGCCACCGCCACCGCCGCCACTGGGACGACTTCCGCCGCCACCACCTCCAGGTTTTCCACCTGAGAGGAATAGGTCGCCTGAGGTATCGGGGCCCTCTTCTTTCGCAAACGCATTTGCCGAGAAGAAGCCCATCAGGGCTATGATAACCAGAAACATTTTAACAATTGAAATTTGCATGGCGGCTCCTTATCAAAATCAGCCAATATCAAAAAAGAAAATCGATCGAAGGCCTAAAGAGCACAAATTATGCCGACAGTGAACCTTTGAAAAACCAATTACTAAACAGAGACTTACTAAGGATCAGAAAGTTTGTAGAATCGCCACTGCTGACGGACTCTTTGACAAAGAGGCGAGAATCGTCGCTAGATTGATTCCTTATGGCAAATTGCCAGGAGATCAGGCGCTCGCTTTCGAGGTGACGGCGGGAAGCCGGCGCAGCCAGGATTTCTCAGTGGTAAGATCAAAACCCACATCTTCTCCGCCGAGCAAAATAGATTGGAAAACCTTTTTCAAAGTTTCTGTATCTTCGGGGCGTCCCCCCATTGTCGTTACCGATTCCTCGATGGCTTCAAACACGCTGACAAGATCAAGGGTCGTTACCACTTTTGGCAGTTTTGAAATATCAAGCTCGGCCACCGGCAAAGGTTTAAAACCAATCAATTGGTCGGTCAAAAGAATCTTTCGACCACTGGAGAAATTGATTTGGACGAATTCCTTTCCCTCAGCATCTTTGCGGGCCAAGACATCAATAAGTTCTCCCTTTCTCACCTTGATCTTTTTGGCATCACCCTTTTGACTGATCGCCAGGTCACCGTCTATTCCCTTCGCCAGGAGTAGGCCCGCCGACTTACTAATGAAGTCTTCAATGATTGTTAACAAATCATGTTGCGTGACGAGTTCTTTGTTGTCTGCCTTGTTGATCATTCGGGTCCTCCCCCAAACTATTGACTTTACATAGAATCTATCGGCGTTCAGAGGGTGTTCTTGAGTCGAGGATATAAATCATGTTATACTTGATTCCTGGCCTACAGAGGCCTGGAAGGAGGTGGTGGTTCGATGCATATATGTTGCAACCACTTTAATCATGAGGTGGTTCCCCACTAACTTTTAGTCGGGAAAAAATGATTAGGCCGCTGAATTTATTCAGCGGCTTTTTTATTGGACCCCTTCAAATCACTCTGTGAGCGAAAACCGTCGTGCAATTTCCTGTGGCCTCAACCTTGGTCCAGTGCCGGGTGTTACTGGGTAACTCCAAACGATCCCCTTCTCTCAAGACAAATTCATTACCGGCGACATTGAAGCGCATAGCCCCCGAAATAACCGTGCGCACTTCATCAAAGGGATGTTTGTGTTCCCTCACCTCGGATCCCGCAGGGAGCTCTTCAACGACATATTCAAGCCCTTCGTCCTTGAAAAGCGATTCAACCTCCTGCCGGGTGGGCTTTCGGTCAGCTCGCCATCTTGTTATTTTCACGTATGAAACCTCACTCCGCCAAAAAGAGCCACAATGAGCTCAATGGCAATTAAGACAATAATCGTGACTTCAAGCATGGTCTCTCGGACCGACTTCGATAAATCGACGATGATCTCGACACTTTCTTGGACCAATTTTAATTTATATTCTAAAACGCGATATCTGGTTTCAATTTCAAACATTCTCTTGAGGTCGTTGTAGAGACGGTCCAAAACTTGGTCCTCCCAGACCTCATCGGGAGCATCGACCACATACAAATTCGCAATGATCTCTTGTTTGGTCGTCAAACAAAACCCAATAAATTTTATCAACTGCTTGGTCTCTTTAATCAGCTTGCCATGGGTACGAAGGGAATCCGATATCTGGTGAGTTCTCTCCAAGAGATCATCCACAATGAGCTCAAAATATTCAAGGGCCGTGCTTTCAGCGACGACCATGCAGATAAGTCGGGCTTTTTGATAAGTAAGATCGGGGATCAAGGCCTTGTTAAAACCCACTTCATGCCGATCTACTGCCCTGTCCACCTCAACACTGAAGGTGTCAGAAGTCGTAAAACCCGGCTGATTGGGAACATTGGATTTTTTGACCTTCTCGACGATGGCCCGTTGTTCGTCTTCCGGAACATTAAAAAAAACGAGGGACCCAAAGTTATAAATAAAAATGAATTTGTCTTCGCCAAGTTTAAAGGCCCCCTCCCAAACGCTGAGGAGCAAGGGTTGGAGCTCAATCGTCCCCCCGATATCTTTAAGTTTTAATTTTTCTGCCAGGTGAAAGGCATTCACACTATAAGTCTTCATGGCAAATCCATTTGATTCTTGAGCTGGCTCTTCACCCATTCAAGGTAGGTCGTGATATTTTTTTCATGACCGCGATTGGTTGGCTTATAAAGTTCAACGCCATGGAGCTGCTCGGGCAAAAACTTCTGAGGAGTCACACCACTGTCGCTGTCATGGGCATAGAGGTAGTCTTTGCCATAACCCAGGTCCTTCATCATTTTCGTCGGCGCGTTTCTAATCGAAAGAGGAATTTCTAGATTGGGATTTCGATCCACCAGAGCCTCAGCCTTTCTCAGTCCCAAATAAGAACGATTGCTCTTGGGAGCTGTCGCTAAATAAGTCACGGCCTGGGCAAGGTTAATGGAGGCCTCTGGCATTCCAACAAACTCAACGGCCTCTTTGACCGCGATAGCCACAGTCAGAGCCCGGGGATCGGCATTGCCCACATCCTCGCTCGCAAGAATGACCAGTCTTCTAGCGATAAATAGGGGGTCTTCTCCGCCTTTGAGCATCCGCACTAAATAGTAAAGGGCTCCATCCGGATCGCTTCCCCGAAGGCTCTTAATGAAAGCAGACACCGTATCATAATGCATTTCTCTAGATTTATCGTAACGATGAGGTGTGAATCGAAGGGCCTCCTTTATTTGCTCTTCTTTAAGAGACACTCCCCCTTGAATTTTGAAATAGGAAAAAAGACTTTCAAGGAGATTTAAAGAGCGCCTTCCGTCCCCCGCGGCGTTTTGAATAAGGACAGACCTTAAATCGGCTTCCGAAAGATCCTTCCAACCAAGATTGGGATCTAAAATTTTAAGGCCGCGATCCAAAATTTCTCCGATGGAGGTATCATCATGGGATTGAAAAATCACGACTTGGGATCGACTCAAAAGGGCTGAGTTCAATTCAAAACTGGGATTCTCTGTGGTGGCACCAATCAAAGACAAGTAGCCCTTTTCGACAAACGGAAGAAGAACATCTTGTTGAGCTTTGTTGAGCCTGTGAATTTCATCGATAAAAAGAATCGTTCGTTCGTTTAAATGAAGAAGGCGTCGCTTCGCTTCGTCACCCTGGGCCTTAAGTTCTCTTGCTCCCGTGTCCACAGCGGATAAATTAACGAAAGTGGCCTTGGTCCTTTTGGACACCAGGTGGGCAAATGAGGTCTTCCCGGTGCCGGAGGGTCCCCAAAGAATAAGGCTGGGAAGATGGTCGGATATGAGGAGATCTTTAAGAAGAGAGCCATCGCCGATAATTTGCGCCTGGCCCACAAAATCCTCGAGTGCTTCGGGCCGTGCCCGTTCAGCCAGTGGCTGAGCAGCTTTAAACTCCGTTGAATTCTGGGTAGCCGAGAACAAATCATCCATTATTGGATGGTTATATTCTGAGTCGTGCTCACACGTCCAGTGGCGTTACCATTCTTATCCAGGGTGACCCCTAAAATGGTCACGGCGGCCTGAACCGATAGGGTTGAAGGCAAGGGATTAGGAAGGGTTAAACCGGCGCAAGCGACCTGGGCGCTGTTGGCGTTGGTATTGGGAGTCAGAATGACATTGCCTGTCGCGCTCAGAGTTGGGAAGGTCGTTAAAAGCTGGTCACCCACAAGGGAACAGGTAAATGGGACCAGGGAGGTTGAAGTGGCCGAAGGTCCACCTGGGGGCGACACGATGCTGATATCAACGATCTCCAGATTGCTGGAGCCTGTCCAATCGAGGTTAATTGAATTTACCACGAAAAGGGGGGCCGTAAGAACCACGCCACCAAATGTGAAACTGCCCGATCCGGGTATGAGAACGGGTTGGGGTGGATTCACACTGATAGAAAGTCCATTGGGCTTGGGTCTACCGCAAGAAGAACTGATAATCGCTATAAGAGAAGCTAAACAAATCAAGTATTTCATCATCTTCATCCAGCTCCTTCCGGTTTCAGAAAGGCCTTCTCCCTATTTAGGATTCGCGGCGTTAAAAAGATCACCAACTCATTTTTCTCTTTTGTCGTCGTGCGATTTCGAAATAACGCGCCGATTAAAGGGATACTTCTCAGCCACGGGACCCCTGATTCTCCCTCTGAAACGTCTGACTGGTAGATTCCCCCTATAACGACTGTATCGCCATTTTCGACTAAAACTTGAGTGCTGGCCGACCTCTTGTTAATGGGTCGTGCTGTGCTTCCACCCACTGATACTTGGGCATCAGGGAATTCCCTAAGAACTTTTAGAGTGATTATAATGGACCCGTCTTTTGTAATTTGAGGAGTCACATCCAGGGACAGCTTGACATCTTGGAATGTGACAGACGTCGTCGGGGTCGTCCCGGGCACCGTGGCTGTGGTTGCCTGGGCCGCGAAGATCGGAAATTGCGTCGTTTGCTCAATGGTCGCCTGCACCCGATCCAGGGTCACGATGCGAGGAGCCGAGATCACCTTGACGAGATTTTCAGTTTCAAGAAGTTGAAGGGTGGCCGATAAGTTTCCAAATATGTCCATGTTACTAATTGAAAAGCCAGTGCTCAAGTAAGGAGTGGCATTGGCTGCGGATCCAGAAGTGAGATTCGGCTGAAACGCAACAGAGGCTCCACTGTTTGAATTTTGCCCCACGGGTAAAATGTCACCTGAAAACCCCCAATTCACTCCCACGATTCTTTCAAAACTCTCTCGAGCCTCGACAACTTTCGCCTCAATGAGCACCTGGGGCGTCTGGGTATCAAGGCGCCTCACCAATTGTCGGATGCGGCTTAAATTCTCGTCGATGTCGGTCACGACCAGGTTATTGGTCCGACTATCAGCCCTTGATTTACCTCGGGGGCTTAAAAAATCCTTGGATTGGCTCTCCATGTCTGTCGCTTTCGCGTAGCTGATGGGAAATACTTGAACGTGAAGAGGTTGTAACTGTCTTTGGGCATCGACAACGCTTTTCGCGGCATCCGATTCTTTTTGCAAAGTCGCCAGGGTCGCGATCCTCAAAATATTTCCTTGTTTAACGTAACCCAGTTGTTTTGATTGCAATATGATAGAGAGAGCTTGGTCCCAGGGAATCTTCCGCAATTTCAAAGTGATCTTTCCTTGAACATCCTCCCCGACAACCATGTTGAGTCCTGTTTCCTCAGAAATAAATCGGAAGATGTCTCGAACATCAGAGTCCTTGACCTCCAGAGAAATGGGTCTTCCCACGAATTTCGTATTCCCGGTGAGAAAATCCGCCAAACTGTGATTTGAAAGTATCGCCTTGTCACTTTGTCCTGAAATCGTCATGGATTCCTCTTCTTCCTCGTCCACCTTCGTGGTGGCCTCGGCCGTCGAGGGGGCCGCCGATTCTTCAGATTTTGTCTCTTCAGGAGGAGGGAGCGTGTTTCCGGCCACTTGGGAATTTTTAATGGGAGAACCGGCTCCTGCTACGCTAATGATGTTCCCATCCTGAACCACCGCGGGTTCCACATTTTCACGGAGTTGAATGACGATGTGGCCCTCTCTTGCCCCCTTACTTTGGTAGGCATTTATCGATGCGATGGGGCCTGGAAATTCTTTCGTGGTGTAAGGCCGGCGATATTTTGACGGAACCGCGGTATTTCTCAAATCGACGATAAATTGGTTTGCAGAATCGTTCCGACGCGTGGTGAATTGAATCGGCTTATCGGTTCGGATAACAATGGTTCCGCCATTTACATTTCCTTTGAAATCCAGGCCCGTCAAAGTAGCCGGTGCCCCAGTGGCCTGGGGAATTGTGGGCTCGGTTTCTGGAGGAGGTGGGGGAGTCTCTGCCTGGGCCGATTTAGAAGGTGATTCTGGAGCCGGAACGGGAGCCGGGGGAGGCACTTCGGCTCCAGGGGTGGGAGGGACTTGATTGTCAGCCATGGGATTATTTTGTAAATCTTGTTCACTGGTCTCCCCGCTAGGGGCCGAAGTTCCGTCGGTAGGAGGAGGAGGCGCTCCCTTATCCGTCGCCGCCACGTCCCCGGTCGCTTCTGTAATGTCAGAAGGAACATCATTTGACTGAGAACTTGCGCAGCCTGCAGCGAAAAGAAGTAGAAGGCCAAAAATTACAACACGCATATATTTCCTCCCCAAGGGATTATTCCGCCTGCAATTTTAAAAGTTTAGTAGTGTAAGAAAGTTTTCCTTCTAAGTTCGTAATACTCTCAACAACCACGATCTCCCCTTCACGAATCCGAGCGATGTACCCATTGTTGCGACCGATTCGTTCATTCACCCGAACCACGTATCCCTTGCCGGTCGGATCAGTGATCATCGCCTTGGGACTTTTCACATCCCAAATAATTCCGACTAAATGAAGTTGATCCAGATCAAACGCTTGTAGGGGCCATAAAGGGCCGACAATTCCCCCGACGCCCTTGGGATGCTCGAAAGGTTGAAACGGGTCCCGTTTATCTCGTGCATTATAGTTATAATCTTCAATAATATCAGAGAGAGGGTTCTTCTTGTCGGGACTCCCCACTTTTGAAGTCTGCCCAGACTCTTTTGAAGTTGCATTTTTATTTGTATTTTTAGGAGAGACTTCTCCTGGCGCGGTCATTCCAGGGGCCAAATCAGGGGTCGGACCTGGGGCCGGGGCATCTTGTGAGATAGCTCGCCCTAAAAAGAGGGTCGAGATCCATGAAGCGAGAACGAGGGCCACCAGGGCACTGGCCAGGTAGCCAACAAGTCCCCTTAACTCTTTTAATTTATTTTTCATTTAACCTCCTTGTACCGATACCCTACAAGGATTCCTGTCATTTGCATCGTGGCCTGGCCATCGACAAATATGGGAGCGCCAATATTCACATTACGCACCGTAATGATTCGGGGCAGCTTACTCACACTGACCAAAAATGTGAGCATATTTCCGTAGGTCCCCTTGACCGCGATTTCTATGGGAAGTTCATCATAGAAATCTTTTGGGACAGAATCTTTGGGAGTAAACTTGTCCAGATTGACTCCCGCCGTCCTCGCCTCAATTGAAATCTTGGAAAGCAAATCCTGGGGAGCTAACTCCTTGGGAAGATAATCAAGGGCCAATCTAAAAGTTTGACTGACTTGCTCCATCTCATCTTGAAATTTCTTTTTATCATTAAATCGTGTCTCCGTTTCACTTACCTTTTTCTGAAGGGTGGTCAATTGTGTTTGCATTCTTTTAATGAGGGCGTCATACAGATCGTCCGGTGATGGCTCCATATACCAATACCCGACAGCCGCAAAGAATCCCATAACGAGAAAGGTTCTTTTGGGCGACAATCTCATTCTGTCTGTCAGGGCACTCATAGTTCACTCATAAGTTCTGCAAAACGCATTCAATGCGAAATGCTTTTACGGCGCCTTCGCCAGTTTTTAGCTCTTCACTGCTATTAAGAGTTACATTGGCAAAATAAATACTCGCTTCCAGATCCTTCATGAAATCAGAAATGACCAAGTCGTCTGTGGCACGGCCTTCGAGTTCGACCTTATTCTCGTTGATTTTAAGAGCCGTCAACCATGCCCTGGCGGGAATAAGGCCTTGGAGCGCGTCCATACTTTTGACATTTTTGAGGCGCTCCTTTGAAAGTTGTTTAATCACCATGAGTTGATTGTCTAATTTACGTTTCTCTTCTTGAAATTTTTCAATGTCCTTAAGACCTGGTTCGTAAGTCCTGAGTTTCTGGTTGAGCTCATCTGTTTGAGTTTGGAGTTGAACCTGCAGAGATTTTCTCTCACCAATTTGATAATTACGATAAGCGACCGTTAAGGCCACCGGCAAAAGGACAAGGGCCAGTTTAATAATAATGTCAACTTCAGCCCCTTTTTCTTCACGCAGTGTCGTCGACGTCTGTTCAAGGGCGATACCACTCGCCGCGTGCCCCACAGCGCCACCCCCCGTTGCGTCTCGAAGAAGGTTAACACGAATCATTTTCCCACCTGCCGCATCGCAAGGCCCAACCCGACGCCAGCATAGGGGGCGATCTGATTGATATACTCCGGTGTAAATTGTCGACCATATCGAATATTTTGAAATGGATTGAAGTGCTCTAACGGAAGACTCAGGGCCGTTTTAATCTGGTCGAAAAGTCCCGGTAAACCGATTCCTCCGCCGGAAACAAAAACTTTTTGAATATTGGAATCAGAAGATGTGGCCAAATAAAAATCAAAGCTTCGACGAATTTCTTCTGTCACGGCCTCACTGGTCTGAGCCAGGGCGTCGGTGACCTCCTGAGGGACCGGCTGGCCTGTCCCCGCTGAGATTTTTAGATTCTCCGCCTCCTCCAGGGAAACACCCATGATCTTCTGGATGTCAGACGTATAGGTATTTCCACCGACCGAAATATCCCGAGAAAACGAGGCTTCCCCGTTCTCCACGACGACAAAATTCGTCATGCTCGCGCCAAAATTGAGGAGCACGACCGTCGACCTTTTCAGTTCTGGGTAGTTGATCTCAAAACAATTGGCCATGGCAAATCCAGCAACGTCGATGATCGAACATTCAAGCCCTGCCGCCTCAATAACTTCGGCATACCGAAGCACGAAATCTCTTTTAGCCGCGACTAAAAGCACGTTCATTTGTTCAGGATTAGCATTGGTGGCGTTTCTCAGCAGGCTGTACTGAAGATTGATGTCTTTGATGTCAAAAGGTATATATTGTTCTGCTTCCCACTTCAGCTGTTCTCCAAGCAGGTTCTCTTCAATGCGCGGGATCGAAATCTTTTTCGTAATGACAGCCGTTCCCCAAATGGCCGTCGCCGCCTGCTTTCTTTTTGTCTTGGATTGTTGGACGAGGGTCGAAATCGCGTGCGAGAGGGCATCAGGGTTTGTAATTTCGCCCCCAGATATACATCCTGGCGGCGTCGGCACAAACCCGAAGGAAGTCATTGTCACTATTTTCTTTGTCTGCTCGACTTCCACCAGTTTTATGGAACTGATTCCAATGTCGAGTCCGACAAGCTGCTTCGATCCAAAGAGCATCCGGCTCTTTCCCTCTGTTGCGCGTCAAGGTTGCGGAACTGAAGATAATTTCCCTCTTTAAGTAAATCGAAGTGAGGTTAAAAAGTCAAACGGCTAGTCGACGAAA
>Ga0207149_1037_pt1 | contig 26438 bp, 31 predicted proteins | sample Alteio_BWMinHeat_31_FD_153563 | JGI IMG/M metagenome (GOLD analysis project Ga0207149, IMG submission 153563) | Enriched cells from forest soil in Barre Woods Harvard Forest LTER site, Petersham, Massachusetts, United States -... | ecosystem: Environmental > Terrestrial > Soil > Temperate forest >... | reverse complement strand
AATTCACAAGTTGGACATATGACTATCGGCGCAGGGCGCATTGTTGAACAACCGCTCACCATCTGGAATAACGCTATACAAAATAACTCTTTCTTTAAAAATCAAACATTACAAAAAGCGCTTTCTACTCTAAAAAAAACACAGAAAACTCTTCACCTAATGGGACTTTTTTCAGACGCCGGTGTCCACGCGCATATTGATCATCTTAAAGCGCTCCTCAAAGCAGCACAGCCCTATTCTTTAAAAAAAATTGTTATTCACGCATTTCTTGATGGTCGTGATACACCACCACAATCAGCTCATACATTTTTACAAACCATTGAAAACATCACAAAAAGTATACCAAATGTCGTTATCGGATCAATTCAAGGAAGATTCTTTGCTATGGACAGAGATCATCATTGGGACCGAACTGAGCAAAGTTATACCCTACTTACACAACAACACAATGTACAAACTTCATCATGGCGCGATATTTTACAAAAAAATTATGATCATAACATCAATGATGAATTTATACCCCCCACACAACTTATTCCTGATGCATACATTAAAGATGGCGATGGTGTTATTTTTTTTAATATACGGCCTGACAGAGCACGGCAACTCACTACATGCTTTGTTGCACCCACAGCAGTGCCATTTCCCACAAAAAAAATTGACCTCGCTTTTTTTATAACGCCGTTCCCCTATAGTGATAACCCTTTACAATTTTGTTCTGCTTCACTCAAATCGCATAGAACAAAACGTAGTAGGGCTACAACACTTTTTACCCTACCCATCATCACCAACACACTCAAAGATGTTTTGTGTGCACACCAAAAAACAATTTTTTCGTGTGCTGAAACAGAAAAATACGCGCATATTACCTACTTTTTTGATGGCAGAGATGAAACAAAAAAAGATACCGAAGTGCGAACGCTTATACCATCATTGCGCGTACAAATGTACAAAAATCACCCCGAAATGTCCGCACCAAAAATCACTGATACCGTCATTGCATCACTTAACACTAATCCCTGTGATTTTTATTTAATCAATTATGCCAACGCTGACATGATCGGTCATACCGGAGATTTCAACGCTACCGTGCAAGCAATTGAATGTTTGGATACACAACTTAAAAAAATTTACGATATTTTGGTCACACAAATGAATGGCACACTTTTTATTACGGCAGATCACGGCAAAGCAGAAACGATGTTTGATAATGCCGCGCATCAACAACAAACTGCGCACACCACCAATTTAGTACCATTCATCATGCTTACCAACAAAAAGGCGAGCCACATTGCTATTGCTACGCAGCTCCCTTTAACACAGTTGTGCGATATCGCACCATTTATTTTACGCACTATGCATATACCAGTTCCCAAAGAGATGGAACATAAACAATGCACATAATGTTATTTTTTACGGAATATATTCAAAAAATACATAGCCACCTGGTGTGTAATATACTTCAGTAAATCCAAGACCCTTATAGATTTTTTGCGCCGGTAAATTAGCAAGACGCGTCCATAACGTCACTTTTTCAGAACCCATGCGTATTAAATCAGCAATTGCATATTGCGCTAGCTGCGTTCCGTATCCTTTTCCTCTAAAATCATGCCCCACCGCTAAAAATAATATTCGTCCTTCACCTGGATTTTCCATATAATAAGTAACAAAACCTGCAAGCTTATCATCTTCACGCAATACTTTAATTCTCATTTTTCCAAAATAAATCGGATTTTCATTGGGTGTACGATATTTAATCATAAACGCTGGCGACGAATCAGGATTCGCTAACAACCAATATTTATTTTGTTCAAATATATCTAAAACAGCTTTCGTATCACGTTCAACATTAAATTCATAAATGGGACCCGATTCATACGATGCATAACGATACACACCAAAAGTAATCGCGCACGCCACCAACAAATAACCTATTCTCTTTACCAATTTATTCTGTCCACTATTGTTATTAATCACAAAGAACCTCTTTTTGCAGCATCTATCGATGCGTTTAATTGTTTATAAATAATTTTGTAGAGCATCAACCCCTTGCCAGGCGCATTAGGCAACGTATGTTTTGGATCGCGCTTTTCCATAATGATACGCAACGTTTCTATACTACACTCAGGCCGCGACGCCACCGCTAAACTTGCACCAACAATCCGTCGAATCATATGACGTAAAAATTTTTGCCCTTTTACAACAATACGATACACGCCATATCGCCTAATATATTCCAATCCAATATAATCAATCGTTCTTACCGTATCAGTACGTAAATCTTCACTACTTCTAAATGAACAAAAATCATGCGTTCCAACAAAAAATTGTAACGCTTCATTTAGTTTTTTAAAATCAATTTTATACGGATAAAAATAACCATATCGCTGCACAAACGGAAGCGGTTTTTTTACAAAAAAATGATAATAATATATCTTTTGAGCAACACTGCAAAAAGGGTTAAATTCATCACCTACTAACTCTAGCGATCTGATTACAATATCATCCGGCAATGCATTGTTCCATGCAAATTTCAGTGTTGCTGGTGTAATTGCCAAATCAGTTTTAATTCTCACCACTTGCCCCAATGCATGCACTTGCGCATCAGTACGCGATGCACCCAAAACGCGCATGTCATTTTTGTTAAACACTTTATTAAACGTATCATTTAATACTTGCGCGATTGATGGCTTATGATCCTGCGCTTGCCACCCAAAATAGTTAGAACCGTCGTATGTGATAATGAGTTTGTAGGATTTCATCTCAAAAAACCAATGTTGAATTGTATTGTTGCTTATGATTATAGGATAGCAAAAAGGCCCCCTAAGAAACAGGGCCTTTTTTTGCTATTTTTCTACTAAAACTTATTTGTGCTATTGTACATTGCCTAAACAATCACCACATTACGAATACTACGCACAAAGCACTTGTTTTGCGCCGAATAAGCAGGATCAAAATTTGCTACAATATATATGCTACCACCTATAAACAACGCAGCGCATATCACAGCTGCTGTAGCGCTAAGACATTCTTTAATCATACGTTTTATGCATACCCTTTTTATCGATAGCAAGCGTGATGCTCTATCATCAAATGATAAATCTGATTTAATTACCGCTAATACAACGTCTCTATCACAACCATACTCCACCATCGAATATAACCAATCAACTAATGGAGCTACTTCAACTTTATCACTTTTCTTTACTTCCTCTGCATACTCCATAAGTTTGTTAGCATCAATCGCACGTTCAGCGCTATCATAATAATCAGCAAAAACATTCACTGATATACTTACAGCACAAAAACCAATAATCAACAATTTCTTAAGCAAATTCATAATAAAACCCTTTATAATAAGAAACTTTTAGCCCTTTTTCATTTCATTTATGATTATCTCATATAAATTACAAATAGGCAAAAGGCCTAGCGGTATGCCCATCAGATGATATTATTAGCGCTATCTCATATTCCAAGCTCAATTCCCTACAAACACACCCAAAAACCGCCAAGAAACACAAAAAGCCCCGCCCTACTACACATAAAGTTTCGTAGGGCAGAACTTTTATCTAATATCTTATTTCTACAAAATAACTACCGCTTCATTATTTCAAACAATTCAGCTGACTCTCATAATAATACATTCTTCTATCACTCATTTCAGACGCTATCTTAAGCGCTACATTAGGAACCACAAACGTTAATCCAAAAACGACAATAGCTGCTTTACCCACATAACGCCACTGAGCCGCTCCAGCTTTTTTCTTTTCTTCCAATAAACATTCAACTTTATAATCGAGACCTACTGGCGAATCAATCACGCCTTCGACAATTAAACATTCACTCAACCAAAGACTAGAATTAAAATATTTAATAATACCTTCGCGCCTTAACAATGAACGAAGCCAATCAACAACAACCTCTTTTTCAGCAACAGTACTATCTTTTTTAACTTCTTGCGCAAAACGCGCAATTTTTTTCAAATCACATTCACTGCCGCTAGAAAACGCTGACTGTAAATTCGTAAAAAAATCTGCAGAAGCAGCTGATTGTACACCCACCGCCAAAAAACCCGCCATCAATAATTTTTTTAATAAATTCATAGTAAATCCTTTTGTTAAACAACAACTAAATGTTCCCCTTTTTACCACTAACAACATCCATCTAACCTTGAAAAAGACTATCTAAGTCATGCCAGAAGTATCTAAGGCCACCAAACCAAACAATGGCAATTAATGTGCCCACAGCTACTTCCTTTGCCAAAAACGCATAATCCTTAATTATACACATTCGCTGAGATGTTTTTATCGATGATAAACTCGACGCTTTATCATCAAAAGATAATCCTGATTTAATTACTGCAATTATGGTATCACCATCACGATTACCTTTTTTAGCCACCGAACGTAACCAATTCTTCAATGGCACTAATGTGAAATCATCTCGCTTTTTTACTTCCTTGATATAATACATGAGTTCACGCGCATCGCTATAGTCACAAGCAAAAGCACCCAATGACATGCTTATAGCACAAAAACCTATAATAAATTTTATTTTGAATAAATTCATGATATCCCTCATAATAAAATAATTGCTATTTCTTCATCAAGAAACAATATCCTTGATACGCGATACCAACAAAAAATTTCACCTCAACTACCAACACGCCCCCAATCATCGCAAGAAACAAAAGTAGATGTGGCAACTGCGGAAGCGGTATAATTGCCTTGGGACCGTTGGCCGGAGTAGTAAAATATCGCTTCCATGAATCTTTCCAATAAGTTGAATGCCTATCATTTCCCCAATTGCTCTCCACAACCTGCCTAACTCGCTCTAAAATCTCTTGATTCTTCTTTAATTGCTGCGAAAGACGGGATACTTCTTGCTGCTTACAACGCAATATCTCATCACACAAAATTTGAATATCACCCGAAAAAACACATGATTGTACGCCAACCGCTAAAAAGCTTGTTAGTAACAATTTTTTTAAGAAATTCATAATAACCTCCGCCTCCGCCCCATACTTCGCCAAGGCTTCGTCGAGCTGGCGCAAGGCTATGACGGACAAGCCCTTAAAATAAACAATTTTTATCTCTTATCTCACTTATAAGCGTAACATAGAGGCTCTAAACTGACAAAAGGTGGGACAATAAGACCATCAGGAGCGCCATCCACTCCTTTAGCACAAAACTTACTTCTAAAAAGAAAAAACCCTACTTCGCACAAGGCTCCATAGGGCTTTTTAATTCAATCGTATTATCAACAGCGATTATTCAGCTGTATCAATCAAAACTGGAAATAAACGAGTCTTTTTCCAATAATTATAAATGTACTTTTTGTACGCTTTATACGTTTGTTTTTTGTAATACCACGCTGCATCACCGTTAGCACGCGTTATTTTGTAATCTCTTTTTAAGCGATCACTAATAATCTTCAACTTCGCTTTTGTTTTTTCGTACGTATCTTTTAAAAACGCTTTACCTGATGTATAGAGCGAACGAGTCGATTCCATCGCTTGTTTTACTTGTTGTTCAGCGGCAATTGATTCATTTTTTAAAGGAAGCAATGTACCCATATCAAAACCAGCTAACGAAATCGCTTGCGCAACAGATACACTTAACGCGCCTACTGCAGCTATCGATAATAAAAACTTCTTCATTGTAGCCATAATTAAAACCTCCACTTAGTGTGTATTTTATCACCTTTTCATAGTTAAATCGTACCACTATAATACAAATATGTCAAGGATGGCAAAAATCTACTATTTAATAGTTACAATTAGGGTTTTTGCAAAGAAGGCAGGACGCCGTCCTTTTTCCACGCAAGGTAGGACAATAAGACCATCAGGAGCATCATCCACTCCTTTAGGACAAAACTCACTCCTAAAAAGAGAAAACCCTACGAAGCTTTCCATAGGTCCTACGAAGTTTTACCTGTCCTTCGAAGCCTTGGCGTAGAGGGAACGTAGTAGGAAGGACACGATCGTAGAACAAACCCCAAAAGAACGCAAAAAAGCCCTGGAAACCCAGGGCTTTTAAATGTAACTCTTATACTGAATAGCAGCGCTTATTCGCCTGCACTAGTCAAAACTGGAAACAAACGAGTCTTTTTCCAATAATTATAAATGTACCTTTTGTACGCTTTATACGTTTGTTTTTTGTAATACCACGCTGCATTGCCGTTTGCACGCGTTATTTTATAATCGTTTTTTAAACGCGCACTAATCAATTTAAGCTGTGCTTTTGTTTTTTCGTACGTATCTTTCAAAAACGATTTACCTGATGTATAAATTGAACGAGTCGATTCCATTGCTTTTTTCACTTGTTGCTCAGCAGCAATTGATTCATTTTTTAAAGGAATCAACGTACTCATATCAAAACCAGCCAATGAAATTGCTTGCGTAACAGATGCACTTAACGCACCTACAGCAGCTATCGATAGTAAAAATTTCTTTACCGTAGTCATAATTAAAACCTCCACATATTGTGTATTTTATCGCCTTTCATAGTTAAATCGTACCACTATAATGCAAATATGTCAAGGTGGGTAAAAATCTACTATTTAATAGTTACAATGAGGGTTAAAAGCATGCTCTAGAGATCCTTCTTATAAAGAAGGCCCTACTTCGCACAAGGCTTCGTAGGGTAAACCCTATTTATAACGAAGGCAGAACGCCGTCCTTTTTCCACGCACGGTATACTAATGCCTTATATGCTCTGTAAAGACCTTTTTTAGACGCTTCTGAAGAATCTTCTTGCTGTTTTGCTTGTTCATACGCATTTTTTAAGCGTTTTAGAACATTCAAAACAATATCTTTCTGCTGCGCATACAAGCCTTTAACATATTCTTTAGAATTCTTATTTTGGCCTGCACGTGTTGCTTCAAACTCTTTAGCCGCTTTAGCAAATGCTTTGCTTATTTCATCAACAAGCTTTCTCAACGCCGACATATCAACATCTTCTAACAATGTTGCATTTGATCGTGTTGTACAGTCAGCTGATTGAATATGCGCTGAAAACATAGATGACATGAAAACTGCCAATAATACTTTTTTTGAAATAGTCATACGTGACTCCACTCTTTTGCGGTAAACATCAGAAATACTCTTTCCCATGTTTTCGATACTAGCAATGGCAGGTTTTCATGTCAAACATAAAAATTAAAACTAATTCAATCTATTTCTCATTTGCTTTCTGTACAAATGATAAGCTTTATCATTAATTAAATATTTTTTTTCCGATTCCAACATCGCATTCTTTGCTTGTTGCACTTTTTCGTTATTACCTACACTCTTTTTATTTTGACCCTTCAACAAATAGTAGTGCTTCTTAGCTTTTTCATAATCGGCCTTTGAAAGTTTAGCCGTATTCTTAAATTCATTCTTAACTTTCTCAATATAAAGCTTCATTTCATGATCAACACAACCATTACAGTTTACCGATTCACTACAAACACGTTCAATTTCTAATAAAGCTTTATGTTTTTCATTTTGAGCATTACTTATAATCTGTGAAATAGTAGCGTAATCTCCAGCGGATAAATCAACCGCACATGCATTCACACTCGCAACCAAACCAACAATCAACGCCAATTTTAAACTTTTCATAAATTTCCACTTTCATCTAAAAAACAAATAATAACTTTTTAATCTCTTTCATAAAAAAAGGGTATTGCTTCTCAGCTTTACCCTTTTTTATTTCTTCATCTCTCAATCAACGCACTCTTAAAAAGAAGGCCCTGAATATGGCAATAACGCCATAACACGAGATTTTCTAATTTCTTGAGAAATACAACGTTGATGACGCGCACATGCTCCTGAAATGCGTGAAGGTAAAATTTTACCACGCTCAGTCAAAAAGCTCTTTAAGAAAGTAGAATTTTTATAATCTACTGTGTACACTTGCGCTTTATCGACACAAAAACGGCATGATTTTGGACGATTGCCGCCAGCACGACGCGTGCGTTTTTTAACCAAACGTGCGCTAATTTTTAATTTAATTTTTTTAGTCATCTTTATTCCTATAATTTCTTTCTATGATCATTCAATTTACCAAAATCTTGAACTTAGTCTTCGTCCGAATCATTTCCATTGTCAGCAGACAAGAAGAAATCTGATCCTCTGCTTTCTCTTTGAAACCCTTCTTCACGAGTCGGAGCTTCTTCTAAAGAACGAGGTCTTTGATAAGTAGATGGCGCTTTAGGATCAAGAACAGAAATCATATCACGCATAACAATAGTGCTAAGCTTAACATTAATATATGTTTTAAGATCATTGATAAGATTTGTACCTTTATCAACATCAAAACGCATTAAATAGTACACGCCGTACTCATTTTTTTTAACATCGTACGCAAGTTTATACTTACCCCAACGCTCAAAAGAAACAGTAGCGCCTTTCGCACCTCTGACAACTTTATCAAGTTGCATTTCAAGGTCTTTTGCCTCATCACCAGTAATTTCTGGGATAGTCAGCAAAAGTGCCTCATATTTTTGTGTCATGTGAACCCTTACACTAAATGGAAGTTAATTATATAACTATAAAGCTACCTATGCCGCTTTATTTAGCATTAACGCTTCATTTATTCATGAAACGATTATTTGTATATTAATTAAAATAGCAGAAAACCCCGAAAATACCAGGTTTTCTGCTTATTTTTCAATTATCTTTTACTATTTACGCAAATTTTTGACTGCGTTGAATAATACGACCAATTATTCTGAAATGATCTTTTCCACGAACAAGCGCTATTGGCGGTTGTTTATGATTTACTGATTCAAGAACAATAAAATCTTCTGTGTACGTTACCTGCATAATTGCTTTAACGGGCGTATCATTACCAAATTCTACCGCAGCAATATCTCCTGAACGCGTCCAAATCGCCGGTGAAACAATCAAATAATCACCCTTAACAAAAGTTGGTGCCATTGCGTTGTTTTCAACACAAAGTGCAAACATTGCATTATCATCAGAATTAAATACAGGAACAAATATATCTTTGTAACCAGTAGTAATTTGCGTTAACTGATTATTGTATGGTGACGGACTTGAAGGAATTTCACCAACAACAGGAACTACCTTCACTTGCAACTCAAGATCAGATTGCTCGGGCATACTGACGTTTTTATCAATGTCATCAGTACGTTGGCGATGCTCAGCAAATAAATCAATAGGACTAATTTCAAATGCCTGTGCTAATTTTCTCAACGAATCTTCATTCCAACGACGTGTTCCATTTTTAATATGGGTCAAATAACTTTCTGACATACCAGTTTTTTCTGCTAAAATCTTAGTAGTCCAACCTTTTTCTCTTAAAAGCTCTTTCACTCGCAATTGCGTTGATGTTGAAATCATCTGATCTTCTCCCTAGATAGTGGTTATATTTATCTTCAGTAATTCAATCGTGTGTATTATTTCTAATTGTACTCTTTGAAGCAACTTTGTCAAATGGAAATGAAAAAATACCTCTCAAATTCCACAACCTGTCAATATCAAAATTAAATTATTAGTGCTAAGGTGACTAATAAGTGTATTTGTAAAACCGTTTTACAAAGGTGGATTGCCATGAATCATCAAAAATATTTTGCCGAGGTTATTGAAAGCTCTCTTACCGGATGGCTTGCACAAAGCTGGAATTGGAATATTTTCCCTTCTTTTGGCTCATTTGTATCAATTGAATCAAATAATCGAACCATTTTTGGCATTGTTCATCAGGTACAAACAGGTTCTATGGACCCCATCCGTTACCCTTTCCCCTATCAAAAGACTGAAGCTGAACTTCTTTTAGAGCAACCCCAAATATTTGAATTTCTCAAAACAACATTTTCATGCGCTACCATTGGATACCAAGAAAAAGAATCCATCTGCTATCTGATTGCACCAGAACCACCAAAAATACACGCCTTTATCACGCATCCTGATCCGGCAGTAACAAAAAAGTTTTTTTCAAACACCAAGTACCTTCATCTTCTTTTTACCCACTCAAGCGATATTTTTAACCTTGATGAACTCATGCTTGCTATTCTTTGCCAACATACCAAACTTAATATTCTTACCAAAGAAACTCTTATTACATTCATGCAAACATACTCACTTTTGACAGGCAATGATTATCGACGCATAAAACTATTCCTCCAGCGAGCAGAACAACTCTGGCTAAAGAAAAATCATTTGCTATAATAAAAAACAACCATTAAATGCAGGAGCTCCATGTTTAATTTTATTAAAAATAAATTACAAAAAATTTTTAGCCACGTTACTTCCAAACTAGGAACCTTTTTTTCACGATCAGTTATTGACGAATCGGCGCTTAATGAACTTGAAATAGTACTCATTTCAAGCGATGTTGGCGTTACAACATCACGATCAATTATTGCACAACTTAAACAAAAAATTGGGAATCATATAACCCAAGGTGAGCAGCTTAAAAAAGAAATGCATACTATTTTGTGTAACATTTTAAATAACAATAACACCCCTAATATAACAAATAACCAAATATTCCTTTTTGTTGGCATTAACGGCAGTGGAAAAACAACAAGCATCGGAAAACTCGCCCATTTTTACACACAGCAAGGAAAAAAGGTACTGTTAGCAGCTGCTGACACATTTCGCGCTGCAGCACCAGAACAATTAACTGAATGGGCAACTAAAACAAACTGTGATATTATTCGTGGCAAAGAAGGCCAAGATCCCACATCAGTGGTATTTCAAGCCTGTGAAAAATTTAAAAATGAACACTATGACATTCTTATCATCGATACAGCAGGAAGATTGCAAACTAAAATTAATTTAATGAACGAACTTGCAAAAATAAAACGTGCTGTTACTAAACAATTACCAACTATGCCCCTTGCAACCTTATTAACTATTGATGGCATGTTGGGTCAAAATTCATTTGAACAAGCAAAATTATTTAAAGAAAGTACTGATGTTAACGGTATAGTGCTAACAAAAATGGATGGAACAGGCAAAGGTGGTATCGTTTTTGCTATAGCACAAGAACTATCAATTCCTATCGCTCTTATCACCTATGGTGAACAGTATGATCAATTAAAACCATTTAATGCTCAAGAATACGTCACGGAACTATTGGGCTGATTGTACACTATCAACCATATGAATATAAGACATTAATGATTCGGGAATCACTATTTGTAGCGCTTGCATAACATGTTTATTAATAAAAATATCTTTACTATCGGCAGCTATAATAGAAATTTCACGCGGTGAACGGTGATTAATGACAATATCAAGCGCAATGTCACCCGCTTGTTTACCGCTTTCGTAATAATCAACACCACGTGCCATCAGAGCACCATATTTGACAAGCATATTATCACTTAATATCAATGGCTTTTGTGCATTGCGCATAATGGTAGCTATTAAATTAATAGCACTTGCTACAGGAGTATCAGTAGGCGCTAACACTGCATCAACTTTACGTAAAGCACTCGTTAAAGCAGACTCTATATCTGCTTCACTCGCAATACCAATAATATAAGGCACTAGCCCTACTTTTTCTAACTCTCGTGCCATAATTTTTGATGTAGCAACGGAATTGGTTTCAGCAGCAGTAAACAATATGCCAACCGTATTAATAGCTGGCAGCAATGCTTTCATGGCCTCAATTTCACCTTTAACATCAATCATATCACTCACGCCTGCTACATTAGCTGCATCAAACGTAATTCCCAGTTCTGGTGACACCGAAACAGCGGAAATAATAATTGGTTTAGTATGTTCAAGTGAAGTAATTGCCTGTGCTGCCGGTGTTGCAATAGCAAAAATTGCATCAATATCTGAACGTGCATGAAAATGCTGCGCTGCTGTATAAAGCGTATTAACCGAACCTTCTCCATTGCGCACCACTATTTCCACTTCAGAACCCAAGCGTTCTTTAATAATACTAACAAAGCCTTCGCGAGCAGCGTCAAGCGCTGGATGCGATGCTGTTTGCAAAATTCCAATAGTATACTGCGCTCTATTACTGCCTACATAAGCAAGTTTCTTCAGTAAAAGCATCCCGGCCACTGAGAACATAACTAGAGTAAAAGCAATAAAAGAACGACTAATTCTCATAACAATCCTTACAAAAATAATACAAAAGGGATTCCGCTACCAGGAAATCCCTTTTTTTTCAATAATATCACAACTTCAGTAAAAATCGTAATCGTTTTTATTTCCACGAAACATCAACAACAACCGGACGATGATCACTAGGAAACACACCTTTTGGACTTTCAACCACTTCATATAAAGCAACTGAAGACTTTTGTGGTGATTTTATAAAAATATGATCAATCGATTTTAATTCACTATTATTCCAACCAGTGCGTGTTTTGACTGATCCTACCACTTTTTCAGCAATAGAACGCGCGTATACAAAACCTGCATCAGCCAAAATTCTTAATTTATATTTTCCTCGTAAATTAGTATTTAAGTCTCCCATAAAAATTACGGGTAAACCTTGTGTGCGTCGTGTTACATCATGCATAATCATCTTAATTTGCTCTCTACGCGTTTTTCCTGCAGAAGTAACAAACCAACCCTTAATACCTTTTTCAGTATTACTTAAATGAGTGTTATATACATAAAATAACTGCCCTGTTTGTTTATCTCTGAACTTCCCCCATGTACACGCACGTGGCAAATAGGTGCTTGTTGGGTTAATTCCAAAAGTACCATACTCCAACAATTCTAAGCGCTCTTTGTTATAAAAAATGGGATTATGCTCATCTTTTGCTGACGGATGCTTTACAACAGAGTTTTGAAGCCAACCACTCGCAAACATATTACGCGGTTCACCAAAAGAACCATAATGAGCTAGTACCGTACGTAAATCATCAAATTGGTTTTTCACCACCTCTTGAAACCCAATAACATCAGGCGCTATTGAATTAATAAGATCAAAAACCATCGGCTTTCTACTTTCCCACAGATTTTTTACATCTTTTTCTAATCCAGCACGACGAATATTATACGTTGCTATCTTAATATTCGTTGCCTGAACTAAAGTCGATAACGACACTACTGCCGCTAAAACTATACTTTTTTTCATCATAAAATCCCTCTTTTTAGGCATTTATTTAGAATTATAATTTCTAATACTCAATTAACAGTATATATCATGGTTCAAAATAACTCAACCCTACTACGCATAAAGCTTCGTAGGGCAGGCCCTTTACTCTTTCCTCTTCACTCGCGCAAAAAAAGTATGTTAGACTAAATCCCATGAATACACACAATGCCCTTTATTACATTACTGCAATAAGCCAAAAGCTTAATCCGTACTACGATGACCTCCACCTATGCCAACAATACGCGTGGTGGCTCTTACAAAAATTATGCACCACAACAAAAACAACGCTTATTACTCAACCAAGCGTTGTCCTCAACGAAAAACAAGAAGAGACACTTACTGAATGGATTACTGACCTCACCATCCATAAAAAACCCATTCAATATATTCTTGGCTCAGTACCATTTAACGATATTGAAATACTCGTTGAACCACCAATACTCATTCCACGACCAGAAACTGAAGAATGGTGTTATAATCTTATCAAACAGCTTAAACGACTAAAAAACCGTCATCTTACTCTTTTAGATCTCGCAACAGGATCAGGCTGCATTGCTCTTGCGCTTGCGAATCACTTACCAGAAGCATGCATTATTGCATCAGATATTGCCGAAAACGCACTTGCCCTTGCTACCAAAAACGCCTCTCACAATAAAATCTCTAATATATCGTTTATAAAATCTGATCTTTTTGACGAACTTTCATCATTACAACAATACGACATCATTGTTTCTAATCCTCCCTACATTGCTCACTCAGAACGCGCAAGCATGGACGAATCTGTGCTGCAGTGGGAAGATGAAGATGCTTTATTTGCTTCAGATGAAGGCCTTTCGCTCATAAAAACAATTATTACACAAGCACCTTTTTATATAAAACCAAACAGTGAAATGCGTAATGAAAGAATACCACAACTAATAATTGAAATTGGATGGCTACAAGGACATACGGTGAAACAACTTATGCTCGATGCTGGCTATAATGACGTATATATTCACAAAGATTTAGAAAAAAAAAATCGCATAGCTACTGGGAGAGTAGATAATGTGGCCAATACCCACTATTGAAAATAACTTTATTACCTTTTCATTTTCTATAAACACGGTTACGTGCTGCTGGATGGAACAAATTAATCACAATAAAACAATTGTTCATGCATATGAACGCCACCATCTTTCTTCATTAACATTACACAATCTTTTTATTTTTAACCCAACATACATACATCGCATCATTACCAATTTCCTTGATCAACATAACAAGCATAATGCCTATGTATCATTTGTACTCGACCTATCACCGCTTTACGAACGCTGGGTTACATCACTATCATCTACACCTACCATGGCTGATTTAGGCTTAACAAACTCAAGTGCTTTTTTATCAGGATACAAACTCATGTACCATCATGAAAAAAGCAATTATGTGTTTTACTGCTACAAAATCCCCCGCTCTTTATTGCTGCAATATCAATTGGTTATAACTTCTTTAAGACTCAATGCACTCTCAATAGCAACACAAACATTAGTACTTTTTGATGCATACACGCAACTGAGCAACATACCATTTCGATACAGCCAATGCGCGCTCGATATGACACGCGTAAATAACAATATAACAGCGCTCATTTCAACTGAAATATTAAGCGAGAAACTCATTATACCATCAACAATTTCTCTCGCTAAAGAATTACCCTATCTTGCAACAACATACACCATAACAACCAAAGGCCATAAACCATGAAAAATATCAATTTTATTACAACGTTATCACCACAACAGCAACGCGAAATTCGCCTTTGGTGGTTCATCACCTGCTTTTCTTTTTTAGTCGCTATTATTGCAATTGGTTACTTTGCAATCCCACAATTATATGCATTGTATGAACTCAAAAAAAATATTGCTCAATTACAGCAACAAACAAGCAATTATACCGCTGTCATAGATAAAAAAATTGCGCTCAAAAAAGAAAATGTTACGCTCAGCAGAAAGAAAAAACGCATCGATACTTACATAAATGAACCACGCAGCCCTCATGCTGATCTATCCGCTATTATGCAAGCAATCAGTCCATCACCCATTAAAATTGAGCATATTCGATCAAATAAAAAAAACATCGATCTTACGGTCAGTTGCGCAAGTCCGGATCTTGCTACAACGCTTGTAAAAAAAATAGCTGAAAACAGCATATTTTCGAGCGTAAAACTCATATCTTTGGAGCAAGGCGCTGCAACAAAACAGTTTAAATGTATCATCAAAATTACCCGCGCTTAACAACGCATAGTGGCTTTTGCAAACAAGCAATTAATTTTAAAAAACTTTTTCATTGGGATTTATTAGAGATAAAAATAGCTAATTTTATCCATTTCTGTATTATAAACAATATTAGTCTATTATACTTATTAAAGGTTCCCTCATGAAAAATTTAGTATTTATCATTGCGCTATCCACTGCATTAGCGTCTTTTGTTGCTGTTAAAGCGTCCGAAAATGAATCTCTTGCCATTGCCACTCTTAATGAGCAAGGCATAACAGATCTGCCAGCATTCCTAAATGATGTAGAAACCATTGTAAATAAAACCATGAATTTCCTAGGAAGTAATGACACAAATGCCTGTGAATGGCTTAAAAAGTTTCAACAAGACACTACTAATGGTTCAAATAAAAATAACATCGTAACCAAAGTAAATCTCACCAAATATATACTTAACCAGACACATGATATTTCAAGTCTTTTACAACAAATAATAAATACAGATTATTCTAATTTAATAATAAATAAACATGATCTCGAGAAAAACCGCAACTATGCCTTAATCGAGCAACCTAGTTTACTCAATCAAATAAAATTTATTCATAACGCAATTTTACAGCCTAACGATGATAGATTCATTCAAAAATTGCAGCAAGAAAAGCAAAACGAAATAAAGCAAGTACTAGAGCAAGCACAACAAACAGAACAACTTCTTCAACAACTGCAAGGAATGTTCCCAACAGAATCAGTTCAAGAAGGACAACAGACAGAAGACAATATCCTGCTCAATACAATAAAGCAAAAACTAGAGCAAATACAACAATCGGAACAATTTCTTCAACAACAGCAAGAAAATAATTCTTCAACAATAAAATCGACACCAAAAAAACAAAAATCAGCCACCAAAAAACACACTATACACATTATCAAAAAATCGTCCCGATGGTTATATTTCGCTTCCTTCGCTTCTGGAATTTTCGTAACTCTACTCTTTTCATACATCATGAAGTTTACCCCTAGAAACAATTAAATGACACATCTAAATAAATCCAATCACCCTCAAGAACATATATGAATATAAACAAAGCACTACTTATCGTATTATCTTTTGGCACGATAACAGGTACCATTACATGCAATGAAGAAAAGCAAACTAATCCCATCGAAAGCCAATTTAAAAATGAGAAAAGTAATCCTTTTGTATTGATAAAAAATGAAAGACAATACAGATTGTTGGGAAAATATCAAAACAATAAAGAAGCTCTTTCCAGTTTTCCAGCACCCTTATATTACAACACTAGCAACGGAATTGAGGCGCTTGTTTACGATAAAAAAACCAGTCTTAATGAAAGTTCTGTGTCAATGCAGCTTAACATAGATCGTGATATCTACAGCATTCTTTCTTTTGTACAAGAAAACGACGAGTTAGCAACCGAATTAAAAGAACACTCAAAATATACTGTTATGAGTTGGGCTGCAGGAATAGTTACTGGCGCATGCATGGGGATAATAATCATGACCGCCAAAAATCAAAAAGATAAATAACCGTACATTCTGCTTCTTAACAATAAATACAAAGGTGATATGATGAAAAACAATAAAGTTCATCTATCACCTTATATTTTATGTGAAAATACATGGCAAAAATCAAACAACTTTCACCCTACGAAGCACAAAAAATTGCAGCCGGCGAAGTTGTTGAACGTCCTGCAAATATTGTCAAAGAATTGATTGAAAATTCAATTGACGCAGGTGCAACACGTATTAGCATTTACATTGAAGATGCAGGAAAAAAGCTTATCCGTATCGTCGACAATGGCTGCGGAATGGATATCACTGATGCACAAATATGTTTTGATCGTCATGCCACGAGTAAAATCACGCACGTTGATGAACTTGAATCGATTAACAGTTTTGGTTTTCGCGGAGAAGCACTAGCAAGCATTGCTGCAATCAGCCAAATTACCTTAATCACTAAAGAAGAACATTCACTTGAAGGCACGCACGTCACGCTTAATCCTGGTTACGACGCACAACTCAAATCTGTTGCATGCAACACCGGAACTGATCTTAGTGTAAGTAATCTCTTTTTCAATGTCCCAGCACGTAAAAAATTTTTAAAAACTGTACAAACAGAGTGGCGTGCAATACAACTTCTTTTTAATGCCTTTTGTTTTGATTATCCTCACATTCATTTTTCATTATTCACTGAAAACAAACAAGTAAATAATTGTCCTGCAACCGATAATCTTAAAAATCGTGCATTGCAAATTTTGGAACCAACTTCATTTCAGCATCTCATTAAAACAACATCGCCAGAAAATAGCAATATCACCATTAATGCTATCATTTCTGATCATCAACATTATCGTTATGATAGAAGCGGCATCTATTTTTTTGTTAATAAACGTTGGGTAAAAAATCAACATTTAGGCAGCGCATTTATCAAAGGTTACGCAAACGTTATTCCTAGCGGTCGCTATCCAATTGGTGCAATTTCTATTACCGTACCAGCCAATGAAGTTGATATTAATATTCATCCCCGTAAAGAAGAAGTTAAATTTTTACATCCAAAAAAAGTAGAACAAGTGCTACAAGAAATGGTGACGCAAACGCTCGAGCGCAATCTCTCCACGCACATCAACAAAGAAGTCACTCTTACTCGCCCAGCGTCACAATTTGAACCCTCTGTTTCACCAAAAAATGAACATTTTGTTCCCTTTAACTTTGATGCATTTTTTGCCCAACAACCATTAAAAAATAACTTTCCAACAGCAACTTCATCACCTTCACCATCAGCGCCTACACCAGTCCCCACAAATGCACCACAACCAGCAGTGCTAAATGATGACCCTCTTCCATTCAACAACACGCAAACAGACAAACAACAATCTTTGCATGCACAAACGCAATCAACAGTTACAAAAAACAGCACTCATGTTATCTCAGAAAAACAACCATACCACCTCATTGGGCAATATAATAAAACATATCTGCTGATTGAAAAAGAAGATGGATTATTTTTGATTGACCAACATGCTGCGCACGAACGCATTTTATATGAACTTTTTGCAAATCGCTTTGCCGATGTTGCAACAATACAACTCATGTTTCCTCAAACAATTACTCTTTCTGAACATGACATAACTACCATTACGCCACATCTTGAAATTTTAATAGCACATGGCATAAACATAGAACAATGCGGCTATAATCAATTAATGGTACAATCATTGCCTGTTCATCTGAAAGATCAATCCATTACCGAAATTATAAAAGAAATGGTGGGATGGATTACTGAAAATACACTACTTGATACCGCTGAATTTAAAAAAACAATTAATCATAAATTACAAGCACAAATGGCATGCAAAGCAGCGGTAAAAGCGGGCGACACGTTAACACAAGAAACTATGCAAGAATTATTGTCTACTCTTGAAAAAACAGCCAACCGATTTTCCTGTCCTCACGGCAGACCAACTGGTTGGCTTTTATCACTCAATGAAATTGAAAAAAAATTCAAACGACAGATTTAATCAATGTTTGCCCTACGTAGCTTTCTTTAGTCCTACGTAGCTTTATGCGAAGTAGGAATGCGAAGTAGGAATGCGAAGTAGGGTGCGTAAGATTTAAAACTCAGGGCTATAAGAGCCTGAGAGATTGCGATAAACATACGCATATGCTAACGTTGACAATGGCCACGTGAGCACAATACCCACAAAACTTAACATGCATATTGATGATATAATTTTAAGCGCTGCCCAAAACGCAAAAATCATCCAAAAATGATGTTGTGTTGCATGATAACTCATGCGCAACGCTTCAATAGGTCCAGCATTTTTATCTAAAATATAAAAAGGAAAAAATGCAAAACGCAGCAATGCAATAAATCCAGGAATAATAAAAAGCATAAAACCTGCCCACACCATCAAACAATAAAGCAACCAACCTACAAGTCCATTAAGTACCAGCGAACACCCTGAAAATAGCTGCTTCACATCACTAGTATTGCGATCATACAAATCAAGCGCAATACGCTTAAGGCCAAAATCAAAACAAACAAAAAATAAAACAATCAATAATGAAGAAATAAGTAACCACGCTGCATTACCTACTATTAAATTCCCTAACGAATTTTTCGATTCATATACTACAGAAAAACATTGAGACCCCACGCATTCTTGAAATGTTTGAAACATCGGCGACGTTAGCAATGAGTGAATAAAACCTTGATTAATCAAAGCGATCACGCCTGCTACTGCTGCTGCAACACCAAAACATGCAAAAAAAATCAACGTAAAAAACCTGATATGTCCAAAAATTGTCTTAAAACCAAAACCAATCGCATCCATTGCCACATACTTTTTTGTTTCCACCACGCACACTCCTTTATACATTTTTCAATAAAACTACTATTTATCCGCTTCAAGCGTACTAAATCGGAAAATAATTTTTCTAGAAAAGCATCAGCTACAGCAAAATATGAATATTCATGCTATTAATTGAGCTAATTAACCTGAGAAATCGTCATCTGTTTATTGTGCTTATCACAATGATTTTTCAATTGCATCATCAATATATTAGCAGCGGAAGAGAAATACTCTTTTGACGTCCACACTCGCACTGAAAAGAAAAGACGCATTTCGGTACTCAACTCTTGTTGAGCAATTTTATTGAGCAAACACACGGGAGCAGGATTAGTAAGAAAAATTTTATTACTCTCCACAACTTCACGCACCAAATTCGCAATATCATCACTATTTTCTTGATACGGTACCGACATAATTAAATCAATCCGCTTAATTGGATAATAAGTCAAATTAGTTAATGCATGCTTTAATACCATTTCATTCGGTATACGCACCAATTTATTATCAAGCGTACGCACCTTTACCGCCAAAAGATCAATTGATTCTGCAACACCAACAATTTCACCACTTTTAATCATATCACCCACAGAAAATGGCCGCTCCATCAGCAGAAAAAAACCACTGATAATATTCGACACGCTTGTTTGTGATGCAAAACCAATTGCAACACCAACAATACCCGCAGCACCAATAAGTGCCGTAACATTAAAACCAAATTCATGCAAAATATTAACAACTATAAATGCCAAACCGCTGTAAAAAATAACATGCCCAACAACAATTCCCATATGCTGAGAAAAACGTTTTGCTACCGCTGCACTAATAAATTTAGTTATATACCGCAACAAGGGAAACGCTAACAATAAACCTACCATGCGCAATACTATTCCAAAATAACCACTGTATGAACAAAAAATATCCACAATCATCCTTCTTTTTATTTATCTAAAAAAACGATGACGCGCGGCAATCATAGGAATCAAAACCTGTAGTGGCGGCAATCCACGCATTTTTAAACCATAATTTATTAAACTCAAACCAACCAATCCTACTAAAAGTCGCGCTAACAGGCTACCAAGCGCCATTATAATAATCGCAACACCTGCAAAAACGCATATCATGCCAAACATATGATTAGCTTTTGTAGCCATAAAAATCCTTCTAATTATTATTTTCTCAGTGACTCTTAATAATTGTAGTGTAGCAAAGGATAAAAAATATCATAACTTCATTTTTAAATAGCCCAATTCTATGCAAAGCGCATAAGCTCTATCATCATAAATACAAATCGCGCCTTTTCCGCTTGCAACAGCTTCCATCTTTCCATCAACTCACGCTGTGACAAATCCGACTGCTCTCTATTCATCTCTTGCATAAAATTAATAAACTTCCACTCATCTTTCGCTTTTGATCCTATTTGCTTACGCAATGCTGTCTCTTCAACCCAATAATTGGCAAATTCTTGATACGTCGGCGGATTTCCCTGCAACCACCGCTCATTAAGCCAATCAATACCAAACGCAGTAAAATGAAAATGTTCACCGATCAAATGCTTAAAAAATGCCCTTGCTTGCGCATCATTTTTGTAACCACCATAAAGCATAAGCGAATTTGCTTGTAATGGTTGATGAGGATAATTTTTTGCTCTAGATTGTTGAGGAATTATTGCACTTTCAATAATTTTACCTGTTGTAATGAACGCCATAATACGTTCAATGAGATCCATCTTTTTACCCTTATCAGGCAAAGTCAAAAGCATGCATGCTTTTTTGAGTTCCGCCATTTTCATGTAATAAAGAGCATCGTTAAAAATTACCAATTCATCTTGTCTTAACTCTCTTTTATCTTTCATAATAAAATTACCAATGCTTCAGTTATTTCTTTTATTTACACGTACCATTATACGCATGAAATCACCCAAAAAATATCTTAAACGCATTTGACGTATGACATTTATCATTGCACCTGCTATAATTACCCGCATGTAAAACATATTCGTTACCAAAGCCAGGAAATTGCTATGCTATTTTTTAATCTCTGTATCAGCCTTCTACTATTCACTCAATCACTCTTTTCAATGAATAGCTCTACACTAACAACTTTTCCAAAAAACCCTAGCGCAACTTCACAAAATTTAACCACTCACAATGCACAACAACAAATAATAACAACCCAACTTGTAAATAGCCCCACAACACCAAAACGTCTTAAAAAAGAGCTTGAAGAATTATTAGAAAACAAAAATTTTACAACTACTGCATGTTCTACTAACGATAAAACACATCCCTATATCGTAAATGCCACATTTTATGATAACAATACTGAGCATATGACCGTAATATGCAAAATACCCTCTAATTATCCATTTAAAGCTCCTCTCATTTCCCTAAAAACAAATGATGCACAATTAAGCAAAAAAGACTTAACGTCTATTGCAGATAATACCAACAAACAGCTTGACCAAAAATGGAACCCTCAAAGAAAAATACAAGATGTAGTTACCACATATACCAGTGAACAAATCAAGGCCTACAAAAACAAAATATTAGCATCTCAAATGATTGCGCAAGGTCATGTCAGAACAATGGAACAAATTAAAGAAAAATATTTATCTAAAAATATACCTACAGATATTCAGTATCCTGAGCTACAAAAAAAATTTAATGGCGTTTGGGCGAAACAAACAGCCGACGGATATTTTATATTTCATATTGAAGGCAACTATATTAACATGTCATTTGAACCTCACTGCTCAAATGACGCGCCATCACAATATTACGGATATTACTCCGCACTAACAAATATCAAAAATAATAATCACTTCAACATAAATATATGCGATGATTCTGATTCAAATATTGTAAATAATTTCGAGCTCATACTCAATAATGGCTTTATTTCGATAATATTTCCTTTGTTTAAAAATGGTTCAACTTTAGACACGATTATATCTAAATTTGAACCCAAAACTAACTATGATTGGATTGGCGGAACAACAATCAATTTAACTAAAATATAAAGAATAATAAAAAGGGGCCTTGCTTATAAATTTCATAAGTAAGGCCCCTTTTTATTAATTTTCACAAAAAACGCACTACGTATACATTTGCATAACATACCCTTCAACATCACTATCAGTAACTGGCGTTTGTTCAAGCAAAATATTGCCACTATCAATTAGTGCTTGATAAGGAAAACAGGCAACATTATACCGCTTTTTAAACGACTGCACAGCTTTATTCAATGTCTCACCCGTATGCTTATGTCCACCCTCATCAGCAATAACAAGATACGTGTGAGGACCTTTTAAATTGTTATAAAATAATGCATCAGTAAGAGAATTGCCTAAAACGCGATCATCTTTTTGAAAATGAACCAATATTTTAAAATTCATCGGTTTGATCACGCATGCTGCATCTATCGCTTGATCGCTATCAGGGCGATGTTCCATAATAGATGGAATAACTTTATCCATCACAAACCTATCTAATTTTCCAAACCAATGATTCGCCACCGATCTTGTATCAACTAAAGGACAGTTGAGAACAATAGTCCCGCATAATATTTTTTCAACAATACGCGCAGCCTGCGCGCTACTCACTTTTAAATTATCAAAAAAATCTTTATATTTTTCATAACTACATAAACGCCCTAATGTTGTTATCGTTGTTGCACCGCCACGCGAATAACCAAACAAACTAATAATATCAACACCACATTCATCAAGCATTTTGAGTACTGTGACAAGTGTAGCAATATCTCCTGCTTGTCCAACACTTGATTTACTGATTTTTGTTTTAAACGCACCTTCAGTAACATCCTGAAAATTAAAACCAACAATAGGACCTGGCAAAAGACATGAATTCAATTGAAAATGAGGAATCGTAAATTTGTAATTATCTCCATAACCATGAACATACACGGTCACTCCTGCACCACATGAGCGATTATCTGCTTGATATATGCGCACCACCGGATCGTAGCCTAAACGTTCGCAAACTTGTTCATTATCATAACAAGCAAAAGCATGCTGCCAATCTTTTTTATCTTTCTTCGGCTCAAATATATACTGCGTTGCATACACAGCATCAACATAATCTTTTATTGCAGCACAATCATGCGGTGAATTGGCAAGCATATTTTCCCCTTCCGACAACAAACATGTGTCAAAAATATACGCGCCACCATGTTTTTTTCTAAACGCGTGTAGCGCCGGCGCTAAACTTTCACCATGATGAAAATGCCCTGCACCATCATTACCAACAACCAAATAACTCTTTTGACCACAAATCGTTTGATAAAACTCTTCATCAGCACTATTACCTACAATCAAATTATTTTTCTGAAAATGTACTAACATTGCAAGATTAAGGCTTTGTACAGCGCACGCAGCTTTTAAAGGACAATCTTTTTTAGGAGAATAGCTGGTAAAATAGGGTATAATTGCATGTGTTATCAACGGACTCAACCATGAAGCGCCATACGGCGCAAAAAAATCTTTTACTGACATGGTTATATCAACAAACGGACAATTCAAAACGATAGTACCCAATTGTATCTTTTTTAAAATGCGATCAGCCTGACAACGCGTTATATGTAATCGTTTAAAAAACGACGAATGTTTTTTGTAATCCATTACACGAGCAATTGTGGTAATAATCGTTCCACCACCACGTGAAGTACCAAATAAATGAAAAACCGGCACACCACATTCATCTAATGTTTTAAGCGTTACAAGCAATGATGCTATGTCATCAGTCTGACAAATACTGATATCAGAAACATCGGGTAATATTTTTGAAGCATTTGAAAAAGCATCTTTAAAGTCAAAACCAACAACGGTGCTCACAAGTAAAGAAGAATTCGCTTTAAAAAATGGTATGCTTTTTTGACTTTCTCCCCAACCAGGAACATACACAGTCACGCAATCTGCATTAACCACTTTTTCAGTCGCTTCATATAACGTTATATGAGGATCATACCCCAATAATTCTACAACTGACTCTTTATCGTAATTACCAAATTTTTCTTCAAAATTGGTAAGCTTCTTTTCACAAAAATATGCTGAGAGAAGGAATGAGCCTACAATAAAAAGCGGTAATAACAAATATTTGCAGATTTTCATGCTCTTTTACCTTGTTAAATATCTTTTGCTTAAAATATTTACACTATGCCTCTTTTTATTTCTTTCGCTTTCAGCTGAAGCTTTTCAATAAGCATCATCTCAAAAGAAACCAATGCCTTTGACTGAAATACTTGCTTAAAAAACACAATAGATTGCTCGTTAGCAGATAAACGCTCTTCTGCAATTGCTTCAACGATTACACTTACATTTTTTAAAAAAACCATAAATTCTCTATCTGATGATCTGATATTGCCGCTTCTATCTATTGCCTCAATTACCCTATCTATAGATTCAAGTACCAAATCTTTAAACAATTCAGCCTGAACCTCTGATGCTACAATTCTTTTAAACCGCTCTTTAGTCGATAAATACTCATCTTTTAATTCTTTTTTTGCCATCAGCTTTATATCTTTATAAAATCCCTCAGCAATAAGAATGTCATTATTTGCGCGATCAATACAACTTTGGATCAATGGCAAACTCAGCCTGCTAGCCTGCATTGCCCCACCAAAGCATAATCCGGCTAAAACGACACTCAAAAGCATTCTTTTCATCATATTTCCCCCTAAAAATATATTTCAAGCCGGATAAAACACATATACATCACCAGGAATAAGCGCAGCAATGGAAGAGATCACAGAGTGCTCAAGCATCGCATCAAAAAAACACATCAAATGTTCATCCGCGCACAGATGCCTATTCAAATTATTTTCAATAATTTCATGCACATCAGCTAGAAGCATGCGATATTGTTCATCGGCAATAATAAAATTGAAAGGATTTTCGCTTGAAATCAGCTTAGAACCATCAATCATCTCTTTTGCCTCCTTAGCCGCATAATCCTTAAACCTTTCAGACTCTAGAATTAAACCCACAACATCCTTACAATGCTGCTTTACTAATGGGTACTGACCCCCTAATTTCTTTTTCATCTGCGGTTTCGTTCTCTCATAACCCAGTTTATTTACAAAGCTAGCCCCAGCATAAAATAGATTCAACTCACCAATGGCACGTTCAATCGGTTTAACAGACTGCAGTTTAAGTCCTTGCGCCTGTACCGACGCTACACACAATGTTACCAAAAAACCTAAAAATAATTTTTTCATAATACCCTACCTCTTTTTATCTCTTCTATTTCCAATTCAAGCCTTTTGATAATAAGCCTATTCTGGGCAATGACCAGTGCTGACTGCAGCATTGAAACGAGAAAATTTTTTGATACATCATCTGCGCACAAACTGTTATCCAAATTATTTTTGGCAATTTTGCACACATCCTCAAAAAGAGCATGAAATTTATCTTCATTTAAAAGTATAGGGCTAATTGTCAAACGTACTGCTTCAAGCACGCATTTTCGAAATTCCTCAGATTTGATAGCTACGGCAACAACTCCTTCAAGATGGCCCATTCCGGCAATCTGTCTTTTATCCTCAAAGTATTCAATTATTTCCTGCATTTCTTGATTAAGCTCATCAATTTTTAACTCTAATTTTGAAATTGCAAGATTTTTGTCGGTAGCCGCTACCGCACCACAAAACTCATCAATAGCCCTATCAACTGGTTGCAGCCCAAAAGCCTCGGCCTTCATGGCCCCACCAAGACATAATCCCGC
>Ga0207149_1036_pt1 | contig 28007 bp, 26 predicted proteins | sample Alteio_BWMinHeat_31_FD_153563 | JGI IMG/M metagenome (GOLD analysis project Ga0207149, IMG submission 153563) | Enriched cells from forest soil in Barre Woods Harvard Forest LTER site, Petersham, Massachusetts, United States -... | ecosystem: Environmental > Terrestrial > Soil > Temperate forest >... | reverse complement strand
GTGCAACTCCGGTGTTGTTGGATATCAATGCAGAGAAATTGTCCGCTGCAGTGGCCGTCGCGCAAAGCATTGAGAAGCGATCTCTCAGTTTCGTGATGGATGTCAGTAAACGGGAGCAGTGGGTACAAACAGCACAAGAGATTCATAATCGCCTCGGATCGATTGATATCCTGGTGAATTGCGCAGCAACTTTTGCGGTCACGCCCTTCGAGGAAATCAGCGAGCCAGAGTGGGACAAGGTCTTTGCCGTCAATGTGAAGGGTATCTTGTTTGGTTGCCAAGCGGTTTCTCCTTACATGCGACGACAACAATGGGGACGGATTATCAACCTAGCTTCGCAAGCAGGTAAGACGGGAGGGTTGCTCATCGGAGCCCATTACTCGGCTTCTAAAGCGGCTGTGATCTGCATGACAAAAACCTTCGCGGCCGCTCTGGCTCCCAACAGCGTTACAGTCAATGCCATCGCGCCAGGGATTATTAATACTGATTTTCTGAATGGAGTTCCCGGCATCGAGAGTTTCTTTGAACGCATTCCGCTTGGGCACAAACCGGGAGAGGCGGCCGATGTCGCAAAGGCAATCGCCTTCTTGGCGAGCGAGGACGCGCGTTATATCACGGGAGAGATCATGGATGTTAATGGCGGCTTGCTGATGGATTAGCGTGTTCGTGGAGGAGTCATGCCAGAGGCCGTAACCCCATTCGATTTGACGGGCAAAGTCGCAATTATCACTGGTGCCGGGCGGGGAATAGGCCGCAGCACCGCGATAGCCATGGCTAAGATAGGCGCTAGTGTCGCTGTTGTTAGTCGCACCGAAGCAGAGCTTGAGGAGGTTGTGGCCTCGATCGAGAAAGCCGGATCGCAAGGACTTGCGATCCTCGCCGATATGAGCGAGCAGGGGGCGGCGGGGCAAGTGATTGCGGCTTGCATTCGTAGATTTAGGAGGCTAGACATTCTGGTCAACAATGCAGGCATGGTTGTCCGTAAGCGTGCCGAGGATACTATGCCGGAGGACTGGGACGCTTTGCTTGGGCTCAACCTAAAGGGGCTTGCCGAGATGTGTCGGTTGGCTTTGCCGCACCTGCGAAAAAATCCAGGCTCAAACATCGTCAACATGTCCTCAATCACTGGCCAAGTTGGAACGCCTCTTCGTGCAGCGTACGCCTCCACTAAAGCGGGCATTCTTGGTTATACAAGGGTACTTGCAAAGGAATTAGCATCCGAAGGAATACGGGTAAATGCGGTACAGCCGGGTTTTATTGACACAGCATTTGTAACCCCTTATCTGGCGGATAAGCCCGACGTTGTGGCAGAGGCATTAGAGCATATTCCGCTCGGGCGCGTGGGATCACCCGATGAAGCAGCATGGCCGATGGTTTTCTTAGCTTCTCCGGCCGCATCTTACATAACGGGGCAGTCAATCGTCATTGATGGGGGGTGGATGTTGTTCTGATGGCTTCCTTCGTTGCCGTAACTGATTCTCCACAAGAAAACGACTTAACAATCGAGCGGTCTCTCCTATCCGGAATCCGTGTCGAGATGGTTCAGTGGGTGGATCGACAAAGTTTGATCAACACTGTGAGGGACGCCGACGCTGTTATGTGCATGCACGCGCGTTTTGATGAGACCGTCATCCATTCACTGCGACGGTGCAAGGTGATTGCTCGCTTCGGTGCCGGGTTGGACAACATTGATTTGAAGGCAGCCAGTGAAGCTGGGATCCCCGTTGTGGCGGTTCCCGACTATTGCACTCAGGAGGTCGCCAACCACACCTTAGCCCTTATTCTGACGTGGAATCGCAAGGTCCTTGAATATCACGAGTTTGTTCAAAAAAAGCGCTGGAATGAGCGTAAACAAACGACTGGAAACTGGGGCTGTGGCCCTGTTTCGCGTATTTCTGCGCAGACATTGGGGTTACTGGGACTTGGGCGGATTGGGCGGGCGGTCGCGCAGAGAGCCTTGGCCTTTGGAATGAGGGTGATTGCGCACCATCCCCGTGTCAGCCGTGACGTGGGTGGCGAGCGCGGTGTGATCTTGGTCGCCAGAGATGAACTAATGGCCAAGTCGGACTACCTCTCATTGCACTTACCTCTGACGGATGCGACGCGCCACACCATTAATGCCGAAGCGATAACGCAAATGAAGCCAGGCGCCGTGCTGGTTAATGTGGCGCGCGGCGGTCTTGTTGACGAAGCCGCTCTGGCAGAGGCCTTGGCCTCTGGGAGATTGGCTGGTGCTCTGCTGGACGTATATGAGCATGCTCCACTACCAGAGAACCATCCCTTCCGAGGCTTGAAGAATATTATTTTCACGCCTCATGTGGCATTTTACTCGGAAGAAGCTCTGTGGGAATTGAGGAGACGAGTAGCGGAGGCGGTTCTCAAACATCTCCAAGATCGCTGAGCTTCGGTTCCTTCCAATCGCCGCCCATCGGCGTTTTCAGGGCAGGAGATTCGGTCGAAGTCGCATGGAAGTAAGGATTAACTAAGGTATGCGAATTGCTGACATCGAGGTCATAAACCTACACTTCTCTTATCCCAACCGGCAGGGATTCTGCTACGCCGGCGGCATCGTGACGAGCCGCGTGACTTCGTTAGTCCGGGTGATTGCGGACAACGGAATGATAGGATTGGGCGCGGGATACTCCCATCCTGACCTTGTCCGGGTCATCATTGAAAAACAATTTAAACCCTTTCTTCTGGGGGCTGATCCTCTCGAAATCGAAGCGCTCTGGGAAAAAATGTACCAGCTCACGCGCTGGTATGGGCGAAAGGGGGTTGCTATGTCGTCCTTGGGCGCCCTCGACATTGCATTTTGGGACTTGCGGGGCAAGTCTCTAGGCCAGCCCGTCTACAAACTCTTGGGTGGTAAACGAAGCGCTGTGCCCGCATACGCCAGTGGGCTGTTCTGGCAGACGGACGTATGCCAGTTGGAGAAGGAAGCAGCGCGACACCGGAACCGCGGGTTCCGGCGCGTCAAAATGCGTCTAGGACACAGCGAAGCTTATGATCGAGCTGCGGTTGAGGCTGCCCGACGCGGTGTTGGGGTCGATGGCGATGTAATCGTGGATGGATCACATCGTTATACGCTGGAGGTCGCGGAGCGCATGGGTAAGTTCCTCGCCGCTCAAAAAGCATTCTGGTTTGAGGAGCCCTTTCCTCCCGAAGATCTTGACAGCTACGTCGCATTGCGACCGCGGATTTCCGTGCCATTGGCAGCAGGCGAGAACGATTTTGGAGTTCAGGGTTTCCGTGAACTCTTGAGGGCGCGGGCCGTAGATATCGTCCAACCGGACGCCTGTCGCGCGGGCGGAATCACCGAGTGCGTCCGGATCGGGCAAATGGCTGCGAAGGCCAATTTGCGCGTAGCTCCTCACACTTGGAGCGATGCAGTTGCCCTGACGGCCAATGCTCACATCGCCGCAGCCCTCCCTAACGCAATTACCGTGGAAGTGGATCAGACGGGAAATCCTTTCATTGAGGAACTGCTCGTCGAACCTCTCCAGATCAAAGACGGTTTGCTCCACCTTTCGGAGAGTCCTGGGCTGGGAATCGAACTAAACATGGAGACCGTAAAGCGGCTTACCATGCCACCAGGACAATCAATGCCTGACGGTAATTATTCAGACCTTTTTTTTGGAGTTGATTCCTGGAGCGTTCCGCCCCCCTACCAAACGACCGAGACCTAAGGAGGATCAAGTCATGAGTCAGGCGAAACTCCGCATCGCTGTCGAACAGATCTCATCGGAGTCAAATCATTTTGTCTCTTCCCTTTGTGACTTGGATTTCTTTCGAACGACGGGGTACCTTCTTGAAGGAGAAGACCTATTCAAACTTCGAGGTACAGGAAATGAAGTTGCCGGAATTCTTTCCACTTTAGACGGGGCGCGTGACGTCGAGGTGGTCCCAGTCCTGGCAGCACGCGCCAATTCTTCAGCACCTCTCTCCCAAAGCTGTTATGGCTATCTCAAGAACTGTATCCTTGCGCGGCTCGAAAAAGCTCGTCCGGTTCAAGGCGTGATTCTTTCTCACCATGGGTCAATGGCCGCATTTAACGAAGATGACCCTGAGGGTGATATCGCTACTGCCGTGCGGGAGATTGTCGGCTCCCAGGTTCCAGTTGTGATGACTCTGGACCTCCATGGAAACGTCACAAAGCGCATGGTCAAGGCGACGAATGCGATTCTGGGGTATGAACACTATCCCCATGACGACGTCTACAACACCGGAGTGCGCGGCTGCCGCTTGCTTCTGAAGGCGGCTCGAGGCGAAGTTAGGCCTGTCATCGGGCATGCGAAGCTCCCAATGTTGCTCACGGCATTCAATGCCTCGACGGCCTCGGATACCCCGTACGCGCAGTTGATGAAGGAGGCCAAAGCTTTAGAGAACAAGCACGGTATCTTGTCGACTTCACTTTTCTTCGTCGGATCCTACATTGACATTCCAGATATGGGTTGCAGCAGTGTTGTAGTCACGGATGGTGATGCCGAACTAGCCATTAGCGAAGCGAGAAACCTCGCGGTAAAATTCTGGGCACGACGGCATGAGTTCCAAGTTAAGACCATCAGTGTCGCTGAAGCAGTCGACCTTGGCCGAAAGATCCCTGGAGGACCGGTTCTTCTTCTCGACACTGCTGACACCACGGGTGGCGGGGCGTCGGGCGATGGCATCGGTCTTGTCGAGGGTTTGCTGGAAGCCGGCGTGACTGAACCCTGTTTAGCCATGGTTGTAGATCCCGAGGCCGTCCAATCGTGCATTCGAACTGCCGTCGGATCTGAGACGTCGGTAAGGCTCGGGCACAAGCTGGATCCCAATTGGGGAAGCTCCATTGAGGTCACCGGCAAAGTCGCGCGGATCTCTGACGGACGATTTCAATACACGGGAGGTATTTTGGGAGGCACGTGGGCAAGCATGGGTCCTTCAGCCGTGCTTGAAGTTGGCAGCATCCAGATCCTCATTTCAACTTACCCCACTTACGATTGGGCCGACGAGCAGTATCTTTCGATGGGATTGGCCCCTGAAAAGGCTAAGTTCGTCGGGGTCAAGAATATGATGAACTTCCGGTTTGGCTACCGTGATGTCATGAAGGGCTTCTTCGTTCTGGACCTGCCAGGGCCGACTCCTCCAGACATGCGCATGCTGAGTTTCAAAAGGGCCACACGTCCGCTGTTCCCGCTGAATGAGGATATGACGAATCCCGAGATTCAGATTTCGAGGTCGAACTCAAATTGAACAAATCTTCGAGTAATCCTCGGTCCGAAGACATGCCAGAGCTAATTGGCTTTATCGATCCCCACGTGCACGCCGCTCCAGAACATATTCCTCGGCTGTTGGATGATATCTCGTTGGTCCGCCAGGCGCTTGAAGCAAAGATGGCTGGCCTGTTGATCAAGAGCCACACGACTTTGACAGCTGACCGGGCGACTATTGCTCAGAAAGTTGTGCCGGGGATTCGGGTTTGGGGAGGATTGGTTCTGAATAAGGCAGTGGGCGGATTTAATCCCCACGCGGTCGAAGTCGCTCTCCAATACGGGGCGGCAGAAATCTGGATGCCCACAATAGATGCTGCCAACCATCGTCGATACCATGGCAACTCCGCAGATGGACTGGGGATTAGGGAGGGTGAGGTTGAAGATGCGGTACACGAGATCTTGAGGTTAATTGCTCAACGCGACGCGATTCTGGGCACTGGACACTTGAGCGTTGCCGAAATCTGTATCTTGGAGGGTTTAGCGCGCGAGCATGGCGTGAAAAAGATCTTGGTCACCCACCCTGAAGCGCCTTTTATCGATATGCCGACAACTGTACAGCGAGAGTTGGCATCGCGCGGATGTCTCTTGGAGAGGACCTGGGTCTTCACGACGCCCGCACTCCATTGCGTGATGACTCCAGACCGATTGATCCGAGAGATCAAAGAGGTCGGTCTCGAGAGCACGGTTTTAGCCACTGACATGGGACAAGTCGGAAACCCGTCACCCATTGAGGGGTTTCGAGCGTTTGTTGAAGCATGCCTTTCTGCGGGGTTTGAGCAGTCGCAAATTGAGAGGATGGGAGCCAGGAACATTGCCCAGTGGTTAGCATGATGGCGGTCGCGCCGAGTATTATCCATGGATATCCGGAGACGATGTGCGTTCATCCATGTTGGGACTTCGGAACGCTTGAGGATTTATGAATCCTGTAACTAGATTACAATTGGGGAAGACGAAATTAGAGGTCACTTGCTTGGGCATGGGCGGGACTCCCTTAGGTGGTTTGTACAAAGACATTGCGGAGGACATGGCCGCAGCGACAGTTCGGCGCGCGCTCGAGCTAGGACTGAATTTTTTTGATACTGCTCCGCTTTACGGGTGCGGCAAGAGCGAACTGCGCTTGGGGCGGGGGCTTGCGGGTCACGATCGGGATTCATATGTTGTGGCCACGAAGGTTGGGTACGCTCTCGTCCCGGAAGATCCCGACCGAGACGAAAAGGTGTTTTTTCCCTTCGAGAATCCCCCGCCTCTGCGACCGAGGTTTGATTTCACTTACGACGCAGTGATGCGCTCTTTTGAGGATAGTCTCAGGCGGCTCAACCTGGAACGCATTGATATCGTGCACATCCACGATCCGGACACACATTGGGGGGATGCCATTAGCGGTGCCTATCCTGCTCTCCACAAATTGCGCAGCGAGGGAGTGATAAGTGCAATCGGCGTTGGCATGAACCAGGCTGCGATGCTGGCGCGATTTGCTCGCGAGTGCGAGTTTGATTGCTTTCTGCTTGCAGGCCGATACACGTTAATTGACCACACGGCATTGCCTGAACTCCTGCCTTTGTGTGTTCAAAAGCGGATCAGCATCATTCTCGGCGGTCCGTACAACAGCGGAATTCTGGCCACGGGTGCTCGTCCGGGTGCAACTTATAACTATGTGGAAGCCCCACCTGAATTGATGGACAAAGTCCGCAAAATCGAGGCGGTCTGCGCTCGACATTACGTACCCCTCAAAGCAGCAGCACTGCAGTTTCCTTTTGCCCACCCTGCCATCGCTTCTGTTATTCCTGGGGCCCGGTCGGTAGCGGAAGTTGAGGAGAACTTCCATTTGTTAGGTTTCCAGATTCCGGCCGACTTCTGGGCCGAGCTTCGCCAGATGGCTCTGCTGCCTCACGTGGCGCCAGTGCCGAGCTCGACGCCTTAGTGTGAATCCCGACGGGAGGAAAAGCCGTGAATTCTATCGGTCTAACGGTAAACCTCAAAGACGATCCGAAGGCTATAGCTGCTCACAAGGAATACCATCGGAAAGTTTGGCCGGAGGTCGAAGCAAGCCCTCCGCCGCGTCGGGATCGAGCGGATGAAGATTTTCCTGATCGGCCGTCGGTTATTCATGTAACATGGGATTTGCCAATAACTTAGATCCCTCCACTTATTTTGCGCGATACCTGCAGGAACCTAGGGCCGTGGAGCGGGAAAATTAGATGGTTCTCTTTATGGAGGTTATTCCTGAGGCCAAACCGGGCGAGCGTTGGGCGAAGATGAAGCCAATCTACGAACTGAGCTGATAAACAGTATTTCCCCATCCTCTTGAATGTTCCCTGATACAGGCCCGTCCGCTTGAGGGGGGCCTGACGACAACCGCGCATTGGGCTTAGAAGGAGAAATATGAGTCTGGCGATCTTATTTAGAATCGGAATCATTATCATTGCGGGAATCATGATGGGGTGCTCCATCGTCCCAATGAGGTACGCGAAGAAATGGAAATGGGAAAACATCTGGGTCCTTTATATTGGGTTCGGCCAAGTTATTTTTCCTCTAGCTCTCGTGGCTTTGACCGTGCCCAATGCGTGGAAGGTTTTTGCCAGCGCAAAAGGTTCCGCCTTGACTTACGCGATTGTGTTCGGACTGGGGTGGGGTGTAGGTAATGTGCTTGCAGGAATCGGATATGCCATGCTGGGTGTCGGACTCGGGCTGTCAGTGGTTCTAGGTTTAACTGCCTCAACAGGTTCTTTGGTTCCGCTGGCTGTTATGTTTCCGGAGAGGCTGATGAGTTCTTCTGCAATGGCTCTATACGTCGCCGTGGCAATCATGCTAGGTGGGCTGATTCTAAGTTCTCAAGCGGCAAGACTTCGCCAGGCTCACCAGGCCAAGGACGAAATTACCAGCGGAGCTGACTTACAAGCTTTCGGCAAGGGGAATGTACGAATTGGTCTTGTCGTCTCCATCGCAGCAGGAATCCTTTCGAGCATGTTGAATCTGGCATTTGTTTTTGGTGACAATGTTCGGTTGACGGCGCTTCGGTTTGGGGCTTCGGCACCCGGCGCCGTCAATACGCTTTGGCTACCAATTTTGATTGCAGGTTTTTTGCCCACGCTCTTTTATTGTAGTTATCTCTTCGTGAAAAACCAAAGTTGGTCGGCCTTCTGGAGACCCGGCACGGGCTCTCACTGGTTGATCGGAGCGTTGATGGGATTTCTCTACTTAGGAGGCCTCTCACTCTACGGCCTCGGGAGCGTAAAGCTAGGAGAGATGGGTGCGGTTCTCGGCTTCCCTGTTTTCATGTCCACAATTGTTGTAACGGGAAACGTCGCGGGCTGGGTCACCGGCGAGTGGCGTGGCTCCCCTCGGTCCGCATATGCTTTTGTCCTCGGCGGCAACCTGCTCCTAATCGCCTCTATTGTAATTGTTGCAATAGGGAACAGGATGGGTGGCTGACCTGGGTCTGTCCGAGCATAACCACTGGGGGTGCATACCAAGAATCCGAACTGTCGTCGCCAAAATTCCCGACCACTTTGAAATAACAGAGCTGCCATCGTCTCACTGACGTTCTGGTATTTCTGCAGATTTGATCGGTCCCGTAGCGCCCAAAAACGCAAATTAACGACTGGGCATTTGCCCAGGAATGCGATCTCTTGATGATTCAATGGTTGGATCTCGTAGTGTCCAAGTATTGGATCCTGTGGTTCGCCAAAACTCTGGCCGACTGCAAAATCACTGACATAGCTGGGGCCGACTCGCCATTGTTCTGTTATAACTCCTGGCCATGTTTCGATTCATTGTCCTGTGCTTTGGAACGCTGTTTCGCCTCGTGCGGGCGCGTCGCAGCCTCCTCCTAGAGAATCTCGTCCTACGCCAACAACTCGTTTTGCTGAAGCGTCGGCATCCGAGCCCAAGAATACGTCTACTCGACAAGCTATTCTGGGTCGGCGTCCGTCGGTTCTGGTCAGGATGGAAACAATCGTTGATTGTGGTCACACCCGAGACTGTAGTCCGTTGGCACCGGGCCGGTTTCCGCCTATACTGGCGGCTAATCTCCAGGGCCAGGGCGCAGGTTGGGAGAAGACCGGCATCGAAGGAAGTTCGGGAATTGATCTTCCGGATGGTTGTTGAGAATCCGACTTGGGGAGCACCTCGCATTCATGGTGAACTCCTCATGCTTGGTTTTGATCTCTCGGAGAGAACGATCTCACGCTGGATGAAGCGGGCTCCGATGGATCCTGAACCGGCCAAACGTTGGCTCGCCTTTCTTCGCAATCACAGGGAAGCCATTGCGGCGATGGATTTCTTCACGGTCCCGACGATCACCTTCGGCATCCTCTATGGCTTTTTCGTGATCAACCATGATCGCCGGCTGATCCTGCACTTCAATGTCACGAAGCACCCCACAAGCCGTTGGATCATCCAGCAACTGCGGGAAGCATTTCCATTCCAGTCCGAACCCAAATATCTCATCTTCGACCGGGATGCGAAATACGGGTTGGACGTTCCCGTGGCCATTCGATCCCTAATGATGATCCCCGCACGAACTTCCTTCGAAAGCGCCTGGCAAAACGGTGTGGCAGAGCGTTGGGTCGAAAGCTGCCGACGAGATTTGCTCGATCACATTATCGCAATAAATGAACGTCATCTGAAACGGCTGCTCGCTGAATACGTCCTCTACTACCACGAGGACCGCACGCATCTTGGACTCGGGAAGGGAACGCCGAAAGGTAGAACTCGTTGCAGAGGCTCAGGCCGCGTCCTGTCTCAGGAGCGACTTGGCGGGTTGCATCATCGTTACGATCGGGCTGCCTGACCCGGACCACCTTTTCACACGTCCTTAATATATACACGCTGCATTCGTGTGCACACTGGTTCCCACACTGAGGGAACTTCGCACTCCCCAAAGCAACTGTTTACCGAGTCAAGTCTCTCTTTTCAACTGAGACGAGGATGTATCACGATAGGCTTCGTCGCAGATGATATTTTGGCGAACAAGTGGGGACGGCGAGCCGGTGCTCTAGGTAAACACTTGAAAACATTGGTGGGCGGTATCCGATTCGAACGGATGACCTACTGCTTGTAAGGCACGACCCCACCGACTAACTATATGATTTTGCGGCACGGCTGGCAACCAAAAAGCACGCAAGAATACCTCCAGAACGCTCAAGTTGTACCGATCTTGTACTCGTTCGGTAATCCACTTGGTGAACGCAAGTCTCACCAGATCCCCGAATAGGAGATTGACAACACCATTCAGTCGGAAGTGTGCGCGTAGCCGGCGCGACGTTTTCTTTCGACCAGTGATGTACAGTATTAATAGCGTAGCGAACGGATTCGGCCTCGGAAGTTGTCTACCCATCAGCTTGCTCACCGCTTGTACTAGATCTTGGTGTGGAAGGGCGTTTTTCGTTCCAAATCCCGCTCCGGTTATCGGACCGGCTGTTCTTGCTACGTATCAGTAAACGCTAGGCGACAAGGCAGGACCCATTTCCTCGAACGCTGTTTCGGGAGAACGTTCCACCCGTTCGGCTACTCAAAGCTGACCTCCGAGGATGACTGTTGTCGCTCCACACCCCACTCTGCCCATACGACAGAAATTATTCCATCACCATCGGGCCGACGGATTTTAGTTCGAGCGCGGCTAAGACAGATGCAAGGACTCTACGGCGCGCCCCAATCGAGCGAGTAGTTTTCTGAAATCATCGGATCGAGAGGCACAATCAAAGAGTTATCAGGGGCTAGATTGAAGGAAGGGTCCCCGCCGTGATTCAAAGGCTGCAAAGTTCAAATGGCAGCAAAAGCGCCATCAAGCCGATCTATTTCGCTTCGGGCGGCGCGAAATCGTTTCGCCCCTCATGGCAGCTTCACATCGAGGGCGTAGATATCCTGCGGGCCGGCGCCTTCCAGCACCATTGGAGAGTCATCCGGCGCAAGCCCCAGCCATTGACCGTATAAGTCATTTCCCATGCGGAAGAGGAAAACCTCCAGGCTCACCACCTGTTCTATCCGGCGGTCGCGCAGTCGCACGCGGAAGATGGCTGCGGGCTTGCCCTCCGGAAAGCCTTCAAAGTAAATCGTCGAGCCGTCCCGCGACCATTGGGGAGAGCCTGCTTCGAAATTCACGCCCAGCTCAGACCATTTGCTGGCCCTCAAGTCGTAGACCACGATGCGACAGCTGTCATCGAGCAAGGCGGCGAGGTAACGTCCATCAGGCGACCAACGCGCCGCGAAGTGTCCCTCGGAGCCCGGCAAGGTAGTCACGTTCCGGGTGCGCACATCCATAATGTGAATCGCGTTGGGTTTGCGCGGGACGCCCGAGAAAACCAACGATCTGCCGTCCGGGGACCAACCGGGATCCGCCTCCTCCACTTCGCCCGGAACATCGGGAATCAATTGCGGCGTTCCGGCCCCATCGGAAGCAATAACGTAAACGTGCACTCGATCTGGCATAACACCATGGAAGGCGATCTGTGCGCCGTCCGGCGACCAGCGAGGCATGCCGGCCTTCATCGGAGGAAACGTCAATTGTACTTTGTCGCTTCCATCTACCTTGCTCCGCCACAGCGTGAGCTCCGGGAATTGGACGTACACCATCCATTGCCCGTCCTTCGAGAAGTCCACATCCGTGGCGGAGATGCCGTTCAGATAGGGTAGAAAATCGGCCGCCCTCGCGTCATAACGCACCAATTTCATCCGCTCCGGCGAGCTGATGACAAACAGCTTTTTGCCGTCCGGGCTCGTAAGGGCTGAAATTGTGCCGACCGGTCCCGTAATGACCTGCATCGGCTCATGGTTGACCTTGTAGTACGGGCTGCCGCCTTCCCGGATTGCCCAGATGTTCGACGTCCCGCCCTTCTCGGATTGGAAGAAGAAGTATTTGCCGTCCAGCGTCCAGGATCCACAACATTCAAAGGGCGGGTTGTCCTGGCCCGGTAATAACGGATGGAGATTTGTTCCGTCGGCCCCGACTTCCCAGATATCCCCTCCCGATGAAAACCGGATCAGTTTTCCATTCGGTGAAGAGCGCGGCCAAGCAGCCCATGATGGCATCGTCACAATCTTGCGAGGTTCGCTCCCGTCCTGATTGACTAGATAAACGTCGTAACCACTTTCAACGATTATCCTTCCGTCGGCGAGCCAAGCTCCGCAGTGACCCGTAACGTTGCCCACCCGCCGGGTTGCGCCGCCCACGGCGGCGACTATATAGAATGGAGATTCTTGGCCAGTAACTCTGTCAACTACCGATCTGTCGGTAACCAGAAGCTCCGATCCGTCGCGCGAGATATCCTCGATGGTCGGAGCCTTCAACGGAGTGGGAATGGGAACCGTCTCGCCGCCGGCAACGGACACATAGGCGAGACCCCACATTCCGCGCGGCAAATCTTCAGAAAAATACACACGTGCGCCGTCGGTCGCGAGTACATCCCCTTTGCCGCGCCCGTCTTGGGTCAGTTGCCTATACCCGAGAATCTTTGGAGGCGGTGGCTCAGGGCGCAGCAAGAATGCACCGGCCCCAGCAACAATCACAAAAAATGCGGCCGCCATAGCCCAGCGCCACAACGCCCGCGATTTAGCTTGAGCCGGAGTCGCGATTTCTTTTCCAGTCAAAAGGCTCGCTGCAACCTCAGCATCGGCCCCTGGCATCGCGGCTAAGGGCGGAGACGTTGCCATCGGCAAAGAGTCTCCGTTTCCGGAAGATACACTCGGTTCTAAGACAGAGCTCGATCCACCGTTTGCGCTTTCAGCTGGCGAAGCCCCGTTCACCTTTTCGAGTGGCGCTATAAATCGATACCCGCGCCGGGGAAGTGTCTCTATGTACCGGGGCGATTCGGCATCATCACCGAGCACGGTGCGGATTCTCTTGATGGCGGAATTCAGGCCGTTCTCAAAATCCACAAAAGTATCGTTGCCCCAAATCTGTTCTTTTATTTCTTCGCGCGTGATGAGTTCGCCGGGTTGACTCACCAACAGGGCAAGGATTTTGCAGGGTTGATGCGGCAGACTGGTAATAGTCCCGTTTTTGCGCAGCTCTCCGGATCGAAGGTCCAACTCAAAGACCCCAAATCGGTATCGCGAGCCGTTCGTCCTTTGCGTGCCCACTTATGCCGCCTTTGCAAGGATTGGTAGTTGATGAGATTATACACCCAAACGTCAGACATTGGGCATGGTCCAATAATTGTTTAGGTATTCATTCCCCAAAACGCTGGCAACTCCTCACGTTCCAATGGGATGCCCATTAAGGGAAAAGTCAGCCCAAATACAGCTTCCATCCATTGACCGCCTTTTGCGAAATGTTCAGGATGCTGCCCACGACGCGTACTCACTGCATTCATGGGGTCGAAACCGGTTCCCCATGGGGCGCGGGGACACGCGCCGAGGGGTAAATTCAAATCAAAACTTAGGAGGAAGAGTTATGCAAAAGGAAATCAAAATTCTCGTGTCAGGGTTAACGGCAGCAATCGCGCTCGGGCTTTCGTTATCGGCTCAAGCCAAAGGTTCGCAGCCCGGACCTTGCAATACGAACGTCAATGTGACCAGCATCGTAGCCGACACGGACAGCGGCAACCTGCCGTTCCAATTTCAGAGCGACACGAAAGGCCCGTACGTTACCTACACAAATTCCAAAACGGACTCGGTCATCTCGCAGCTTCAGGGTTGCGCCTGGGTCTTCGATACAACCAATTCGGCCTCGCGTGGGGTGACGTTGACGTTCCTTTATCCCGCCTCGACACCCTCGGCGCCCCCGCCCTTCACGACAGCAACAGTGCGCTCGGACATCATCACGACATGTTTTGATAACTCGCTCAATAACGGGATCAATGTCGGGACGATGAGTTTCGCCGGGCAGACAATCGATTGCGCGTTCAGGATTGGCGCGATCTCCTACAGCGGAAACACGTACGCGGTGGAGTTTGATCCGAACAGTATCGCCGGCACGACATGGGCCCATGTTACGTGCACGGGCGCCGTCTCCTCGCTGTGCAATTCCTGGACGGTCGGGGCGCCACCGCTCACGACCGATCCCTCCACGGGACAACCGTCCGCAATTGGGGAGCTGCTTCAAGTTTCGACGGTAAAGGGCAAGACTGTGACCACGCAGCTTGGGCTCTACTACGTGGCCTTCTCCGTGACGATTCACAAATAAACCGAGCACAGAAAAGATCGCGCTCGATCGCAAGCTTGAGGCGTGCGCCTCAGGCCCAGCCCAAGTGGCTGAAGCACGAAATGGCAACGTACACGGTGACCATATCGATTGGAGGGAGTGTAGTAGGAAGCGGCACCTTCGGTTTGCAATAGGGGGTTTGCGATCGGCACATAGCTGCTGCGCGCATCTACGCCGTCACCTTTCCGGGTAGTAAAGTAACCGCTGTTCACAAGGCTCCCGGTGACTATCCGGGCGGCAAGAAGGGCGATGTGCTGACGGTGGAGTTCACCGTCCTGGGCATTCCCTGTCTCGGTCTCAACGGCGGCCCGGCGTTCAGGCACACCGGGGCCTTTTCCTTCCAGATCGCGACGGAGAATCAGGAAGAGACGGACCGTTACTGGAACGCGATCGTCGGCAATGGCGGCACGGAAAGCCAGTGCGGTTGGTGCAAGGACCGCTGGGGCCTCTCCTGGCAGATCACCCCGCGCGCGCTAACCGATGCGCTTGCGACTGGTGGCGGTGAGGCAAAGCGTGCCTTCGAGACGATGATGACGATGAAGAAGATCGGCATCGCCGCCATCGAGGCAGCGCGGCGAGGCTGACGTGACCACGCCGACACGTCCTTATTCGTCCTGGATCACGCACCACTGGGAAGTGACCCGTATCGGGCGTTCACGTCCGGGTTGCCGGCGATTCGCCAGTCTGATTGGATCTATCTCTAGGCGATGGCAGGTTTAGCCTGACCCGCCTGTCGACATAAAACAGTACGGCAAGTTCTGGAATATGCTAGAAGCGAGTGTAAACACAATGGGTTGTCGGCGACTTCGTTTTAGGCCTTCCATGACCGGTTGTATCCAGGTCGGTCCAAACAGGAATTAGTCCGCAGAAGGGGACCCGATGAAGCGCACATGGACGATCATAGGAGTAGGCGACGTGCCGGGCAGCTTCAAATGGTACCGGGCGCTGTTCGGTCAGCCGGCTACCCTTCCTGCCCATGATTATTTTGGGCAAATCCTCGATTCAGATGGAACTGTCTTGCTCTGCCTCCACGAGTGGGGCGCCCACGAGCATCCCCCATTGATGAGCCCCGATCACGGGACACCCGGCAACGGGCTCCTGTTGTTCTTCCGTGTCGATGATTTCGACCTGGCGCTTCAAAGGGCACGCTCTCTCGTAACCCGGCTCGAAGAGGAGCCACACGTGAATCCGAACACTCAAACCAAGGAGTTCTCGCTCCGAGATCCGGACGGGTATTACGTTACGATCAGTGCGCTCTCTGCGGCCTGACAAGGCGCTGCTGCTGCCGAGCGCTGGCCGGGGCCTCATGGGGCAGCGCCGCACGACCTCGCTCCCCTCGGCTCTTGCCGTCTGATCGCCCATTGAAACGTATCGCGGAGTTTCGATTATTCTGATGGTGTCACGCGCAAACTGGAAGTTGGCCGACTCCAGTCCGCAGTCGCAATGTCCCGTTTGACCATCTTGGAATCAGCGGTGGGCGCACCCGGGCCAACAACAGGGGCGTCGTTTTCCATCCTTAAGGCTTGAACAGCCCCACTCGATCCGGCGGCTTCTAGTTTCTGCTTTTTTAGCTGACTCAATCCAACATATCCACTCGTTGCGTGCGAGCGGTGTAACATCCTCCCATGCTGTTAAAGCTTGCGGGTCGGATGTAAGTGCTTTTTTTAAATCTGCGGGCACTTCGTGTACCACACCGCTAGAAATCTTTTTTTGCGACATATATAAGCTCTCCTTTCGTAAGCCCCAGCGGCGCGAGGATCTCTTGCTGAGCAAAGAATGTGGGTCGTTCGGCCATCTAGCGAGTCCTGACGCTCAGGTTAACTCGGCGCGTGACTATCCATTGCGGTCGTGTGACGGCGTACTCGGAAACAATTCACTTGGATGTATTACGGCCTAACGTGTTTTTGGCTCATCGCTAGACTCCAGGTCAGAAGAACGGTTTGCCGACAACATCGCCAAGCGGACTAAAAATGAATGCTCGGTCCGAGAATCGCCACGAAGATCAGCGAGACGACGCATCCTGCGACGATCCAGACATGGCTTCGGTCCAGCTCAGCGGCAGGAGTTGCCGAGCCCTCGCCACGACGCAGGAACTGGGTGAGCCAGAGAAGCCCCGAGGCTCCACCGAAAGAAGCTGCCGCAGCGGAAATGGCGATGAGGACGGGGCCAACTGGGTTGAACAGTCCGGAGAGGCAGTAGAGAAGACCGCCTGCGATATATGCCGGGACGGTGAGCAGTTTGCTTCTCCTCACAGAAAGCTCGCCGCTGCCGACTAGCGAATGCAACCACTGCGCCGATCGGCGAGCGAGAAGGAAGTAGAGCGCTCCTCCGAAGACACTCATCGCCGGACGCCAGACAAGGGGCGGCATGGTTCCGCGCGCGACGTCGGCCCAGTCGCCAATGCCCCCGACGCCAGAGAAAAGAAAGTAGCCCGCTCCACCTAAGAGGTTCAACGTGGTGAAGAGCCAAAGAAAGTAGGCAGCGTGCGGCTTGTGCAGCGGGTTGACCGTTTTAAAGATGACGAGTGCGAGTGCACCGATGATGAAGTTTACGATCGTGCCCCCAGCCGCGACGCCGCGAAGGGCGAGCGCGCTCATCGCTTGTTCACCGCATTCAAAGTGTACCGACGAGAGCACGAGAGGTTTGCCGCCGAGAGCGAGGCAGGCTCCGCCGTGTCCAACCGCCTCATGCAGGACGTTCGACGCGGCATAAGCCACGAGCGCAATCGCGGTGACCGTGGGGAGGTCCGGGAGCGGGGGGCCAGATTGTTTGGCGATCACTTGGCCCATGATGCATGATATGTTCTGCTGCGTCCAGTTCGGAAGTATCCGGCGGGATAGACAATCGCAAGGCGCTTCGATTCACTGGGATGTATTACGCCCTAACCATGCATATCGCTCATCGTCACTAACCTGAACGTCAGAGGAGCGGTTTGCCGACTACATGTCAAGGTGAGCAGTCGGGATTGTTTCCGATAGCCGACAATCCAAGAGCTATCCCGTTTCGCGGCTCGAATTGAGACGCCAGACTGGTCACTTCTACGGGACGCGCGTGATTCAGGAGTTGGAGCGCGTAGGCATACCCTAAAACACCTTTTCATGATACAAATGCGAAAGGGGTGTTGAGATGCACATGCAGCGGATCCTGGGTTGCGGGATAGTGCTTGGCACGCTTCTTGTGCTTTCGCTCATCGCAGTCGGTGTCATGCAGCATCGCACGAGCCTTCAAGGCTCTGGAGTTGGCCTACTCCGGACGGACGTCGCTCTGCTGCTCGTATACGGCCTTGCAGGACTACTCGTCTGGAAGCAAAGGTCCCGCAGCGCGGCCACTGCGGCAATTGTTGGGGCGCAGATTGGCCTGCTCGTTGGTGCTGTACAGATAGCTAATCACCTGATTGAGGCGTTTGCTTCGACCAGGCCGTTCGTTCTCATTATCAGCCCCGTGTTGCTAACGCTCGCATTGTTAGGTACGGCAGGTGCGGCGGCGTGGGAACGAACAATATCGCTGGCGCTGGCGGTGATTGGCGGAGTTTCCTGTGGCATTGTCGCGACGCTCATGATGCTCTGCTTTGCGATTTCCTTTAATCTGCTTTTTGCCGCACGCGTGGACTGGCAATTGCGCGAAGCTTTTGTCGCGAGTAGCATGATCGATCCCGGGGGGTTCCGGGTGAGGAATATACTGGAAGCATCGTCGGAGATACTTGTTCGTATGCCTATCTTTGCCGTCTGCTTGGCGTTTGCTGGCTCAATCATTCACGCATGGATGAGCGTCGAATCCCGACGCATGCTTGTAGTAGCAGCCGGGTTCCTGGCCCCGATCCTGTTTGCGGTGGGTGCGTCCGCGCTGTGGCACGCTAACGCGATCGAACGCATTGCGCGCCCACCCTTTGTGATTTCAGGCGTCCTGCTCGCCGGACTCGCTCTGTCTGCTGCGTATCCTATTTGGTCGGTCCTCCGCGCTTCGAGGGGCAGGTCAAGCGGCGCTGTTAACTCCTAACCATAAGAAAAGTTACTTACAACTTCCGCTACGTTGTATTGTCGTCTAAATGGCTTCGCACGACCCTTCTATCGACGCACCTTACAATTGCGCCGAGTGACTCGGTACTGGGAAACAGTCCACTTTGCTGTGTAACGGCCTATTCGTACAAGTGCGTCCCCTGACTCCCCGGAAGTCCCGTTCGGGGAGGTGTCGCGGCTTCGGCTGCTAATACAAGTTTTTGGCACGTCCTTAATGGAGCCATTTGGAGCCTCGAGGAAAGCGGCCAGGATTGCTAACTTGTTGGAGAATATGGTAGGCCCGAACGGACTCGAACCGTTGACCTCTACCGTGTCAAAAAAACCGGGCAGGTCAAAACCGTTGTCTTCATTGTGCTGCCGGAGGCTCCTGGTCGGTGGGAATTCCGACTAGGTAGCGGTAGAACGCAACGGCTCGGTTAACCGCAGAAGACTCATTTCCTGTGATCAGCCGGCTCGCGTTCTTTCCTGTGCGCACGATGCTATAGAATCGCCAGACATTTTCCGACTCGCGATCCAGAAAGTAGATCGACTGCATCTCACCCGGGGGAAAGAGGGGCACGAAGAGGTAACGAATTGTGCTGACATTCTCGACATCGATGACGAGCCGATTCGCCGAAGCCTCGGCAATATGCATTCGGTAGACCTCTTTGCCAGAACGGTTATCGACCTGCGCATAGTAGAGTTCCTTACCTTCCTTCATTTCATCGGGCGTAAAGTCTCCGCGGCGTTGGCCAGACTGAGATCCGGTCAGAGCGTAGGCTTCCACAATTAGTGTTTCCCATTGTTTGTGAGTGGTCGACCAGTAGCGCATGCCCGCGAGTTCTGAAATTGCCCCAATGTGGCGAAGCAAGCCCTCAGCTTCCGAGGAATGACGAAATCGAGCGACTGTGGTCACCAACGTTGTAAAGCCCACCGCAGCCCAGCCGGTGCACGCGGGCGGTCTCCAGTCGCGGCCGGAATCGGACCTGCTCCATAACTTCACGATTGCCGATTCATCCAAAGCGGGATAAAGAGGAACGGGTTCCTCTCCGCAGGGCGGCTGGGGTCCTGATTGCGCAAAGCCAGTAGCCTGGCAAAGCAGCATCGCTGAAAATAAAAACGAGACAAGGTGCCAAGTCCAAGAGCGGACGAGTGTCTCAAGACGAGGATCTGCGCTCATCTGACCATTGTATTTGTTGCCCAGTTCCTGGGTCTAGCACAGAAAATGCGTTCGGATAAAATTTGACCGGCAAATCGTCACGCCGAATACCTAACAAAGGAGCGATCACTTCTGCGTAGTCTTATTTAGTGAGCGGGAGAAGGAGCTCGACCTACCAGCACTCATCCGATAGACTTCGGCTGGGATGGAAATATCGCGGGTCAATCAGGTCCCGTACATGGGGTATTGATGTCATCTTTAAAACATGAATCCACCCCAAGTGAGGACCTCCGGCGGGAAACCGTCACATCTACTAGCACACCCGCCGCTTTTCAATTGTTGGATTTTGCGCATCCACATAACGTCAAGGTGGTTGGCCCAAGATGGACCACTACCCTTGCTGGGTAGCGGTCAACCATTCGTAACCCATTGAAATGGTAGGCCCGGACGGACTCGAACCGTCGCCCTCTACCGTGTCAACGACAAGTTCTAGGCTAGTGCTTTCTGCTATTTAGCTTTAATTCTAACGAGATGACAACGCCAGTTAGCGACACAAGACGACACAAAATGCCTTGAAATCTGCCCTCCACTGACACACGTACTGACACACTTTTCGAAAGCTTGAACATCCCCTCCGTATCAGCACCTGACCTTGGTATCAATAAAATGGGTATTCGTACCTGCCTATATCAATTCTTAAGCCCCTTTACTTGCCGTCATTTCTATTGACTCAACAGAATTCATCAAAGCAGGTTTGGAGGGGTGCCCGCTACAAAAGCCGCTACGTTTTTGCCAAGCAGAATTCCAATGCAAGGGTGAAGGATGGCTATGGGGCCGACCGTTTTTCTAGGGATCAAGAGGACCCAGCCTGGCGATCCAACCCCAGGGCTGCCACTTGGACTTGAATGCGCTTTGCAAACAGGATTGACGAATCGACGCTTGCTTTTACCATCACCACCGCGGCAGCCAGCACAAATGACAGCCCGCCCAGTATCAAGGCAACCACGAGGATAAAGAAAAGCTCTGTGAGGGTATACATGATTTCTCCCAATCGGCTGCTGAATATCCGATCCTTACCACCGGAAGCAGGTCAAACTGTCTCCACATGGTTGTTATCCCGCAGTGGTGGCAGTGACGCGAAACGGACCCGCCGTTAATAAGGGCCTCGCTCGCCTCGTATTCTGTAGTGCTGTAAGCTGCATGCTTGCAGACGGAACATTCGATCATGACGAGCGGCTGCGTCTGGTCCTCATGCTCATAGCAATCGATCATGGTCGCCGGCCGCCCCTTGCTGGCGGTTGGGGCGGAGCCCCTTGGGTGGATAGCGCTGGATCGGATTCTCAAGGCCCCTCCCTGTTTATTCCTGGATCTGGTCGTTTTGTGCATTTCACTTCGCATATCGTTTCTCCTACCTTTCGGGAACGAATATAGGCAAAAGGGAATTGAAGGACAATCCTGTGAACACCTGTATTGGAGGATAGAAAATTCCCAGTGGCGGAGGATTGGGATGGAATCGTATTAATATGAGGGCGTGCGTTACTTCGAAAATAGCAGTATCTTGAAAAAAGAATTGGATTCATGTAAGCATGGCAACAGCAGCGATGGCCGGGAATGGAGTTAAAATGGCAGATGAAAACGACAAAGATACGAAGCCCATCAAGAATAATGTCCCAGAAGAGTTGACCTCCATGAGACAGCGGCGAGAGCCTGAAGAACATGGCAGAAAGGGCATGAAGTGGGAGAGCAGGAAAGAAGATTATGCGGTTAGAACGGGAATTCACGCTATAGCTGAAAAGAATGGCTATCAAATAATCGACACGGACGGCGATGCTATTACATACGCTCACCCGACTGGAGCTTCTCTTGAGACTGCGCGTGATGGGAATGGGAATTGGACGCACACTGATCCTAGTGGTGAAAAGAGGTCTGGCTACGGGGGAGAGGAGCTTAATAAAGAATTATCTAAGTGAATATAGCCTCATTACATATCAAGATGCTTTTGGTGAAACCCACACCACTGAGTTGTGTTTCCAGCACGAAGCTTCTACTGGAGTAAATGTTCCATGTCCCGAGGGTTATAATAAAGCAGACTAGAGGGATGGTCAGTATTTGGTTCGTTTTCAACAAGTGATGCACAAGAATAGGTCAATTCCACGGCAGATGAGAAAAGCCCCGAAAAGCCATCCACCGAAAGCAAGACTCAATCTTCTTCTGCGGCTCAAGTGCTTCAATCGTCGAGATGATCTTCCCTCACGAGCGAGAGGCCGACGGAAAAACAGGGGTACTGGCTGCCGCCAAAAGTGAGTCCTTCGGCGCAGCGATGGTATGACTGTGATGTCGCCTGCAGAAGGTCGTTTTCCGAGAAGGGTGTTTCAAGGGAGTCGTTGCGCAATCTGGGACGTTGATGATCCACAGCACTTGTCCGGTTTGCCGACTATACAGCCAAGTGATCGCAAGCAGGTCCGGTAAGTTCCCCGATGCGGACTTCCGGGGAGTCAGGGGTTACACTTCTACGAGAAGCGCGTTACACAGCCAAGTGGTTTATTTCCGAGTGCCCCGTGACTCGGGACAAAAGACGCTCAGGAGTTCCCGGCACTCCTAGACCTGCCCGTCGAACCGTGGAAGGCCGACCAAATCGGATACGCAGAACACAGAGCGACTCCGGTAAGCAGGACTCCTGATAGCACAAAGGGTGGTCGCGCAGCACGATCGATCCCGTTGGCATGCCACAGCGCGGCCGCACCTAGTGCAAACACAAACGGAGCCAGGATTCTGGCTGCCAGTACAAGCGCGCGCCGGGATTCGCGGCTTATCCATGCGTGGATGACGGCCCCAGCAAAGGCCAAGCAGATGGCTAAGAGAGGCATACGAATAAGTATTTCCGACGAAGCTTCCAAGATATTCCTCACCCGGAAGCCCGCTCGATCGATCATGCCGCTGGCGGCAAAAGCCTCGCGCAATTGCCAGTCCACACGTGCCGCAAAAAGCAGATTGAAGGAAATGGCAAAGCAGAGTGTGATGAGCGTTGCGACAATGGCACAGCAAACTCCGCTGATCACCGCCAGCACCAGCGATCCGGTTCGTTCCCACGCCGCCGCACCTGCTGTACCTAACAACGCGAGCGCCAGCAACACGGGGCTGATAATTAGAACGAACAGTCTGGTCGGAACAAACGCCTCAATCAGGTGATTCGCGATCTGCAGAGCACCAGCGACTAGGCCGATCTGCGCCCCAACCATTGCCGCAGTGATCGTGCCGGGGGACCTTTGCTTCCAGACGATTATTCCTGCAAACCCGTATACGACCAGCAACGCGACGTCCGTCCAGAGCAGGCCAATTCCAGAGCCTTGAGCGCTCACGCGATGCCGCATGACACCAGCGGCGACGAGTGAAAGCACAAGAATTGTGCCAAGGATCATCCCCGAGCCTAGTATCTGCTGCCTTTGCATCCGTACAACCCTTTTGCACGTGTATCATGAAAACATGCTTGGGGGCAAGTCATACGGACTGCAACTTCTGGATAACGCGCTTTCTTTAAGAGATGACTATTCCGGCGTTCCGAATTAGAGCCGCGAAACGGGATAGCTTTCGGATTGTCGGCCACTCGGAAACAATCCGAGTGCTCACTTTGACGAGTAGTCAGCTTACCGCTCTTGTGACCTGGAGTTTGATGGCGCCGGCCCAAGAGAATGGTTAGGCCATTACACAGCCAAGTGCGTTGTTTTCCGTATCTATTCCAAATAACTTTAACAAACCGCTGTCATTAGGACATCAATCCGGCTGTTTGTTCCTCCATTCGAAGTACAGCTCCGTCGTAGTGTTCCAATGGCTGCGACTGCGCCCAGACAATTGCACGAGGTAGTTCTGGATAGGTTTGGTCACGTGCTTGGCCGGATCTGGCCGTTGTCGTTCGCCAAAACTCCACAAATGCCAGAATGTCACCTATTTGAGCTCTTGCGGCGCGACATCTAAGGCATTGATTTTAGAAGTCTTGCGAAAGTGGCGAAGAGCGAACCAGATGGCTGCGGCTTACGTCGTTGCGACGCCAGCAAGGCTTTATCTCCCAATCGAATCTGGGTAAGTATGTCCCATTGTGCTCCCCAAAAAGCCGCAGCGGACCAGATGTAACGGTTACATCTCAACTATCGCAGCTTCCTTGTTCCCTATGTAGTTGTGGCCACTAACCTCAGCGGGTTCAATGCAGATCGGGTTTTTGGTAGGTACAGCGATGTTATAACCTGGTTTATGATGGCTATTCGTGTTCTATGGGCTGAGGGTCTTCTGGCATATGTGCAGGTGAGGCATTCGATACGGATGTGCGGTCCGAGTCGAGGCGCAATAGTGGATCTTCCTTCGGGCATCCGTTCAATTGGCATTAGGGTATTTACCTTATTGAACTTCTCGGCGCGGTTCGTAAAGTAATAGGGGACGCCTTGAAAGTTGATTGCGTTCAAGCGGAAACGATACGTCTTCGCGATGGCGCTGTTTTCGAGGATTTGCAGAACGTGATGCAAAATCGACCTCTCCGCATTTGCAGACGCCTGTCGCGGCTTGCCCTTAAGCACGTCCCTCAATTCACCCTCCGAGTCTGTTTATGTTTGATATCACTCGGGCGTGGCACACTCGCGCCCGCCCAGCAGCTTCCGCCGGGCTCGACTTTTGAAGGGCAGCCGGTTGTGGATATCGTCCTGGTTGCCCGCCCTTCGGTTGACGTTGATGTGTACAACTCCCTGGTACTCCAGAAAGTGGGCGATCCCTACTCCGATGCGCGAGTGCAGAAAAGCGTCGCGGCCCTGATGGCGACGGGCCTGTTCAACAAAGTGACCACCAACGTCACACCCCAGCACGGCGGGCTGGAGCTCGAATTCATCATGGAGCCGGCTTACTATCTTGGCATTCTCAACTTCCCCGGCGCGCTGGGACCGTTCAGCTATCCGCGCCTGATGCAGGTTGTGAAGTACACTCCGGAAGAACCTTATGAGAAAGGCCGGGTGGAGCAGGGCAGAGTCGCGCTGGAGAAATTCGTCACGCACAACGGCTACTTCCAAGCCAAGGTCACGGCGGAAACCCAACTGGACCCGGCGCGGAAACTCGCCACAGTGATCTATCGCGTCAATCTCAACAAGCTGGCTCGAATCGGGGATATCCAGCTTGCCGGCCCGCCGCCTCAGGAGATCGCTCGACTTCAGAGTGCGCTCGGCTCGCTGCGCGCCCGGGTCACCGGCGCATTCTTGAGAAAAGGTCAGCTTTACAACGCCGATCGCATTGACTCCGCCGACCGCTACTTGCAATCCGAACTCGGCAAACAGAACTATCTCGCCAGCAAGATTAAACTGCAGCCACCGCAGTACGAGGCGCAATCGAACCGGGCGAGCTTGCATTTTGATATCGAGATGGGCCCTACCGTGCAGGTACGCGTTACTGGGGCGCGCGTTTCAAAGAAGACGCTTCAAAGGCTGATCCCGATCTACCAGGAGGCCACAATCGACGAAGACCTGATCAATGAAGGCGAGAATAATCTCGTTTCCTATTTTCAGGACCGGGGATTTTTCGACGTAGCCGTGACTCCGGACTTGACCGCCGATCCGGCGAAACTCATCCTGACTTACGCAGTTCAGCAAGGCCGCAAACACCGCGTGCAAAGCGTGAAGCTCGCGGGAAATCGCAGAGTCCTAAGACAAGATTTGCTCGGGCAGTTGCAGATCCAGCAGGCCAATTATCTTTCCCGCGGAAAATTTAGCCAGGACCGCCTGAAGAAAAGCGTCGACAACCTGAAAGCCTACTACCATAACGAGGGATTCGCAGACGCTAAAGTGACGCCGAAGGTCGTTGATAGCGAGCCCAACATCGATGTGACTTTCGCAATCAACGAAGGCGAGCAAACCATCGTTGATGCATTTCAGGTGGATGGCAATACCAACCAGAATCTCGCCCGCCTGGCGCCTGATGGCTTGCAGATCGAGCGCGGCAAACCCTATTCCCAAAACAAGATGGACAAAGACCGCAATCGCATTGTCGCCACATACTTGAATCTCGGATACCCCAATGCCGCCTTCAAGGCAGCCGTCTCGCCTACGGGGGGCAATGCCCATCGGGTGGCGGTCGCTTATTCGATTACTGAGGGTCCAAGGGTGCGGGTCGCGCAGGTGATCTATGTGGGCCAGCAGGTCACACAACAGCCGGTGATTGAGCGCGCCGCCCGAATTAAGCCGAAAGATGATATGAGCGAAGGCAAAATGTTGGAAGGCGAAAGCAGAGTGTATAACACGGGTGTGTTCGACTGGGCCGACGTTTCGCCACGACGGCCGATTATCGATCAGACGGTGGAGGACGTGCTGGTGAGGGTTCACGAGGCAAAACGCAATTCCGTCACTTATGGCTTGGGATTTGAGTCAACGCCGCGCTCCGGCAGCTTGTCCACCGGCGTCCTGATTCTGCCCGGACTGCCCACGGTGGGATTGCCGAAAGGCTTTGCCGTTCTTCAAAAGACCATCGTCACGCCGGTGGTCTCAGTGGACTACAGCCGGTTGAACATGCGGGGCCGGGCTGAAACCGGCTCCGTCTCTTTTCTTTTCTCGACACTCGACCATCGGGGCGGCCTCAACTATAGCCAACCACACATGGGGGGCACCAATTGGAATGGCCTGTGGAGCTTCTCCGCTGAATCGACAACGCAGAATCCTCTTTTCACCGCGCGCCTTGGTGAGGCTGCCTTCCAACTCGAACGAACACTCGACACCGAACGAACCAAGCGCCTTCAGTTCCGATATAGCTTCAAGCGCACCGCGCTGTCAAATCTCCTGATCCAGAATTTCGTCCCGGCCCCGGACTTGTCCGTGCAGCTCTCGACGTTCTCCGGCTCTTTCGTCCGTGACACGCGCGACAAGCCGCTCGATGCGCACAAAGGTATGTTCCAGACTGTGGACCTCGGCATCAGTCCCGCGGCGTTCGGTTCCACGGACAGCGTCGCTCGATTCTTTGGGGAGACAGCCTACTACCGGCAGATGAGGCCCTCGCTTGTTTGGGCCAATAACATTCGTCTCGGGATGGTCACTTCATTCGGCTCCGGACACGTGCCATTCAGCGAGCGATTTTTCTCGGGCGGAGCCAGTAGCCTGCGCGGCTTCTCATTGAACGGCGCCGGACCTCAAGCGACGGCGCTACTCTGCACGAAGGTCAATGACCCCACGACATGCACCGCCAAAGTCACTGTGCCCACCGGCGGCCGCCAGCTTTTCATTTTTAACAGTGAGGCGCGTTTCCCGCTTCCCATCACGCTCCCGATTATTCAGAACGGCCTGGGCGGCGTACTATTCTACGATGGAGGCAACGTTTTTCAGGCCATCGGCATGAACCACTTTATTCGCGATTACAGCAATACCGTCGGCTTCGGGCTGCGCTACAAAACGCCCGTCGGCCCGATTCGCATTGATCTTGGGCGTAATTTGAATCCGGCGTCTGGCCAGAAATCGTTTCAATTGTTCGTTACCGTCGGACAATCGTTCTAGGAGGTAGCGGCGGCTCGGGGACTCCAACTTTGGGTGCAAGTATTGTGGCTCTGATTGCAAGAATTGTGGCGGAGTAAACCCTCCGCTCGAAGACCTGGAAACACGCGATGGCAACCGAACAACAGATTCCGATGAACGATTACGAAGCGCCGGTTCCGCCCCCTCCACGGCGCAAGCTCCGCTGGCTTTGGTTCACGCTCGCGGCACTGATCGTTCTCGTTGGCGCCACCGTCGCGGCGCTTCGCAGCGCGCCTTTCCATCGCTACGTCCTGACCATGCTCATAAACAACCTTCAGGCGGCGAGCGGCGGGAGAACTGAAGTCGGCGACTACTTGATCCACTGGTACGGCCTGAAGGTGGATATGGATCAGGTCGTGATTCGCGGGACCGAGACCGACCTGCAAAATCCCCTTTTCAGGGCCGACCGGATGACTGTTGGCCTGAAGATAGGTTCGCTGGCGCAAGGTAAGGTCGACTACCACGACATTTTCCTGGATCGTCCCGTCATACGCCTCTCCGTCGATGCGCAGGGTCACACCAACATTCCGGAGACTCCGGCCACGGGTAAGACTGCGCAGAGCGTTTTTGATATGCAGATCAACCACATTACGGTGAGAAACGGGGAAATCTACTATAACGATCAGCATTTTCCTCTCAACGGTGACGCTCACGACCTTCAGGCAAAGAGCGAATACATATTGCTGACCAAGGCATACGACGGCTCGCTAAGCTACCACCAGGGCCACATTCAGTTCGGCGCGTTTAGCCCGCTGGAGCACGACTTCGACGCGCAATTCTCCGCCGCGCCTCCGCGCATGACCTTGAAGTCGCTGAATGTCAAGAGCGGTTCGTCATCGATATTAATCCACGGCGACATCAAGAACTACAGTAGTCCGGTCGTAGACCTGGCCTATAACGCGAACCTCGCCATGAACGAACTGCGGCGCGTGATGA
>Ga0207149_1034_pt1 | contig 28712 bp, 26 predicted proteins | sample Alteio_BWMinHeat_31_FD_153563 | JGI IMG/M metagenome (GOLD analysis project Ga0207149, IMG submission 153563) | Enriched cells from forest soil in Barre Woods Harvard Forest LTER site, Petersham, Massachusetts, United States -... | ecosystem: Environmental > Terrestrial > Soil > Temperate forest >... | reverse complement strand
TTTAGCAATGAGCAATTACAAAGGAAAACCCACGCAACTGCACGACGGCATGAAAAATTTTCCCATGCATGTTTTAAATAATCTCAAAAAATTAAATCTTCATTCAAAAAAAATACTCGAAACTCCTATGAAAGATCTTTCCGGTGGACAACGACAATTACTTGCATTTTTGATGGCTACAGCCGTCCCACCAAAATTATTTTTACTTGATGAACCAACTGCTGCACTTGATCCCGCATCAGCAACTAAACTCTTACAATTTGCACTCAAATGGATTAATCAACATAAAATGACAACAATACTTATTACGCATGATCCAGAACTTGCACTTACCATTGGAACAAAAATATGGATTTTAGAAAATGGTACTATAACAAAACAATTTAATAAAAAAGACCATCCTCATTTGTCCGCAACAGACTTGATTGGTCATATTGATTATAATGCGCTGTTACAATAAAAGCAGATGCATTTATTACATTTACTGCTTTCACACGGCGCTAAAAACAATTTTTACCAATAGTTGAGCCACCCGTTTGAATATGCCATAAATGCGCATACATACCATTTTTTACTACCAAATCATCATGCTTACCCATTTCAACCATAACGCCATTACGCAAAACAAAAATATTATCTGCATGACGCACTGATGATAAGCGATGTGCGACAACAAATAATGTATGATCATGCGCTATATTTTGTAATGATCGTTGAATTGCTACTTCAGTTTCATTATCAACTGATGACGTAGCCTCATCAAAAATAAGTATTGGCGCTTTACTTACCAATGCTCGCGCAATTGAAATGCGTTGCTTTTGCCCTCCCGATAACCGCTGACCATGCTCACCAATAACTGTTTTATAACCATGCTTAAGTGTCATAATAAAATTATGAATTTCTGCCATGTGCGCAGCATGTTCTACATCTTCAATCGTTGCATTCGATGAACCATACATAATATTTTCTTGTATTGTTCCATTAAACAAAAAAATATCCTGACTCACAATACCAAATGATCTTCGTAAAGCATGCAATTTCAAATTTTTTGTATCCAAACCATCTAAAAAAATGGTTCCTTTTATTGGATCATAAAATCGTAATAATAATTTTATCAGTGTTGTTTTTCCACTTCCCGTAGAACCAACAAAACCAACCATTTGACCAGGTTCTATAGAAAGAGATAAATTTTCAAAAATATGCACACCACTGGGATACATAAATGAAACATTTTTAAATTCTATATGACCAACCACATTTTCTTTAATATCAGCGCTCTGACCATCAACAATACCAATCGGCAAATCAATAATCGCAAATACACGCTGCGCACATGCCATCGCTCTTTTATAAACATCGGTAATTTTTGCTAAATAAATAAAAGGCCATAATAAACGCTGCGTCATCGACACTAAAACACTGTACGCACCAATAGCCAATGTGCCATGCAGAACATACCATCCCCCCAACGTCATGGTGATGACAAAACCGCACGCAATTGCCACACGTACTACGGGAACAAATGCTGCACTGGTACCAATGGCAATGCTATTACACTTTTTATACGCACAACTTTCATTGCGCAATCGTTCTAACTCATACCCTTCTGTTGTACAACTTTTAATGGTTGCAATACCATGAATATTACTTGCAATACGCGCACCCAAGAGACCCGCTTGCTCACGAACATGCACGTACAAAGGACCAAGTTTATTTTGAAAATTATAAGCAATAAAAATAATCATCGGAACAGGAAAAAATGCAAAAAATGCTATCATCGGCGATAAATAAATAAAAATAATACTCACGCATACAACAGATACTATAAAATAAATACCGTCACTAATCCCCTTATCAAAAAACTGCTCTAATTGATTAATATCATCATTAAGTACGGTAAGAATTTCTCCCGTACTTTTATTTTCAAAATAGGCCATTTCCAACTGCTGCATATGACCATACGCAGCAACACGCATATCATGCTGCACTGCTTGTGCCAAATTTCTCCATAAAACTTCACTTAAATACTCAAAAATAGATTCCAGCGACCATAAAATAAACGTAGCGCTTCCCAAAAATAATAGCTGCGCTAAAAAATCAGCAATGCCTACACGGGCAAGAAATGAATTGTGCTTATTAACAACAACATCAACGGCTACACCAATTAATAAATCCGGTAAAATGTCAAAAATATTATGCAATACACTACAAATAAGTGCCCCTATTAATCGTGTTCGATAAGGTCTCATGTAATAAAAAAGTCGAAACAACGAGAAGAATGATTCCACACTTTTATCATGCATAGAAATATCCAACTTATTTTTTGTTTTAACAAAACTATTTTTTTCCAACCTCCTCATTACCTATAATCACTACTGTAATGCTTACCTAAGCAATGAATAACTTAACAAGTAACAAATGATAAAAAGGAAATTACTATGAATAAAACAAGCATTTCTAATAAAAACCGTAAAGAAATCGCAAAACTACTCAATCATCTTCTTGCCAGCGAATATGTTCTTTACACAAAAACATGGAAATTTCACTGGAATGTAGAAGGAAAACATTTTGGAGCATTGCATAGTTTCTTTGACAGCCAACGTCACCAATTAGAAGAAATTATTGATGAAGTAGCAGAGCGCGTACGTGCACTTGATGAAAAATCGGATGGAACACTCACCGAATTTCTTGAAAAAAGTTCACTCGGCGAGCATCCAGGAAAAAATCCCGATGATCTGGGCATGATTAAATTACTCTATAACGATCATAAAGAAATAATCAGTAAACTCCACGAAGATAGTCGATACGCCAACGATTGCAACGATTATGCAACAAACAATTTTCTATGCGAACTATTGGAAAAACACGAAAAAATGGCATGGATGTTGCGCGCATTTTTACAATAATATTATACCATTTTCATAAACTGTGTCCGTGGATAATAAAACTGCAAAATTGATTTATAATCCCACCCTTCTTTAACCATTTGCCGCGCTCCCCACTGACACAGACCAATATGATGACCAAATCCACGACCAAAAAAAACAATGTGCTTTTCTTTTTTATGCACATCAAAATAAAAACTTTTAACATCCTTCAATAAGGAATACATTTTTTTACCTGAAACAATGACCGGCGATCTCCGCCCTTTTAAAAAAACTTCTGAAACAAGGCCTGCGCCATCTTTTTTTGTCACTGAAATATCACGTAATACCTGTAATTCCTTTTTATACTCATTAATCAATTGATTAAAAACATGATGCTCATAAGAAACTTCCCATGAATATAATGAGCATGTTTTACAAAATGTACATGCATACTCACGCGCAAGATACGGAACCTTTTTAAAATCAAAATCTTCTATGTGCGCAGGAATAATACCACCACAACAACTATCAAACATAGCCAAAATGGGTTTTTGATTAAAACAAAGCACAACACCCCGCGTTTGCTCAACCGCTTTTTTGAGTACTGAAACATTATGACGCCCCCGATACGTTTGATGAGCATTTGTGTTTTTCACGTGAAATGGACGCGTAGCACGCTTTGCCTCATTTGCTTTGCACGCAACATAACTGCGACACGCAATTGCAAAAACTTTATTCACTTCAAGCGGCCAACCTGGCCAACTTTCAGTACGTAAAACGGCAACAATATAATCTTCCACATCAACATGATTAATACACAAAAAAGAATCTTTATATGCAATGCACGAAAAATAACCATCATACGAAACGCCATTGCATTCACCATATCCACATAATGGCTCTAGTCTCACCGAATGTGTTATTTTATAGCCATTACAAAAAAGTACACCATTTTTTGCCATAACAGTTATTTCTTGTGAACAAAAAATTTTTTTCGTACTTCCTTCTCCAACAAAAGAAATAGTAATACCATCAGGTGAACTAAATTTCCACGTAGCATTACCACTGTTAGATGCTTCATGCAACAAAACACGTACAACCATTGATCTCTTTTCAGCAATTATCGCGAATGCATTTTCCAAATCACTCTGTACAGCATCTACCATAACAAACCAAGAATTTGCCGTTGCTTCGCATGCAAAAAGCTTCTGCATCAATTTTTTTTGCATTATCTTTTTATAATCAGAAATCAAAAAAATTAATCGCCCCTCAAAACAACTATCAGAAACGGTACAATGTACCGCTTTACACGAATAAAAATTATTAACATTCACGCAATAATCATCAGAACTAATATTTACATCATAATACCGTGTCTTTTTACCATCAAACATGATAGCTTTTGCATCGCATCCTACTGTTAATGCTTTATAAAAAAATTTTTCACGTGTATGAGAAACGTGATCATAGATATACAATTTTTTACAGGTATTAATAAAAAAGATATTGTTCTTTGAACAAACAAAAGAGAGCGCTGCTTGAGGCCATCGTGCAGCATTTGCAATAGTGAAAAGACAACCGAACAAAAAAACAACACTAGCCTTCAAGCGTAATGTCATAATGCTTCAACTGTTCAATATAATGTTTTGGAGGGAAATTTTTATACTTTACACCCTGATTTGCCATTTCATCAGCCTCAGTGTTTTCTGCTCGTAAAACATGGGTTATAACCGCGTTCATTGCACGTACTTTTTTTTGCGCAAGCATATGAAGTGGCTTTAGATGAGGATGGTTTACTTTATAAAGTCCCATAATTTGTCGTACTAATAACAAAGAATCAGAAACTATATGGACAGAATCATCGCTGCTACTATGTTCAGATACAATAAAAAGGCCTAAAATAAGCGCTAAATATTCTGCTTGATTATTCGTTTTTAATCCTAAATAATAACCACACTTAATAAACAAAGCATCATTTTTTACAATATAAATACCAGCACCCGATGGTCCTGGATTATTTTTTGATGCACCATCAACAAATAATTTCCATCTATTTTTCTCTACTGATCTGCTTGTATCAAATAAACCCAGTTGTTCCATAACTATACCCATTTATTTTATATGCTATCAGGAGAATATAAAAGACGAAAACACTTTTTACATTGCAAAAGTGCACCACGCCTTGCACGCACAAGATCTTGATTCACCAATTGCTGAAAGCATCCGTTACAACTACCATGTTCTATCGTAACAACAGGATCAGTAACTTTTTGACCCATAAGATTATATTTTTCAATCCATTCTTCAGGAATTCCAACTAATTCTTTATCGCGCTCATTCGTCAAAACATCAATATTTTTAATATGTTCAATTTTTTCATGCTCTAATGCTAAAATCTCTTTTTCACACTCAAGTACAAAATCTTTATATTCTGACTGTTTTTTGATAAGCAACGATTGTGTATTTTCTAATTGATTCCACAAATCTAAAATAATCAACTCTTGAGCAGACTGTTGTCGTTGAATTGCTTCAATTTCATTTTTAATAGCTTGGCATTCTCGATAATCAGTACGCGTATTCAATTGTACCTTTTTCTCACTTTCCTGCTGGTCAAACGTTTTCATTTCCAACTCTTGCACATCAACATTTTTCTTCAAATGATTAATTTTTTTAATCATCTCATTTAAAGATGCTTCATGTTCTTTTTGCTTATGATTAACAGCAGCTATTGCGTTATCTAACGCTATTATCTTACCACGCAAAGATTGGATTTTTTGATCTGATGTAACAAGCTTAATGAATTGTGCGAAAGGATTACCACTCATAAGAATTTCCTTAATGCTTTAATATGGTGGGCCCACCAGGATTTGAACCTGGGACCTTTCGGTTATGAGCCGACTGCTCTGACCAACTGAGCTATAGGCCCCACACTTTATTTATAAATCCAACTATGCAATCTGTCCTTCAAAATATTAACGAAGGCATCAAGCTTTTGCGGACAAGCAATAAGTACGTAATGTACGTAACTGTTCTTTAGGATAAAACAAATAACAAAGCTTGTGAAGCACAAATCAAAAAAAATCTTTATAACCATGCATCTTTTCATCTATTCTTTACTGCACCGTACACTTCTCTAACTCAAATGAAGGCAATTTTTTCAAATCAAACTTATTGAGAATAGATTTTTTATGATCCTCTGACAACAATATATAGGGTGCAAAATGCCTAATTATATTACAACAAAGCTTTTCATCACTCGTCCACTCCACAAGCGCATTGCATACCACATCATCTTTCTCTACATGAATCTTTTTTTTATGCAAATATGCTAAAAACAACCCATTCAATAACAAATGATCAAAAACACCCGCTTGATTCTTAATCCAATGCAGAGAATATTTATTATCATCACTTAATAGATTTATTTGACAATATTTGCCGCCACCACCATTAATAATCAATGCTTCTTCATCAAGCAATAATCCAAGACCTTCCATTCTGTCTTCAATAACCACTATTGGTACGCCAAGCGGTTCATCAATAATACCAGTAGACGTGATAGTCTTACACTTAAACATATCAAACACATATAATGATGAACCAACTGAACAAGTAGAGAGCAAAACAAACCACCACTTTAAACTTTCTGAATAAATCACATACATAACATCACTATAGTCTACGTTACCACTACGATCAGGAATACTTATGGAAACAATAAGAGACGGATAAAATACATCATTAAATACATTACTAAATACATTATCAATAAGAATAACTTTATTATACAAAGTGGTTACTAAACACGCGTCAGTATCTGGACAATAAAAACTGTCTGCTATACAATCATTTCCCAATGGAATCAATTGATTTGGTAACTGCTCAATAGCACCCAAATCACTTATATTCCACGCCATAATTTCAGCACCATCTTTTTTTTCTACAAAACAAAACATTTTACTATCATCAGCGTTAAACGTGAAACCAGAAACCCGACATCCCTGAAAATTTACTTCTCCAACAATATTACCCTGCACGCCACTCAGTGTTATACTATACTTATCGTCAAGTTCACAAAAAATAACCGCAAATCCCGTCGAATTATTATTAAAATATACCTGTGAAATATTGTCCCTTGTTGGGATCTCTTGCGGATCAAAAACCTCTTTGCTTGACTGATCAATAGTGAACAACGTAATGCTATTTTTTGTATAAACAACTTCATATTTACCATCATTGCTAATTACATGTCCACTCTTATTAATATTTTTTGTTTGAAAAACATTCTTGCCTGAATAATGCTTGAAATGCAAAGAAGAAGGAATTGCGCACAAATTATCATCAAATAAAAAATAACTTACATCAGTATTATTATGAAAATCTGATTTTGATGAAGCAATATTTGGCGCTACCCAATTTTGCTTCAAATATCTAATAACTGGCTTTATGTTATTAAATGCATTAATTTTCACATGCATATCTTTAGAAAAATAGAGATCACATAACCGCGCCATCATCATTTTATCATGTAGTTTAGTAACAGTAGAAATTACTCTATCTCGACTCTCTCCAGAAAGATTGCGGTAATGCTCAAGCAAAGCTTTCTGTGATAAACAATTATGTGCTTTACTCCACAGCTGTAAATCATTTTTACTCATTTCATCAACAATCAAATGCTGATTTTCGCTTTTTTTCCCTTTACTTCCTCTCTTATTATTTTTCGTTTTTTTATCAAAATTCTCATACTGATCGCGCAGCATCAGTGAAGCAAAAATTTTTTGCTTTTCAACCTCTATTTCCTCAAATACATCGCCATTTTTTGTTTTTACTGTCACCAACGTTTGTTGCCGATCTTGATTACGATCACGACTACTGCTTCTACTACTATGTTTGCTGCCAACACTACTAATCAACGCCTTTCGATTCATGCACCATACATCTACAAACAAGAATAAAAAAATTGAACTCACAAAAATGCTATGCATATTTTTCATACGTAAAAGCCCCCCCTAAAGTCTTTTTCTGTACAATTTTATTACGATATAATAGTTTCTGCTATTATTGCACTACGCATTCTGTTTCAGCAACGATCTTTTTCATAGTCTGATTGCAGCTCAAACTATTATCACGAATCTGATGAGGCGACAAATCTTTTTTTATCACATCAGCAATATTGCATTTCTTATCTGATGGTAATGATTGCATAGCCTTATACAAAGGCTCTTGTTCATACAATGTTACTTGTGCATTATTTTTATGTTTTTGATACAAACGATACAATAACAAGCTTTCCAGAACTGTCGATTTTTCTTTAATCCATTGCAAAACTTCAATATCTGTATCACATAATAATTTTTTAACATAATGGTTTTTATCACAAAAAATAATGACGCTTTTTTGATCTTTCGATAAACCAAGGCCTTCGGCATCACATGCCCTAAGATTCCTATTATAAATCGTAGATCCATCAGCCGCATCAACAATCAACAGAACATTGGGTAACTTAGAACGATCAAGTATCAGCCACGCTTTATGATCAGATGAATAAATAATCAATCTTTTTATCAGTACCATAATAGCAGAAATCTTTTTCAGGCCACACACTTTTAAAGATGCCACGTCAAACGCATCACTGCTATGCACAATCTTACCGCTTCCAGTAATCGCCAATAAAGCATTGTTTACCGGATTACAAACGCATTGCATTATTCCTTCATCACCAATATTTTTACGTTGATCACTCAATTTATCCAATTCCACTATAACCGGATCCCTCTCCTGACCTATTTCATTTGCACAAAATTCATCGAACTTACATGACATAAAGAACGATTGCCCTTCATGCCTAAACGGTGACTGTCCCTCCCTCATAAAAAATGACAATTTCTTATCATCAGAACTGATAAGCACATCTGAAAATTCCGCTTCTACTTTTAATACACCAACAATATTACCCAACAAATCACCTACCGTAATACTTCCTACTGTTTCTTCATAAGAAACTACGACAAAACGCGTCATTTGATTATTAAACAACAATGACTTTATGCCTTTAATTGAATTTATTATAACTGATACAAAAACAGGCTTATTTTTACACCATTTTATTTCCGTTATAATAATTTGATCATCCGAATGAACAACCATATATCTACCATCAAAACTAAACATACAATCTAAAATATTTGTTTTGCATTCTAACAACAATCTACCACGCACCTTACCATTCTGCACCACCCATAAATAACAATCTTTATGATTGGTAAGATCAACTATATTTCCTGATTGTGACTGCTCTATACTAGACATGCAATAGACCATATTCTCAATTTTTTTACAACAACACATCTTCCAATTAATACCATCCAAATTAACTGACCAAAAATATCTTTCACCATCATAAACACCAACATCAACACCCTGAGATACTCTTGACACAACACCGTTATCAGTAAAACGAGCAATATCAGATGATGTATGCGACTGAGATAGAGCAGCTAATGATAAATTTTTTTGTATAAATTCATTACTAAAAAAATGCGCTACATCTTCCAAATCACTTTTTGGCTTCATATTTATTGCAATATCTTGAGGAAAATACCAATCTACCAACTGTGCAGTAACACAAGGATCATTAAGCTTATATTCTTTTATTTTTTCATCACCCACTAAATCGTATTCACCAACACATATCATCAACGATTTCCGATCTTCTTGAGATAGCCCATTAGCATATCTATTAAATTGATCTCCCGGCGCACAATCAAGACACTTACTCCACAAATCCATTTCCTTACATGTTATCCACGATAACTTTGGCAATGTCTGATGCTCATCATGCTCTTTTTTATTTTTACAATAATGCTCATGCAACGCGCGCGAAGAGCAAATTTTCCATCGCTCTAAATCATATTCACCATCAGCAACAGAAAGTTTAATTTGATGTTGAGGCAAAATAGAATTCATCGCCTCGCTATAATTAACCACCATAAAAACAACAATCACCATCGCTATAACATTAACTTTTTTCATTAATATCACCTTTTTCATGATCATAGTAATAATTTCATATCATGATATAATCATATGTCATATTTGCAAAAGGATATTATGCTCAAAAATCACCATTTATTATGTTCTTTACTCATCACTTTTGTCTTTTTTTCTCATACACACAACGCCAACAACGAACAAGTAACACAAAAAATATGCAGTGAAATTATCACCATAGACAGCACAGAACTCACCGAAGAACAACACCTTGCACTTTTGCATGCACTCATCAATCAAGTGAAACAGGGAAAATGTATTGATCAAGCACTCACCACTTTATACAGTTTACTGTATTCACAAAATCCACGCATTCAAGAAAAAATTAATGAACTCAGTCATGCAATTGCACAATGGTGTATATCAACAATAGACGAAATATTTGCTTAACGCGCTACTTAGCAACATAACACAAAAAATCTCGCATACGCATGCTATAACCCCATTCATTATCATACCAGCCAAAGACTTGTCCCATTGTACCATTCACCGTTGTTAATAGACCATCAATAATAACCGAATGATTATTACCACTAAAATCACTTGAAACCAACGGCTCCATTGTAAGTGAAACAATATTTTTCATATAAGTACGTGCTGCATTATCAAATGCTTTATGAACTAATTCAACAGATAAATCTATTTTTGCTTCAAAAACTAAATCGATAAGCGAAACTTTTCCTACCGGAACACGCGTAGCAACAGCAGAAACTTTTCCTTCAAGCTCTGGTAATACTTTAGCTATCATCGTTAAAGCGCCTGTAGAAGCAGGAATAATATTAAGCGCTGCTGCACGCGCAAATCGCAAATCTTTCGCATCAACGTCTAAAAGTACTTGCGAATTAGTGTATGCATGTGTTGTCGTCATAAATCCACGATTGACACCAAAAGCATCATGTAACACTTTAAGTGTTGGAATAAAAGCATTAGTAGTACAACTGCCTAGTGATACAATCGCGTGTTTTTTTGCATCAAATAATTGTTGATTAACACCAGGAATAATTGCAATATCTTCATCATGCGCAGGGGCAGAAATAAGCACATGACGCGCACCTGCATTAAGATGCTTTTGCGCATTGACACGATCAGTAAATTTTCCCGTACAATCAACAACCCAATCAATTTCTAAATCAGCCCATGCAAGTTTTTCCGCTTGCAGTTGTGCAACAATAAAAATACGATGACCATCAACAATAAGTTCATTTCCTTCCATACTGACCGGTAAAGGAAATATTCCCATAAGCGTGTCATATTTAAACATATGCGCTACGGTATCAATTGATGAATTACCAACATTAATTGCTACAATATTAAGTATATTTTTTATATCTTTATCAACAAAAAGAGAACGCAAAAACGTGCGTCCTATTCTTCCAAAACCATTAATTGCTATGCGCATCATTACTCCCTTTTTTACTTCCACAATCGCACAATATCCAATATTGATTGTTCCTGCTCCAATGGTAACTCAGGTAATTCTAATAACAACGGAATATGTTTAAGTAGCGGATGCATTGCAAAACGAGATAACGCTTGTATACCGATACTACCCTCTCCCGGAACGCTATGTTGATCAAGACGAGAACCTAATGGATTAGCAATATCATTAAGGTGTAAAAGCACAATACGCTCAATACCAATACATGCTTGCAGCAACGCAATAAAATCATCTTGTTCTTGATCATTTTTTATATTATATCCAAAAGAATAAGCATGTGCCGTGTCTATACAAAAACCAAGGCGTTCAGGTCTATCAATTTTTTCTAAAAGAAGTTTAAAATCAAGAATATCACTGCCAACCGTTAATTTTGCATGACATGTATTTTCAAGCACAATCGTAATATTCTTTTCCCTTTTTATAATACTATTAAGGCATTGTGCTAAAATATCAATGCCATCATTTTTATCAAGAGCACCATTTGCCGTACCAGGATGCAAAAGAAAATGAGTAAATTCTAATCGTTTTGCAAGCATAATTTCACGTCGCAAAGAATACACGCCATTATTTCCAAGGCTCGCTAAATTTATCCAATAGGAACCATGACAAAAAAGATCGCTGTAGTGTGCACGCCGAATTGATTGAAAATTTTTGATCTCTTGCGCGCTTACCGAAACCAACTTTCCTGTATCTTGTCGTATAAAAAAACACTGAAAAAACGGCAACTGCAATAGTTCCGCTTTTTCTAATAGTTGCATTATCGACGATTGCACTCTCAAATGCAATCCTACTCTCTTTTCTATTGCACGACTCCTTACGTTACATATTCAAATGTTCACGCACATACGCCTGATCAAAATAGTTACACAACACCACAACAAACTCTTCTTTGATATGATTAAGATTTTCTTGTGTATCAGCTTCAAAACGTACAGAAAGCACCGGTTGTGTATTTGATGCGCGAATTAACCCCCATCCATAATCTGATGAAACACGCACGCCATCAATAACAGAAATTTGAAACTGTTTTTTTTGGTAAAAGAGTCCTTTTATTTCATTCACTATTGCATACTTTTGTTCTTCAGGGCAAGGAATGCGATATTCTGGTGATGTTACCTTAGGGGGAAATACCTCCAACAGCTGTGCTAACGTTTTTTTTGATTCAATTAATAGTTCTAACAAACGAAACATTGCATAAATTCCATCATCATAACCAAAATGACGGTCTCTAAAGAAAAAATGACAACTCGTTTCTCCACCCAACAATGCATTATGCTCATGCATACTTTCTTCAATAATTGAATGTCCTACCGGCGTTACCACACTTTTTGCGCCCCATTGTTCAAGCACTTCACCAAGCCCCGCTGAACAAACAACATTATACACCACGGTCATGCCAGGATTTTTTTGTACCATCGGTTGTGCAAAAACTGCCAGCAATTTATCTCCCGGCACTAAACAACCTTCTTTAGTCATCGCGCCCATACGATCAGCATCACCATCAAAACCAATACCGACAACAGCATCAGTTGTTTCCAACGCATATTTTACGTCTTGCATATTTTCTTCAACCGTAGGATCTGCAGGATGATTAGGAAATGTTCCATCAATTTCTTGATATAATAGTGCAGCATTTTTCCACCCCATATGTTCAACTATGTCAGGTATTACTACACCCGCAGCAGCATTGCCACAATCAATCACAAACGGCATCTCCATATTTTTTAAATGAGCAAATTTTTCGCAATGCCACGCAATATATTCATCTTTAATAGGTTCTTCTGTATATTTCCCCTTTTCAGATGCGGTAATATATTTTTTTTCTCCAAACATTTTCCCAATTGTTCTAATTTGATCACCCCACAACGAGCTGGTGCCTAATGAAATTTTAAATCCATTATATTCACGAGGATTATGAGAGGCTGTCACCATGATTGATGCATCAACGGCTCGTGTGTAACTGGTAAAATAGATCATTGGTGATGTACACAAACCAACAAAAACAACATCAAAACCACTATCCAAAAGACCACGACACAATTGTTCTTTAATCGCAAGGGAATGCTCACGCGCATCCATGCCCACCGCAACCGTTTTAACAGAACTTTTTGCTTGCACCAAAAAATAGGCCATCGCTCGTGCAAGATCGTATACTTCTTCAATCATAAATTCTTCATTCACAATGCCACGAATATCATACTCACGAAAAATAGCGCTGTTCATTAAAATCCTTTTAATACAAATCAATACAAATAAATATGCTCTTTATCTTTGTCCATTATACATGCTTTTCGTGAAACTCTACACCACAGCAGCATCAAGCACCTATTCAACACGTACGTACAGTGCTAAACTAAACTGCATTGTAAAAGTAAAAGGAAAGTGCATGATACCCCATAAAATTCAACTCAAAAATTTTCTCAGCTATGGCCCACAATTACAAACTATCGATTTTTCATCATACGCCCTAATCTGTTTATCAGGAAAAAATGGCCATGGAAAATCAGCATTACTTGATGCAATTACGTGGGCTTTATGGGGACAAGGACGTAAAATTTTAGGCACCGCAAAAGCAGATGCTGGTTTATTGCGCCTTGGGCAAACACACATGCTTGTTATTTTTGATTTTGAATTTAACAACAAACTGTATCGCATACGCCGCGAATACACCGAAACGTATGGTAAATCTTTATCAGTACTAGAATTTGGTCTCATAAACCCTACAACACAAGAATTTATCCCACTCACTGATAAAACTATTCGTACAACGCAAGCAAAAATTGAACAAACATTGCGCCTTGATTTTGATTCTTTTTCAAACTCAGCATTTTTACGCCAAGGAAATTCAAATGAATTTTCGAAAAAATCACCTAAAGATCGCAAACAAATTCTAGCTTCAATCTTAGGTCTTGATCAATATGAAGTAATTCGCAAACGCGCACTCGATAAAATACGCGATGCAAATATACAAAAAACTGCTCTCACTATGCTCCAAGAAAAGCGACTTGGTGATCTTGCACAGCAAGAAAATATCACGCAAGAACTTGTATCACTTCAAGAACAAATAAATATTATTGCCCAAGAAGAAAAACAATGGCAAAATACGCACGTTTTACTTGAAAAAGAAAAAACTGCTATTGAAAAACAATACACCGACTATAATTTTCTTAATCTACAAATAAAACAACTACGTGATAACAAAAATAATCTTATCCAACAGCTGCAAGACACTCGAATGCAGTGGCGTACAATTAATAAAAAAAAGCATGCTACCACAACAGCTGATCAGCTTGAAAAACAAAAAACAACTATTATTACCGCCATCAATGAAAAACAAAAACAATTTCAATATAGATTAGAACAAAAAGAAGCGCTTTTACACACTAGCCAAGAATTACATAATTGTGAGCAACTACACAAAAATGAAAGTACACAACAAGAACAACTTCTTTTGGTAGAATTAGAACGACTACGCGCGGAGCACAATAACAAAAATAGCATTAATCATATTATCGAGGACGAACTCAAAAAATATGCTCTTGAACATGACACTATTACCAAACAAATTGATGAATTAAATAATGCACTTCAAAAAACATTAGCCATAACTCCTGACATTATAATTGCAGCAGAAACAACCCTTGAAAAACGCAAAACAACCTACCAGCATTTTGTTTCTTTGGGTAACTGGATAAACACAGAACTCAACAATATTGTACAAAAGAAAAAACTCGTTCACCATGATGACGCAAGCTGTCCTTTGTGTGAACAAAATCTTTCTGCGTCACGCAGACGATTATTAAAAACAAATTTTGATAAAAATGAATCATTTTTGTCTCACCGACTCCACAGACTTAAACGCATTATTCCACTACTTAAAAATATGCTTGTTACGGAGCATGCGCAACTATCTGAAAAAAAATCAGCACTAGAACAACATAAAACAATAACAACTAAAAAAATTGAACTGACAGCTGCAGCTGAAAAGATAACGACAATCACTACGCAAACAACACAGCGACAGCTTGTGCTTCAGCAAGAAATTATTAATCACGAAAAAATTATTACTGAGCATCACCAAAAAATCGTCGATCATAAAAATAGTTTCCTCAAAAAACTCGATAGTGACCCGCACTACCAAGAACTTCACACTAAAAAAATAGCTCTTGAAAATGCATTAACCAAAAATCCCTACAATGCACAGGAATATACTCTGCTTCAAGAGCAACTATCAAAAATTGAACATCAACTTAATGATGTTCATGCTCTAAAAAATGACATTGCTCAACAAAAAAACCGTACGCAAGAAGTACATAAACTTTGTGTAGCACTGAAAAAAATTAAACTCGATATGGCCACACTTAATAATCAATTGATAATGTTGGGCAATATTAATGAAAAAAGTGATGCGCTTAAAAACAGAGAAAGCCAGCATAAAGCATTACTCGCTGCTATCAGAAAAAATCAAGATGATCTTTTACAGCTCAAAGGCAGCGCTGAAAATCAGCAAAAACAATTACAAAAAATAAAATGTGACTACGACAAAGAACAAAAAAATATCGCTTTGTTTAACGCAACTATTGATGATTATCAGATAATTTCAGCCGCAACGGGAAAAGATGGTATTCAAGCACTTCTCATTGAAGAAGCTATTCCAGAAATTGAACAAGAAACAAATCAACTTCTTTCACAATTAACCAATAATCAAGCACAAATATTTATTGAATCACTGCGTGACTTAAAAAAAGGTGGCACCAAAGAAACGCTTGATATTAAAATTTCTGATCAAAATGGCATACGGCCTTATGAAATGTTTTCTGGCGGCGAAGCATTTCGCATCGATTTTGCACTGCGCATCGCTATCTCTAAACTTCTTGCACGCCGCGCCGGCACTGCACTGCAAACACTCATTATTGATGAAGGTTTTGGCTCACAAGATGAGGAAGGGTTAAGTCATATTATGGATGCATTGCATGCAATTCAAGATAATTTTTCAAAAATTATTATTGTATCGCATTTACCTGCAATGAAAGATCAATTCCCCGTACACTTTCATATTCATAAAGGGGTACAGGGAAGTGTTGTTAGTGTTATTGAACAGGGGTAAAACATTAAACGCCCCAAAGATAAGACATTTTTGATTTACTTCAAACATGCAAATATTATAAGCTTTATCCGAAAATCTTTCATCACTCTCTTCATTACTCAACGCGAGAAAAAAAATGAAAAAAATATTAATGCTCATGATAGCAACCTTCACTTTCTCCTCCACCAATAGCTATTTTTCATTGTATGATTTATGGCGACCATACTCTCCCGCAAAAATAATAAAGGAACCAAGAGAACTTATCATCAAAGCTGTTCAATACTGCGAAAATAAATCAAATAAATATGCTCTTGATCTCGGAGCAGGCGCAGGACATGATACAGCGTTTTTATTAAAAAATGGTTGGACCGTCTGGGCAAATGATGAAGAAAAAGAATCAATTGACTTCATAATCTCACGGGAAGATATAAAACCTTATAAAAATCACCTAACCCTACTACAATCCTCATTTCTTGACTTAACATGGACTACTTTTCCTCACTTCAACTTAATTTATGCTTCATTCTCATTACCTTTTGTAGGACCGAAAAATTTTTATAATACTTGGAACAAAATAGTTGAAAATTTACAAACAAACGGTATATTTGCTGGAACATTTTTTGGCTCAGATCACGATGTCTTTAATTGGTGGATTAACTTAGGAATGACCTTTTTAACAAAGCAAGAATGCTTAAATTTATTTAAAAATTTCAACATAGAATTTTTTGAAGAATTTCATGAAAAAAATGACGATAACATTATGGAGCATGTATTCAAAGTCATTGCACGTAAAAAATAAAAATAAAAAATACCTTGAGCCCAGCATGTAAATAAACATACTGAGCTCATCATTATTAATCACGCAATAATAGGTTTATTAACAAACAACCTTTTTGTTATCAATAGCAGTTTTATATTTTTTACCTAAAAACAACGCTATAAAAATCCACAAAACCACCAAAGAAAAACCAAAATAACTACCAAGCATTGCATGACGCGCACGCCCTGCTGCAACACCAAGACTCTTTTGTAATGGCCCAAGCAACATATTAAACACTGCCCCAACTTCTTTGGCACCACGCGAACCAAACGTTTCCATCCATGCTTGTGATTTAAAACGAACATCATGCGTAGTTGGAATGTATAATTGTTTAATCGCAGGACCGTTTAATGCATAATTGATTGCTTTTGAACCAGCCATCAACATAAACAAGAAATTTAAGCTGTTAAACGTAATGAAACCAAATATTGCAGCGCCATAAATAAGAGGCATTAAGAACAATGACGTACCGATACCTAAAACGCGCGTAATGTTGCCAATACCAAAAATGAGACATAAAAATGCTATCATATTTACTGCACTACCATACGTACCTAAATATTCTGCTAAATGCACACCACTATACTGCTGAGCGGCAAGTGAATGAAAATGAAGATCAAAAATTGTTGAAATAATTTCAGGAAACGAAATTACCGCAAACATTGCCAGCAAATATTTATGTCTTGCAAGCAAACGCAATCCTTCAAAAAACCCAGCTTCTTTTTCTTGTTGCTTTTCTTCTTTTTCCTCATTGCTACCATGATATGACGCAAGTAACGCAGAAGGCGTTTTTTTAAAGAAATTTCTCACCAACAATAACGATACAAAAATAGCTGCTGCAGCCAAATAAATAGAAAGCGCATTGGTCGTAAATCCTAAACGACGCGGCAATGAATTAATAAAGTAAGGGCCAAATATTCCTCCAAACTGCCCAATTGCTACAACAAGAGAAAACCCTTTTTTTGCCGAATCTGGCAAAGTAATATCCGCGGCAATTGCCCAAAATAATGCGGGCATTAATGAACCGTAACTTTCAACAAATAAATAAAAACCATAGCCAATGAACATCAAAACCCACGAAAACCAACCTTCAATAGTAGCATGATCAAGATGTTGCGTTAAGGCAAACGAAACGCCAAAAAACAGTGCTGCAACACCATAAAACGTTGATAAAATATAAAATATTTTCTCGCGACTGTATTTATCAAGCAATTTTGTATACAGCATAATCACCGGCAACAAAAATAATAATGATGCTGTTTTTGCATAAGGCAGTTGCGATGCGCTGACGAGCGTAATAAAAATAGCATTTTTTAGTGTGCGAATTGTCCAGTATACGCCAATAATGAATGAAAAAATGACACCCATTCGTAAGAATTTTTTGAATTCTTCACGTTCAAATTCACCGAAAATGGGTCGAACAATAGATTGAAAAATAGATAAGATACTCATAAATCAGACACCCCGGTTAAAAATTGGTTATACTTTAGCTCTGCCACTGCTTCTATCAAACTTTTTAAATTTTATTTTTTTATACTTATTTGATTTCAACAAAATAACTTTAAAAACCGGTTTTTACCTTTTAATATTACTCCTTTTGCAAAAAAAAGCAATTTTCAATTACGCAAACATTGTAGTTCTATTTACTTTCCCCCACTATCTCTCCTACCATAATTAACAACAACTGCCCAAGATTAAGGAAAAATAATGCCTAAAAATCCCAAAACCCACCCTTATAAACTCTCTATTATACTACTCATAACTATCTTTACCCACTTTACCCAAGCAATGGTGCAATCAATCTCTCTTGATCCATCGTTATTGCAAGCTGATGGTAAATTTACTGAAAACTCACTGCCAAAATTTTTAGCTCAAGCATTTAATGAAAAAAAGTTAACTGATAAAAGTTTTAGCAAGCAAGCATGTTTAAAAGCGAAGAGTCTGGGTGATCAATATGGCGACAATACGCTGCAACTCTTTTTAGTAACATCAACATGCGACACTGGTCCTGCATCAATGTACATCGTCAAAGAATCACGCAATGGTGTAGAAGAAGCAGCTAACGTACAAAAAATAGAAAATGTTCCTGGAATACGCGATATTATAGCACCAAAAGTACAACCTGGCCTTCCAACCATAGCCCTCCCGCTTGCATACATAACCTACCCCGATAAAAACACGCTGCATTATATCGCGGTTATGCCATCAGCAAAAGGAAAAACGCTTGGTGATATCATTGCTACATTTAATTCAGAACCATCAGATTACAATAAAGAACGCGTCAAACGTGCTTTTCATATTTTAGGAAGCACCATAGCCAATTTCCACAAAAAATTTAGTGTTCCAACAAAAGGGAAACTACTTGGCAATACAATTGCTCATGGCGATTTTCATCCATTCAACCTTTTTTTTGATGAAATTGGCGGACATTTCACTTTTATTGATAACGAAACAATGGAAAAAGCGATACAAAAACGAGTAAGCCCCAGCGTTGACATTGGAAAACTATTTTTTATGCCAGAATCACTCAATGGCCCTTATCAATTATTCAGAATTTTTGGATCAATAGATTTACCAACATGGATTACCATAGCCGTACAAAGCTTTGTTACCGGATACGCAAATGCGTACAAAAACAGTCAACAGAATCAAGTGTATAACGAACTAAAAAACATGTTCAACCAGCATTTTGATATGCCAGTTGCTGATAAGACAACACAACAAGAACAAACACAATTTCGTAATGCTATAAACCAAATGTTTAAAAATATTACTACAAAGAAATGAAAATAAATATGGCGATAGTGCACAAAAACTATCGCCATACAATTATCGTATCGTAATACAATTTATTCAGTAGCCTGCTGCTTTTTTTGAGCTCTCTTTTCTCGTAACGCAGCCCTATAACCAGCGCGTTCCTCAGAAGTCATCGTACGCTTGCTATTATAATTCTCGTTTTCTTTTTCAATTTTTTTATAACTCTTAGCAACCTCTTGCCTAACCTCCATTCGAGATTCTTTAGAGTCACCAAAATAATTTTCTTCAACCAAATATTGCCGTTGCAAACGCAATAAAACAGAAAGCGCTGCTTTCACTTCAGGCATATTCATGACATCTACCAGATCCGACAAAGTATTAATCTTTTTAAAATGAGATAAGTCATATGCCCCTAACTCTTTCATCTTCTGCGTAAGATCAGAATACTTTAAAAGATCTGCTTTAATACTACTGATCTGTCTATCAACGGCTACATCCTTGTTCTTATCATACTTCACTTGATTAACCTCTTGAATCAAATCATTACATGCTTGATCTAAAATCCCATCCTCATCTTTTTCTTTTACTAAAAACTCATCTTTTTTGAGCAACGCATTCAACTTAGCTGTTCGAGTAGGGTACATCATGTCATTAAATATTTGCTCAGAAATACTCTTCTTCATTAAAGCAACTGCCTGCTCTCTGGTAATATCTTTCTGACGATAATAGGCAATTATATTCCGTACCAGCACAATACCTGCAAACGCAACTACTGCAGAACCCCATACTTCCTTATCATTCACCTTCCAATCAAGATTTTGCATTTCCGGGGAAGTAGCTAAAACCCATGCTGCTAAATTTAGATTCTGTGCATTCGCCCGAATCAATTCATTTATACCAAACAAAGCACCCATTCCTACCGCTGCTGGTATAGCATACAGCGTATCTTTATCAGTTCGCTTTTTTTCCCAATCCCACCAAGTACTTGGAATATTTTTAAACCAACTACTCCATGATTGTGCTGGCTGTGTCGACGAACTTTCACTACCAAAGCTGATATTTGACTGTAATCCACCTAAGACTACCAAAATTAAAAGAATTGATTTTTTCGACATAATTTTCCCCTATTATAAGCAAAACAAAAAATAGTATTACAATTTGAGTATATATTTACGGGGGGGGGGCAAAAACAAGAAATTTTATACAAAAAACCAATTTATTTACTTTTAGTCCTGAGTTTACCTACCTTAAATTAACCAATTAAATCAATAAGGAGCCTTATGAAACTCTCTATATTTCACCATTCTATAGCACTTATAGCTCTCTATAATGCGTTGCATTGCGCACCCGATATGCCTTTTGTAATCACCATCCACGACAACGTTAACACCATTTACCAAAGCGGTGACTGTAAAAACGCACACTGGAAAGATGCTACTACCGATCAATGCGAATGTTGTCTGATTAATAACCATAATCTATCAAACAGCACCAAAAAAGCAGACGATATCATAAAAATATGCACAGACAAAGAAAAATTATGTACCGATAAAAGCTTATCAACACTCAAATCACAAAAAAAATTACCCAAGAACGCATCATCACAACAATTAATTGATGCTTTATATGATGACGTCATCTTGCGACCAATGGTATTTGACACCAAACAGCTCAACTCAGACGGTAGTTTTACCGAACAATCACTACCAAAATTTTTAGCGCAAGCATACAAAGAACAAAAACTACGTGATCCCAATTTCAGCAAAGAAGCATGCATAAAAGCAAAAAGTTTAGGTACGCAAGGAGGATACAACACATTACAACTCTTTCGCGTTACTTCAACATGCACTAATGGCCAAGCGGCACTATACATCATCAAAGAAGCACGCGATGGAATAGGTGAAGCAACAAATTTAAAACTTGTAGAAAACCTTCCCGGTATGAAAGATATTATTGCACCAAAAGTAAAAAATGGATTTTCTAGCATCGCAATACCATTTGCTTACTTTGCATACCCCGACAAACAAGCAGCACATTACATTGCCGCCATGCCCTCTGCTAAAGGAAAAGCACTCAACGATATCATTGATCAATTTAGAAAAAACCAATCTGAACAAAATAAAGAAACATTGAACCGTGCATTTCAAATTCTTGGTAAAGAAACGGCAAATTTTCATAAGCTATTCAGTAAACCAGTAAAAGGGAAAATACTTGGCCTCACCCTTGCGCACGGCGACTTTCATTTATTTAATCTTTTTTTTGATGAAATTGATGGTCATTTTACCTTTATTGATAATGAAACAATGGCACGATCAGCACAAAATCGCGTAAGCCCTTCTGTTGATATAACAAAATTATTTTTCATGCCATTCAGCTCCGATGATACATATCAGCAGTTTAGAGATTTGATTAAAAATATTGATCTTAAAGTCTGGCATGATATTGCTATAAAAAATTTCGCACTAGGGTACGCAAGTGCTTATCCTCAAAATCAACAAAAACAAGTACTTGAAGAACTCAAAAAAATATTGAACGATCCGTTTGAAATTAAATGGGTTCATTTTAATGGAAATCAGCTCACGCAAATAAGAAAAAAATATATCAACCCAATTTTTGATGAACTGATAAAAAATGCGACACCTAAAAAGAAATAGGATTTAAAAAGCTCTATGAAAAAAAATTATTTTTATGCTCAGAGCATAGCAGTTTGCGTTGCTATATTGTTAACAAATACTGTTATTATCAGCGGCATACTTATACAACCGATGACCTTTGATACATCACTACTAACCGCTGATGGCCAATTTACCGAAAAATCACTCCCTAAATTTTTAGCACAAGCCTTTAATCAAAAAAAATTAACTGATCCAAGTTTTAGTAAAGAAGCATGTATCAAAGCAAAGGATATTGCTAAAAAAGGCGGATACAATACTGAACAACTTTTTTTGATTACTACAACATGTAGCACTAATCCTGCATCACTGTACATCGTTAAAGAAGCAAAAGACGGAGTTGGTGAGGCGGAAAAACTCAAACAAGTAGCAAACACAACAAAATTCAAAGATATTATTGCGCCAAAAGTAAAAAAAGGATTACCAACCCTTTCACTGCCCCTTGCCTACTTTTCCTATCCCGATAAACAAACAACTCACTATATTTCAGCGATGCCTTCTGCAAAAGGTAAAGCAATGAGTGATTTAGCGGTCCAATACCAAAAAAATAAAACTCCTCAAAATGAAGAGCTCTTGAAACGCGCATTTTTTATACTTGGTAATGAAACAGCAAATTTTCACAACTTATTCAGAAAATCGAGTAGCAAGCAGCTATTAGGAACAGTAGTCGCGCACGGTGATTTCCATCTGCTCAATATTTTTTTTGATGAAATAGCTGGTCACACAACATTTATAGATAATGAAACAATTGCTTTATATCTTAAGCAACCAGTAAGTCCGGCAAAGGACGTTTGTAAACCATTTTATATGCCATTTAATAGCACATATGATGATTTTTTGGAAACAATTAAAGGGATAAATCTCAAAACATGGTATGAAATCACGCTTAAAAATTTTGTTTTGGGATATGCGCAAGCTTTTCCACAGAATCAACAGGTGCAAGTTTTAAAAGAACTGCAAACAATGTTTAATAAATTTGAACTAAAAGATTGGGTAAATTTTTATGATTTAGAAAAAGTAAGAAAACAATATATCAATCCAATCTTTGATGAACTGATAAAAAATGCAACACCTAAAAAGAAATAGGATTTAAAAATATCCTCAAGCTATCATTCGTCATCAACCGAAACAACAGACTCAACGCCAGGAATGCGTTGTTTAATTTGAGCTTCCAGCCCCATTTTCAGGGTAATGAAAGAAATAGGACAGGTAACGCAGGCACCGTGTAATTTTACGTACACAACGCCATCTTCAAATCGTACAAAATGAATATCCCCGCCATCATTTAAGATAGCGGGGCGTAATTCTTCTAAAACAGCTTGTATGTGCTCAATTGTTTGTTGTAATGAGGCACTACTTGCTTGCATAAGTGCTATACCCACTCAAGACGTGCAATATCAGCTGTATCACTCATACGTTTACCCAAAGAAATTACACGCGTGTAACCACCCGGACGAGAAACGTATTGAGGAGCAATTTTTGTGAACAATTTAACAACTGCATCAGCATCGTATGGCAATAATGCGTGCACACGACGACGTGCGTTAAAATTGTTGCCTTCACGTGCAATAGTAACAACACGTTCTACAAGGCGTTTTGTTTCTTTTACGCGCGCTTTAGTTGAAACTAAATGCCCGTATTTAATCAAATGAATTGTTTGATTACGAAGCAAAGCTCTTCTGTGAGGCGCTTTAAGATTTAATTTTTTTCGACCGTTTTGATGTACCATTTTTTTGTACCTTGCTTAAAACAGAGAACTGAAATTATCCCTGACCTAAGATCTTCTTAACACTTTCTTCATTAATATTCATACCAAAAGAAAGCCCAAATGCTTTCATGCTTTCTTTTACTTCATTCAATGATTTACGACCAAAATTCTTGATCTTCAATGCATCTTCTTCAGCAACATTAACCAAATCAATAACGCGGTTAATTTCAGCATTTAATAGACAATTATGAGCACGAACAGAAAGTTCAAGTTCTTCTATAGGTTTAAGTAATAATTCAACAGGAACACCTTTAAGACTTGAATCATTTGTTTTTAATGGCGCTTTTTCTACTTTTTCTTCAGGAAGCTGAGATATTTCATTAAATGGAATCTCTGTGCTTTCAAGGAAATGCTCAAGCTGTGTGCGTAACACTGAAACAGCATAATGTAATGAATCAACAGGATTTTCTGATCCGTTTGTGTAGATGCGCACAATGAGTCTATCATAATCAATAGCTTCACCAACACGAGTTTTTTCTACATCAAACATAACCTTGCGAATCGGAGAAAACATCGCATCCAAATGAATACGCCCGTCCTCTTGATACGGTTTATCAACTGGCCATTGAGCTGGTTGATAACCACGACCTGATTCAACAAAAAATTCTATGTCCAGTTCACCATCAAACGCAACATGAGCAATAATATAGTCTTTGTTAACTAATTCAAGATGCTCATCTGCAACTATATCAGCAACGGCTGCACTGCCTTCGCCTTTTTTCGTCAAACGCATTGTACCGGGTTTACCCTCTTTATTGCGAATGACAATATTTTTTATATTAAGAACAACCTGCATCGCATCTTCAACAACACCAGGTATTGCTGAAAACTCATTATTGACACCTTTAATAATGACTGAAGTTACTGCAGATCCTTCTACACCACTAAGCAAAATTCTTCGTAACGCATTTCCAATTGTTATTCCGAAACCTGGTTCAAGCGGTTGAACTACTAACTCACCACAGGTTTCACTTAGTGTCTTTTTTTCCCATTTCAATTGCGGAATGATAAGTGGTTTGTATTCTCGATTCTTAGCCATTCAACCTCCTGCTTGCCTAGACTTTCACTTTTCTACTATTTAGAATACAACTCTACAATTAAATGTTCTTCTATTGGTACTTGAACATCAGCACGAACTGGCAAGCGAAGAACACGTCCAATTCTATCTTTTTTATCAAGTTCTAACCATTCAGGAACTTTAATTCCAATCTTCATTCGTTTATCAACAACATCTGCTAAAAACGTTGTTAAAGTAGAAGCGCGTTGACTTAATGTAACTACGTCTTCAACTGAAACTAAATACGATGGCGAATAAATCTTTTTGCCATTAACAAGTACATGCCCATGAGTAATAATTTGACGTGCTTGTGTACGTGTTGTTGCCATTTTTAATTTATACACAACGTTATCAAGACGACGCTCAAGTAAAATTAATAAATTTTCACCTGGACCACCATCACGTTGCTTACCTGCTACTGCAAAAAAGCGTTTAAATTGACGCTCACGTAAACCATACATTTCTTTTACTTTTTGCTTTTCTTGAAGCTGTTTACCGTATTCAGAAAGTTTTCTACGCGGAGCTTTTTGTTGCTGTTTTTCAGTATTTTCTTCTCTTGAAACTGCCATGATACCCTTATCCCACTAAAATTTTATACACGTCGTTTTTTAGGAGCTCGGCAACCGTTATGAGGCAATGGAGTAACATCACGCAACATAGTAACAGTAAGACCTGCAGCTTGGAACGCACGAACCACAGAATCTCTTCCTGATCCAGGTCCTTGCATATTAATTTCTAAATTTTTAACACCAACACCTTGCATCTCTTTTGCAAGATTTGATGCAATTTGTGAAGCAGCAAATGGAGTACTTTTACGAGACCCCTTAAAGCCAAGTCGCCCTGAACTTGAACCAAACAACACATCGCCTTCCATTGTTGTAATAGAAACAATTGTATTGTTAAATGTTGATTTCACGTGCGCAATAGCTGATACTACTTTTTGCTTTTGTTTTTTTGGTTTTTTCTTATAAGCCATCAACAACAACCTTTATTCCGTTATTACTTCTTCGTTACTTTACGTTTAAGAGCTATAGGATTTTTCTTAGGCCCTTTACGAGTACGCGCATTAGTTTTGGTACGCTGACCTCTTACCGGCAATCCACGCTTATGACGTGAACCTCTGTATGAAGCAATTTCTTGTAAACGCTTAATATTTAAGGTGATTTCTTTACGTAATTCACCTTCCACGCGATAATTATCAGTGATTTCTTTTTGAATCATTGCAATTTCCGCATCCGTCAAATCTTTTACGCGCTTGTCAAAACTTATACCAACCTTACGCAAAATATCTTGTGATCTCACAAGGCCAATACCAAAAATATACGGTAGGCCATATTCTATGCGTTTACTTGATGGTAAATTAACACCTTCTATTCTCGCCATCTACGTATCCTTATTATCCTTGTCGTTGCTTATGCTTAGGGCTTGTGTTGCAAATTACGCGAACAACACCTTTACGCTTAATAATACGACAATCGTTACAAATAGCTTTCACTGATGTCCGAACCTTCATGATAACTCCTGCCTAATCCTTGTATCGCAGTACAATTCTTCCTCGCGATAGATCATACGATGATAATTCTAACGCCACTCTATCACCTGGCAAAATACGAATATAATGCATACGCATTTTACCTGAAACATGTGCTAACACTACATGTCCGCCTTCGATTTCAACACGAAACATTGCATTTGGCAACGTCTCTTTTACAATTCCATCAACGCGAATAACTTCTTCTTTTTGCTTCATGCAACACTCATACTGTTTTGTTTTTCTGAACTTTTACGAGTTAAAATCATTGGATCCCCGCTAGTAATGGCAATTGTATCTTCAACATGTGCGGCTAAACTACCATCTACTGTTTTTACTGTCCAACCATCATGAGCAACATAAGTAGCATACTCTCCTGCGGTAATCATTGGCTCAATAGCAAAAGTCATTCCTTCTTTCAACAAGGGGCCGCGACCTGGTTTGCCATAATTAAGAATTTCGGGATCTTCATGCATATTTTTACCAATGCCATGACCCGCAAAATCACGAACTACGCCAAATCCATGTTTTTCAACTTCTTGTTGAATAGCAAATGAAATATCTGACAATCTATTGCCAACACGAGCCTGCTCGATACCTTTATCTAATGCTAATTGTGCAACCTCTACTAGTTTTTTTGCTTGTTCAGACGGTTCTCCAATAAAAAAACTTCGCGCCATATCAGCACAATAACCATTCCATGAAGCACATACATCTACTTTAACAAGATCACCAGACTTCAAGATACAAGTAGTTCGCGGTACACCATGAACTACTTCATCGTTAACTGCAATACAACTTGCATGCCGATATCCCATGTATCCCTTAGTACTCGATACTAAATTTTTTTCTTGTAACTTCTTATCAATCCACTCATCAATCGAAGCAGTTGATACTCCTGGCACCATTAATAGTTCAACTTCTGCCAAAATGTCTGACAATAAAGCGCCAGCGTGAGCCATTGTTTGAACTGAAAGTTTATTTTTTATATGAATCATATGCATATCTATTATTATTTTTCTTCAACATTCTGCAAAAAAGACTCAAAAACTTCTTTCAATGGCTTTGATGCGTCAATTTCAATGAACTCAGTACCTTGATTACTATAATAATCAATCAAATCTTGTTTATGCTTATGATAAATTACCAAACGTTTTTTAATAGATGACTCTTCATCATCAGGTCTTCTACCAAGAACAAAACCGCATTCTTTACAGAACAATTTTTCTTGACCCAATAAAGCTTGCGAATCATTTAAAGTAGAATATATCGCCTGGCAATCTTTGTTTTGACAAACAAATCGACGGCAAAGCCGATTAATTACCACATCATCAGGTATTGAAAATAAAACAACTTTTTCGCGAGCTTGAGGGTAAAGCGCATTCAGCGAATTATCAAAATCACGTGCTTGAACCACTGTTCTAGGATATCCATCAAGAATAATCCCCGATACTTCTTGAGCATTCTCGCTTAACCAGTCTACAACCATAGACGTAATCAAGTCATCATTAATCAGCTTACCAGATTTGATAATTAAATCTATTTCTTTGCCTATTTCTGTTTGTTCTGCAATATGTTTTCTACATAAATTTCCGGTAGAAATTTGCAACCAACCAAAACGCTTAGTGCAAAGATCCGCCAAAGTACCTTTACCAGAACCCGGTGG